>VTLG01014488.1_pt1 | contig 52449 bp, 76 predicted proteins | sample 4694571 | NCBI WGS metagenome assembly VTLG01 (sample SAMN12604809, study PRJNA352737) | marine metagenome | biome: ENVO:00000447; feature: ENVO:00000209|ENVO:00000569|ENVO:01000036; material: ENVO:00002151; isolation source: viral sequences binned using virsorter ... | reverse complement strand
GTAAGATTATGCTTGCTGGTGAGATACCAGAGGAAGAAATGAAGAGAGTATTTAATATGGGTATTGGTTATGTATTAATAGTTCCACCTGAGATTGATTACGGTCTTCAAATAGGAGAAGTATATGGCTGATGTAGTTTGGTCTATTAATATAATGTGTGCTATACTATTAGTTGGAGTAGGTATCTCGATATACTACATATTTAAGTATGATGATTTTTGGCCAAATGACGGAACACAGTCAAGAAACGAAGATAGCAATCTTGGAAGCGAAGGTGGAGCACATGATGGGTCATGTGAAGGAACTCACTCTTAGAGTTCGTGCTAATGAAAAGGTAGTTGCTATTGTTAGTGCTATTGGTATTGGTGCTGGTGGTATTATAGGATCTACTGCGTTTGCACCAGATGCAGATGCTGCACCAAGGTATATTGACGATTTTAATAATGGAAAGATTGTATTCGTAGATTCAAGAGAAGATAAACCTTTTGTAATTATGGAAACATATAATGATATAATGAATAGGATTCGTAACTGGAAATCTGAGAAGGAAAGGGATTCAGTTGAAGATATGCTAAATAGCTCACTTGCAGAATATAAAAATGGGAGCGATGATACCACCGAGTCGGAAGAGTTGTTACAATTTCCGAGTAGTGTCGATTGATAAAGTTCTTGATGGAGATACAATTGACGTAACAATAGATCTTGGATTTGATTTATACAAAAAAGAACGGGTAAGAATTGCAGGAGTGGACACTCCTGAGAAGAGGACACGGGACTTAGAAGAGAAAGCATTAGGAATTGATGCTACCAATTGGATGAAAGGAACGTTAACTGATACTGTGGAGAATTCGACAAATGAACTCACTATTAGAACAGAACTTAAGGGTGGCGTTGGGAAGTATGGCAGGCTTCTTGGTTGGCTCTACGTTGGCGATTCTGATCTTTCACTAAATGAACAAATGATTCAGGAAGGTTATGCTTGGGAATATGATGGTGGAACTAAGAAGAAAGACTTCGAGGAACTTCGTGAAATTAGGAGAGCGCATGGGACTCTTGACGAGTCCTAAAGAAGATACCTATTATGAGTATCTTAAGAGACAACATAGATTAGCAACGAAAATGGAACTCAACGATGATAATGTAATAGCAGTTCTAGAAGAACTATTACCATACATTGAAGCAGATGGTGGATGGTTAGAATATGTTGAGACAGACTATCAAGCAGAAGGAGCATTCGTTAAGGTAAGACTTGGTGGTGCTTGTTCTACATGTGCTATGAGTTCCATAACATTAAAGCAGGGTATAGAACGTAAGTTAATGGAAGAGATTCCAGATATAGCAGGTGTAATTCAAGTATTGTGATTATAGTTAACGGTGAAAATATTAGGATATTCACAATTATGGTATTATTTTTTATTTGGATATGGATTTTGAATACTCCATCTGCTAAATAAACTAGTTTGACTAAAAATAATGACAAGTCTGATTGATCCAAAAGAATTCACAGAGGCGGTGACCGAGTTACGGTCATTTTTTTTGTCTAAGAATTTCTATGAAGTACATACGCAGAACAGATTAAGTATCCTTGCTGCCTGTGAAGACCCAGAGACAGTAGCATCATACAATTACGGTGGTAATATTTGGCCACTACCACAAACAGGTCAGATGTGGTTAGAACACGAACTCCTTTCCAATCCTTCAGCAGAAGGATTTTTTTGTGTCTCCACTTCATATAGAGCAGAACCTGATCCTGTACCTGGAAGACATGAAACAATATTCCCCATGTTTGAGTTCGAGATGAAGGGAGGTGTCAAAGAACTAGAAGAGATGGAGATAGAATTGTGTAGATGGTTAGGTATACCATTAGATGAATCTAAGATTAAGACCTACGATGATTGGGGTAATAAATTTAATACTAAAGAGTTAGACCATGATCACGAGAAGAAGATTGGTCGTGGTATGATTACTGAATTTCCTGAGTGGACATCTCCTTTCTGGAACATGTCTAGGAACGATGATGGAACCAGTAGAAAGATTGACGTTATATTAGGTGGCATGGAAACTATCGGTAGTGCTGAAAGGAGTACCGACAAGAAACAAATGCGTGATACATTCTACACCATATCAGATGGTGGGTATGCTCAACTTATTATTGATAAGTTTGGTAAGGAAAGAGTAGAAGATGAACTTGAGAAGTTCCTTGACTTTGATTTCTTCCCTAGATCTGGAGGAGGTATAGGAGTCACTCGTCTCATCTCAGCCCTTAAATAAGGGCTTCCTTGTGAGGTGACGAAACTGGTAAACGTGTCAGGTTGTTTCCCTGATGTCTCTGGCGGGACTTGAAGGTTCGACTCCTTCCCTCACAGTTCTTGAATAAATATATAGGTAAAGAGTCTGTGTATGGCAGTAACAAGTGATGTATATCTAGGTAACCCGAACCTGAAGAAGGCAGGTACTGAGATACAATTTACAAAGAAGCAAGTCAAGGAATGGATCAAGTGTAAAGAGGATCCACTTTACTTTGCATGTAATTACATGCAGATTATCAACTTGGATGAAGGTCTAGTACCTTTTACCATGTATGATTTCCAGAAGGAAATCTTAATGGATTTTCATAACAATAGGTTTAATATTGCAAAACTCCCTCGGCAAACAGGTAAGAGTACGACTGTTGTGGCTTACCTTTTACATTACGCTATTTTCAATGATAGTGTCAATATCGGTATACTCGCTAACAAAGCAAGTACTGCTAGGGAACTACTTGGAAGACTCCAATTAGCATATGAGAATTTACCAAAATGGATGCAGCACGGAATATTAGTATGGAACAAAGGTAATGTCGAACTCGAAAATGGATCAAAGATTCTGGCTGCTTCTACGTCTGCAAGTGCTGTCCGAGGCATGTCATTCAATATCTTATTCCTCGACGAATTCGCTTTCGTTCCGAACCATGTTGCAGAACAATTCTTTGCATCGGTTTATCCTACTATTACTTCTGGTAAGTCAACGAAAGTAATAATCATATCTACTCCTAATGGTATGAACCACTTCTATAAGATGTGGGAAGATGCTAGGAATGGTAAGAATGATTATGTTACCAACGAAGTACACTGGTCACAAGTACCAGGTAGAGATGCTAAGTGGAAAGCAGAAACATTAAAGAACACATCTAAGAGACAGTTCGCACAAGAGTTTGAGTGTGACTTCCTTGGATCTGCTGATACTCTTATATCTCCATCAAAACTACAAACTATCCCATTTGAAGATCCTATATTAAGCAATGCTGGACTTGACGTATACACGAGAGCAGAAGAAAATCACGAATATATTATTACTGTCGATGTTGCCAGAGGAATCGGTGGCGACTACAGTGCTTTTGTCGTGTTTGATATCACCACTCTCCCGTATCAAATCGTTGCCAAGTACCGTAATAATGAGATTAAACCTGTCATGTTTCCCTCCGTGATACTTCAGGTATGTAAGGAATATAATAATCCTTATGTATTGGTTGAGGTAAATGATATAGGAGATAGTATAGCAGCAACAATGAATTATGATTTGGAGTATCCAAATGTATTGATGTGTTCTATGAGAGGTAGAGCAGGTCAAGTAGTAGGTCAGGGATTCTCTGGTAATAAGACTCAGTTAGGAGTTAAGATGAGTATCACTGTGAAGAAACAAGGTTGTGCTAATCTTAAAGCAATTATAGAAGATGATAAATTAACATTCAAAGACTTTGATATATTAAGAGAACTTACAACGTTCATTCAAAGAAAACAAGCATGGGAAGCAGATGATGGATACCATGATGACTTGGTAATGTGTCTAGTAATATTTGCATGGTTGTGTATGCAAGATTACTTCAAGGAGATGACAGACTTGGATGTAAGAAGAAGAATATATGAGGAGCAGCGTAATCAGATAGAACAAGATATGGCTCCTTTTGGTTTCATTGATGATGGACAAGGAGATGATACTTATCTAGATGCTGAGGGGGATCTTTGGGCGTATGGAGACAAAGAGGAAGTTGTGTCTTACATGTGGAATTTCTGAATGAACTTTTTAAAATTCTAAATACTTAAAGGTAAATTCGGTATTATCAGAGGTAAAAACATGGCAAGTCAAGTCTCGCCTGGTATTGTAATTAAAGAACGTGATTTATCCAACGCGGTTGTACAAGGAGCTTCATCAATAACTGGTGCTTTTGCTTCTTCATTCCGTAGCGGACCCGTAGGCAAAATAACACCAATTGGTTCAGAGAGAGAACTAATTGATACGTTTGGAGCACCAGCTGAGGCTAATGCTGCTGACTGGTTAGTCGCATCAGAATTCTTAAGATATGGTGGAAGACTAGCAGTAGTACGTGCTGCAACAGGAGTTCTCAACGCAACGTTGGATGGAACAGCAGTTCTCATTGCAGATAAAGATGCATATGATGCTGGTGTTGGATCAGGAGAACAGTTCGCTGCAAGAGATGCAGGTGCTGACGGTAACAATCTTAGAGTTGTTATTGTAGATAACGGTCCTGACAAGAAGGCAGTTAAGGCAGGTCATGGATTATCAGTTGGAGACGCAGTTGATGATGGTGTCACAAATGATCATCAAGTAACTCATGTTATAGATGCTAACACAGTTGGTATTCGTTCAGGTAGTGCAACTGCTGCATCTGGTAACAGTTATGTAATTTCTGATTTTACTGCATCTGATTGGAACTCACTTCCAATTGGTACAACAGGTTTAACATATAAAGCAATTGCTCCTCGTCCAGGAACATCTGCATTTGCATCAGAGCGTTGGCTTTCTAAAGATGAAGTTCACGTTGCAGTTGTTGATGAGAGCACAAATACAATCGTTGAGAGACTAACATATCTTTCCAAGATTTCAGATGGTAAGACACCTGAAGGTGGATCATCTTTCTGGCAAGATGCTGTTAATCAATCATCTTCTTACATATATGCTGCTGGACTTGCTGCTAACCAGACAACAACATTAGGAGAGGATCCTGGTTCTGCTGCTGCATCTTATGGTGCAACATCTGGAGCACCTAAGACATTCTCTGCTATTCGTGGAGATGCTGGTGGAACACTTTCTGGTGGTACAGATGATTATGCATATACTGCTGGAGAGATCAATGCTGCATATGATCTATTCTTAGATACAGAAGATACTACTGTTGACTTTATCATTAGTGGTGGTGATGCTGCTGATGAAACAGATACTAAGTCAAAAGCTGCTAACTGTGCTGCTGTTGCTAATAGCAGAAAGGATTGTGTAGCATTCATTTCACCTTGGACTGGAACTCAGGTTGCAACATCTGGTGGTGCTGCATTATCTCCTGCTGATCAGTTAAGTAATACAGTTGATTACTTGGCTGGTATTTCTTCTAGTTCATATGTTGTTCTAGACAGTGGTGTTAAGTATACATACGACAGATTCAATGATAAGTATCGTTGGATTCCATGTAACGGTGACGTTGCTGGTCTTTGTGTATCTACTTCCAGCATTCTCGATGACTGGATTTCTCCTGCTGGATTAAATCGTGGAGGAGTTCAAAACGTTGTGAAACTTGCCCTTAATCCAAATAAGGCAGCTCGTGACGAACTTTATTCAAATAGAGTTAACCCAATAGTATCATTCCCTGGTGCTGGTCCTGTTCTATTTGGTGATAAGACAGCACTTGCTTCTCCATCTGCATTCGACAGAATTAACGTTCGTCGTTTGTTCCTCAATATTGAGAAGAGAGCAAGAGGTCTTGCTGAAGGAGTACTATTCGAGCAAAACGATACTACTACACGTAGTAACTTCAATGCTGCTATTGCATCTTACCTTTCAGAGGTACAAGCACGTAGAGGTTTAACTGACTTCTTAGTTGTTTGCGATGAGTCGAATAACACACCTGAAGTAATTGACAGAAACGAGTTTGTTGCGGAATTGTTCCTCAAGCCAACACGTTCGATTAATTATGTAACAGTTACAGTCACTGCAACAAGAACTGGAGTTTCCTTCAGTGAAGTTGTTGGTCGATAATTTATAGAGCACAAACATTAAAGAGGTAAACTAATGGCAAGGTCAAACGTATCAGAGTTTTTACAAACTATTGGACAGGGCGTGAAGCCCAATATGTTCCTGATCGACATGCAATATCCAGCTGCTCTAAGTAAGGAAGGAGAGGATCAAAATCTCTCCAACCTGCTCTGTAAATCAGCAGCTCTCCCTGGTTCTAACTTGGGTGTAATTGAAGTTCCTTTCAGAGGAAGAACAGTTAAGATTGCTGGAGACAGAACATTCGATACTTGGAGTGCAACATTCTTCAACGATAAGGATTTCAAACTCCGTACATTCTTCGAGCAGTGGGCTAACAGCATAAACACTCACGAAGGAAATACTTCTCCTCTCTTTACTCCTAACAATTCTACTGGTTATACAGCAGATCTTGGAGTCAAGCAATTGGAGAAAGATTCTAGTGCAGAAGGTTCTGTTCTTAGGTCATATAACTTGAAGTATGCATTCCCAACTAACGTTTCTCAAATTGATATTGCTTATGATAGCAACGATCAAATTGAAGAATTCTCAGTTGAATTCCAATATTCATACTTCACTGCTGACTCTAACGGAGCAAGAGCTGGCGTTTCTCAACTATCTGTAGTATAATAAATACTATAGGTATTGAGTATGGGAAATAATTATGAGTCAACTATTTGGCTTCCAGATTAATAAAAAGGTGGGAAAAAGGGGTCAGTCCCCTGTCCCACCTGCTGCTGATGAGCCGATTGCAGTAGCAGCAGGAGGTTACTATGGAACCTATGTTGATACAGATAATCAAGCTCGTAATGAGTTTGAACTTATTCGTAGATACCGAGACATGTCGATACATCCAGAAGTGGATAGTGCGGTAGACGAGGTAGTCAACGAATTTGTTGTCAGTGACAATAATGATACTCCAGTAGAAATAAATCTGGATAATCTGCAAACTGGTGCAGGAGTAAAGAATAAAATTAGAAATGAATTTGAGCATATCAAGAAGCTTTTAAACTTTGATAATCGTGCTCATGAAATTATTCGTTCGTGGTATATCGACGGACGGATTTTTTATCATAAAGTAATTGATTTAGAAAATCCAAAGAAAGGTATTACTGAACTTCGCTATATTGATCCTATGAAGATCAAGAAGGTCAGACAAAAAATTGATAATACTCCAAAAGACTCTCTTGCAAAAGCAGCAATTAAAGGCACAGCACTAGAGTATGAGTATGGAACATTTGTAGATTACTATCTCTACAATCCAAAAGGTTTTTATAAAGGTGGTGTTCTTGGACCAATAGGAGACATGTCATTGTCTCAAGGTGTTAAGATTGCTGTTGATTCAATAACCTTCATTCCTTCAGGTCTTCAGGATCTTAATAAGAGAATGACTATGAGCTTCTTGCATAAAGCAATTAAGTCTCTTAATCAGTTGCGTATGATTGAGGATGCTCTAGTTATCTACAGATTATCAAGAGCACCAGAAAGAAGAATATTTTATATTGATGTAGGAAATCTTCCAAAGATTAAAGCGGAGCAATACCTACGTGATGTTATGGCACGTTATCGTAACAAGTTAGTTTACGACTCCAATACTGGAGAGATGCGTGACGACAAAAAGCACATGAGTATGCTAGAAGATTTTTGGTTACCTCGTAGAGAGGGTGGTCGTGGAACTGAGATCACCACCTTGCCTGGTGGACAGAATCTAGGAGAACTCAAAGATGTGGAGTACTTTAGGAAGAAACTTTATAATAGTCTCAATCTTCCTCCTTCCAGGCTCACAGATGACAACAAAGGATTTAACCTTGGTAAAACAACAGAAGTCCTCCGTGACGAGCTTAAGTTTACCAAGTTCATTGGAAGGTTACGTAAAAGATTTAGCGAACTCTTTCAAGATATTCTCAAGACCCAGCTCATCCTTAAAGGAGTAATCGCTCCAGATGATTGGGATGACATGAAGGAGCATATTCAATATGACTTCCTCTTTGATAATCATTTCAATGAGTTAAAAGAAATTGAAATGATGAATATGCGTATGGGAACTGTAACGCAGATGGATCCTTTCGTTGGAAAATACTATTCCATTGAGCATGTACGTCGCCAAATTCTTAATCAGACTGATAAAGATTTCAAGGAGATGGACAAGCAGATTCAAAGTGAGATTGATAGAGGTCTAGTAATGGATCCTATTAATGCCACTGAATTTGATACACTGGATCGTCAGAATATGGCATTCGCTCCAGAGATTGAAGCGCAGAAAGCTGAGGATGATACAGCAAGAGAGATAGAGAAAGAGAAGGCAAAACCTAAACCTCCCGCGCCCAAACCTTCTAATAATACTAAATAAAAAATAAGATTATATTATTATGACACAAGAAACTGAAACAGATAATGAATTGAGGATACCAGGAGCCGTTGATATCGTTAGTAAAATTAATGATAACGATAGAGCTTCTGCTATTGATGATATTAATGATCTTTTATATGCCAAGGCAGCTGATGTTCTTGGAGCACATAAGAAAGAAGTGTCACAATCATTATTCAATGAACCACCTGTAGTAGAGCCAGAATCCAATGAAACTGATAACGGAAGCGATAGAGAACATACAAGTTCTTGAAGAAGAAAAGAATGGAAAGAAACTCCTCTATATTGAAGGAGTATTCTTACAGTCTGAACTAAAGAATCGCAATGGTCGCATGTATCCTTTTGAAACTCTTAATAGAGAAGTAGGAAGATACAATGAGGAATATGTTAAAAGTAAGAGAGCATTAGGTGAGTTGGGACATCCCGATGGACCTACTGTTAATCTTGATCGTGTCTCTCACAGGATAACAAGTCTCCGCGCTGAAGGAAATAATTTCGTCGGCAAAGCACAAATACTTGATACTCCAATGGGAAACATCGCTAGAAACCTTTTAAAGGAAGGTGTACAGTTAGGTGTTTCTTCTAGAGGTATGGGAAGTATTGATAAGCGAGAGGACTGCTCAATAGTTCAGGATGATTTTATGTTAACAACTGCTGCTGATATTGTTGCAGACCCATCCGCACCTGATGCCTTTGTCAATGGTATCATGGAAGGTAAAGAGTGGGTTTGGCAGAATGGTATCCTAAAAGAAACGGAAGTTGCTAAATATAAAGGTGTTATGGATGCGTCATCGCGTCAAGAGTTAGAGGAAAAAACATTGAAAATTTTCAATGACTTCCTTTCAAAACTCTGATATCATAAATAAACTTAGATTATATACGGAAAATTCGAGGAATTTAACAAATGTCTGATACATTAAACGAAAAGTTTGAGGAGTTGGCGACTGAGCAAAAGGTATCTCTTAAAGAAGGAGATCCTATGCCATCAGTTTCTGCTGAAGTAATTCCTGGAACTGGTTCTGATCCATCACAAACCTCTGATGTTCAAACATCAAGTGCTAGTGGAAAAGATCCCCAACCTAAAGTTGGAACAGAAGCTGTTCCTGGAGCACAGTCAGTAACTGACTTAGGTGGTAGTTCCACAACTCCAAACGAACATGACGAAGACGGTGAAGAAAATCCTGGTGCTAAAGCAGCCGCTCCTGTAGGAGATAAGGCAGCGCAGAGTGATGGTACTGCTCAGACAGGTAACATCAACGATGCTGGCGATCAAGGCACAACACCAACTGTAGGAACAGAAGTTGCATACGGAGGTGCTGCTGATGGTGGTAAGGTAACTTATCCTATTCATGCAGGATTTGAACTCGATGTATCCGATGACATCAAAGCCCTATTAGAGGGAACAGAACTCACCGAAGAGTTTGCAGAGAAAGCTAAGACAATTTTCGAGGCTGCTGTGAAAGCGAAACTCAAGGAAGAGTACGACAAGCTTGTAAAACACTTTGCTGAAGAGACAGAGAAGAAAGTCGAAGAGATTAAGAAATCACTTTCTGAAGATGTTACTGGCACAGTGAATTACGCCGTTGGCCAATGGAAGGAAGAGAATCAACTCGCCGTTGACCAAGGTATAAAGACTGAGATTACAGAAGACTTCATTGCAGGTCTGAAGAATCTCTTTGAGGAGCACTATATTTCTATCCCAGAAGACAAAGTTGATGTGGTAGAAGGTATGGCCGATCAAATTCGTGAGATGGAGACACGCCTTGACGAACAGGTCAAAGCTAATGTGAAGTTACAAAACCGTCTAGATGAATCTGCAAGAGTAGTTGTTCTGAAGAATGTTTCAGAAGGACTAGCAGATACTCAGAAAGACAAGCTCGCTGCTCTCGCAGAGGGAATCGAGTTTACAACCGAGGAAGAGTTCACTAAGAAAGTAACAACGATCAAGGAGAGCTATTTCAAGGAGTCAACCGTAACCCAATCTGAGGTTGCAGATGAGACACCAGTTGAAGGCGCAGATAAGGATATTACTCCAGCAATGGATAGCTATCTAAGCGCACTTAATCGCTGGACATAATATTAATATTCAACTATTTTTTAAGTTAGAAAAATGTTTAATGCACAAGCTCTAACAGAAAAGTGGTCGCCTGTTCTAAGTCATGAAGGTGCTGGCACTATCAAAGACAATTATAGAAAGGCAGTTACTGCTGTACTGTTAGAAAATACAGAAAAAACTCTACGCGAAGAGCGTGGAATGATCAACGAAGCATCCAACACAGTTGGTGCTATCGGTGCTGACGGACTATCAGGTTCAGGTCTTACTACTAAGACTGGTGGACTTGCTGGTTTCGACCCAGTAATGATCAGCCTCATACGTCGTGCTATGCCAAACTTGGTAGCATATGACATATGTGGAGTTCAACCAATGAGTGGTCCAACAGGACTTATCTTCGCGATGAAGGCTCATTACCAAGAGAATGGTTCAGCACTACGTGCGGGTCCAGAAGCTCTATTCCACGAAGCAGATTCAAGCTTCTCTGCTTCATCTGCTGGTCCAGGTGTTTACAACCAGACCAACGCAGCAGGTGGTTCCGATACACATCCTCGTGGTGACAACGGTGCTACAGATGCTAACCCAGGACTTCTTAACGATGCTACTGGTGGTGGTACAACAACTGGTAACTACGAACGTGGTGAAACAGGTATTGCCAGAGAAGACGCTGAAACTCTAGGATCAGGTTCAACCTTATTCAACGAGATGAGCTTCAGTATAGAGAAGACTTCTGTTACTGCAAAGACTCGTGCTTTGAAAGCAGAATACACTCTAGAACTTGCACAGGACTTGAAAGCAATTCACGGTCTTGATGCAGAGCAAGAACTTGCTAACCTATTGTCTAGTGAGATACTTGCAGAAATCAACCGTGAGGTTGTTCGTACAGTATATACTGTTGCAAAACAGGGTGCTCAGAACAACGTTGCCAACGCTGGTGTATTCGACCTAGACGTTGACTCAAACGGAAGATGGTCAGTTGAGAAATTCAAGGGACTTATGTTCCAGATCGAAAGAGATGCTAACGCTATCGCGCAGCAGACTCGTAGAGGAAAGGGTAACTTCATCATCACATCTGCTGATGTTGCTTCTGCTCTTGCCATGTCTGGTACACTTGACTACTCTTCAGGTCTTCAAGGATCTGGTGGACCTTCCATCGGTGAAGTTGATGACACTGGAAACCTTTTAGTAGGTACAATGAACGGACGCATTAAGGTTTACGTTGATCCTTATTCAGCAAACGTTTCTAACACCCACTACTATGTTGCAGGTTATAAGGGATCTTCACCATATGACGCAGGATTATTCTATTGCCCATATGTTCCCCTCCAAATGCTCAGATCTGTGGATCCAGCAACCTTCCAACCTAAGATTGGATTTAAGACTCGCTACGGCATGGTCGCAAACCCATTCGTTACTCAGGACGGAACAGGAACTGGAACACCAGATGCAGAGGCATTGACCCACAACAAGAACCAGTATTACAGAAGGGTTCGCGTTGCAAACCTTATGTGATCTACTTTTAGGTTACTGTTTAAACATAAGGGGGGTCGCAAGACCCCTCTTTTTTTATCTTGACATTAAATAGAGGTACATGCTATTATAGATTATGAATGGTCGCCTAGATAAAGTCCATATGACTAGTAGAGTGAATCATATGATAAATGGACTACATAATAAACATTGGTATCCAGAATGGAGTCCAAAGGAAAGAGAAGCGGCTAAGAGAATCCTAATAAATGTATTGGAGGTTCTCGATGAGTATCACTCATAGGAGGACAATGACTGAAGAAAAAATTAAAAGTTTGTGTTATACAAAAGAAGAAGTCGATGCAATGATTGATGCTGCTGTAGCAGAAGCAAGAGCTATTGATGAAGCATCAATGGCAGAGCATAATTTCAAAGCAACTATCATTAGTATGATCCTTGGATTCACTTGCCTTGCATTATTTCTTGACGGTACATTAAGATTATTGGGGATTATACCACCTTTTATGGATATAGATATAAGTATAATTGATAAGGTTGCTGATAAGGTAGAGACAGAAGTTATGCCAATCATTCAAGACGCAGCACAGAAGGCACAGAGGTATATACCAAGAAGATAAACGATGATACATAGTATAGAGAATATAATATTTCTTATCACTTGGTTTGGATTGATCACGTTTGCGATCATGTTGATGTCTAATGGTTGGAGAATAATGGAAAGTAATTCTGACGAAGAAAAGTTTAAAAACATTCACCCTGAACTTGAGGGTTTAAAAGAAGGTGATGAATTGTTAGTAGTAAACTTTAATCAAATACCAGATCCAAGAGTACCAAAAGCAATAGATCCAAGATTTAAATTGGATTCACCAGAGTTACATAACCTTGGAGATCCCTTACATAATTCATTGAGAGATCGTATTGAAACATTAAGAGATGAAGAGGATGATAACGATGACGATGATGGGGGAGCACCAGTACTAGCATAACATGGATACAAATTTAATTATTACAATTGGAATATCAACAGCAGTTGCTATAGGAGTATCTGTGGGAACTTATTATGTGTTACAAAATAATGCAGATAAGGCAGCAGCATGTAGTGTAAGACAGTATGAAAAATTGCAAAGAAGAATAGATAAGTTAAGAACTGAATTAGAAAAACCAGTTGTCACAATAAATAGTAAGTAGCTTGGGAAGTTGATATGCCTGTAGGTGGAGCAGAATGGTATAAAGAGCAACCAAAGAATAGGAACTTCTTGAATCCTATTGGTTTTCTTTTAAAATTGGAAAAATTTGCTGGAACAGATTTTTTCTGTCAGGCAGCAAATATTCCTGATATTACAATGCCTACAACTGAATATGCAACAAGATTTCGTAACCTACCAATTATACCTGGAGGTGGCGTATCTTTTGGTGACTTCAATGTTACCTTTATTATTGATGAGGACATGAAGAATTATTATTCTATTCATAAATGGATGAGACAGAATGGTAGAGCAGATGATGATGCAGATACTCCAGAGCAAGAAGAGTATAGTAACGCTCAACTACAGGTAGTGACTTCACAATATCAACCAGCATTTGTAATAGACTTTAGAAATATATTTCCTATTGCTTTGACCAATATGCAATTTGATGCTAGAATGACTGATATAGAATACATGACTGCTGAAGTAACATTCAAACATCAACAATTCTTTATACGTGATAAATCAATGCAAGCTTTATGAACTTTGAAACTCTTCGTAATAAATTTGAGAAATTAAGAGAAGAATGGAAAGAAGATAGTCATATAGATTTTCAATTTAAGAATAAACAGTACAGTGCTGACCTAGCTCAAGTGGCACTTGACATTCCTTTTATCCATAATAAATACTTAAACCACTATACCGATATATCTCAGATTAAAACCTCACTTGAATTTGAAATTCGTAAACTTGTAAAAGAGAAGCGTGAGTACTATGGAGGAGAAGCTGACGCAAAGATATATGCCGAGAAACCTTTCGGCAATAGTATCAAGACATCTGAAAAGATGAAAGTATATCTAGAGTCTGATGATGAAGTCATTAACCTAGAAGCGAAGATTAAGTTTCTCGATCAAATGCTTTACTGGCTAGATCAAGTAATGAAACAAATTTCAAACAGAGGGTTCCAAGTCAAGAGTGCTATTGAGTGGGAGAAATTTATTAATGGACAGTAATGACAAACCTCTTTGTAAAGAAGAAGAATGAAGTATACGTTACAATTCATTCTGAAGAAGAACATGTCCATAAAGAATTAGCAGACTACTTCACATTTGAAGTACCTGAAGCAAAGTATTTAAAAAAGAATCCTAGATACAAATATTGGGATGGTACTATACGTTTGTACTCTCCTGGTTCTGGTTCATTGTATTGTGGATTAATAGATCATCTTCAGACATGGGCTGATGAAAGGGAATATAAAATCTATCTTGCACCTGATGAATGGTATGGTGATGTAGTTGAAGATAATAATTTTGTATCTCCACCAGGTGTCAAACACTTCATGGATAAAGTTTGCAATATAAAACCTCGTACCTACCAATACAAGGCAGTATACGAGGCTATAAAAAATAATCGTAAGTTGTTATTATCTCCTACTGGATCTGGCAAGTCTCTTATGATCTATTCCCTCGTGAGATACTATACTGCTACCAACAAGAAAATTCTTATCATAGTTCCTACTACTTCTCTCGTCGAGCAAATGGTTAACGACTTTGTTGATTATGGTTGGAATGCGGAGGAGTACGTTCATAAGATATATGGTGGTAAGGATAAGAATACAGATAAGAATATTATTATATCAACTTGGCAATCTATCTACAAGTTTCCCAAGAGATATTTTGATGATATAGATTGTGTCATTGGTGATGAAGCACATCTATTTAAAAGTAAGTCACTGACTGGCATCATGACTAAACTTCATAATGCTAAATATAGGTTTGGTTTTACTGGTACACTAGATGGATCCAAGACTCATAAGTGGGTACTCGAAGGTCTCTTTGGATCATGTGATCAAGTAACCAAGACAGATGATCTTATCAAGTCAGGCTATCTCAGTAAGTTTAGGATTAAAATACTACTTTGTCAACATGCTCCTCAGCATTTCGAGACATACCATGATGAAATAGATTATCTATGTGAACATCGTGGTCGTAATAACCTTATCAAGAATCTGGTAAAAGACTTAGATGGCAATACTCTTGTACTCTTTAATTATATCGAGAAACACGGAGAACCATTGTTTGAAATCATAAATAATTCTGTAGACAAAGATCGTAAGATCTTTTTCGTTCATGGTGGTACGGAAGTAGCAGACCGTGAAGAAGTTAGATTAATTACGGAGGAACAAGACAATGCAGTTATTATTGCGTCGTATGGGACTTTTAGTACTGGTATTAATATTAAGCGATTACATAACATCGTCTTCGCGTCGCCGTCCAAGTCCAGAATACGAAATCTTCAGTCAATAGGAAGAGTATTGAGAAGAGGTGAAGGAAAAGACATAGCAACATTATATGATATCGCTGATGATATCGGGGGTCAGAACTATACTCTTAAACATCTTAATGAAAGAGTCAACATATACAACGACGAAAATTTCAAATATGAAGTTATCAAAGTAAACCTTAGAGCAAATTAACATGACAGAGGCAGACTTAAAAAAAGCGGAGGAAGATTTCTACGCTTCAGTCAAACTAATTTCAGGAGAAGAAGTACTTGCACAAGTATGTTATCTTCCTGATGATGATAAGCTTGTTATGAACAGACCTCTGCAAGTTGAGATTGCTAGACAAAAGAAAGGTAATGTTGAGATCGCGGGGTTCGCTCTTAAAGAATGGGTGATGGCTACATTTGATGAAATGTTTATTGTTAATAAGAATCACATTTTAACAATGACTGAATTGGATCCTACTATTAAAGCATTCTATGAACAGACTTTAGGTAGAATAGAAAACGCAAAAAACCTGACTAAGAATGGAAATAAACTTCCACGTAAGTCAGGTTACTTAGGTTCTATTCAAGATAAAAAAAGATCTTTAGAAGATATATTTAAGAAAAGCTAGAGTCATCCTTGAACCCTTAACATGGTTAGTCTACTGCGTTTGTGGTTCCTTGTCAAGCCCCCCTTTACAAATCGGATCCTGCGTGCTACACTATGATCAGTGATACGAACAATTCGTGGCAAAAGTAATGGCAAGAAAAAAGACAGAATACTATGTTAACAATAAAGAGTTTCTTTATGCTATAAGCGAGTATCGCTCAAAGGTTCTTAAAGCAAAGGAAGTGGGTGATCCACGACCTCGTGTGACGAATTATATTGGTGAATGTTTTTTAAAGATTGCTACACATCTATCATACAAACCAAATTTTGTCAACTATATGTTTCGAGAGGACATGATCTGTGATGGTATTGAGAACTGCTTACAGTACATAGATAATTTTGATCCTGAGAAATCCACGAATCCATTTGCCTACTTCACTCAGATTATATACTATGCATTCTTAAGACGTATCCAGAAAGAAAAGAAGCAATTAGAAATTAAAGGTAAGATATTAGAACGGTCAGGATATGATGAAGTTATGCACACTGACTCATATGATGGTAGTATGACTGGTATGAATGCATCTCATTCTGATATGGGAAGTATAAAAGAAAATATTCAAACAAAAATTAATCGCTAAAATTATGGAAGAACTACTACAAAAGAAACAGGATCAGTTGATAGAAGAATATCTACCAGCACCAGAACCTGTTACAACAACATCAGTTGAAGTTAATCCTTACACTACTGATCTTATTATAATAGTTGTCGGTATTGTTGTATTAGGATCAGCGTATAAGCTCTGGTTAAAATATGGTAAGAAATAATGTTAGAAATACAATTAGAAGTAGTTAAAAAACTAAGGGAATTATATCCACAATCTAAAGCAGTATATACTATCAACACTAAATGGATCGACTTTTAAATTTATTAAAGGAAAAGGCATATCGTAAAGGAGAGTTTAAGTTATCATCTGGTAAGACTAGTGAACACTATGTTAATTGTAAACCTGTTATCTTATCAGGTGAAGGTTTAAAGTTAACTTCAGAAGCACTTCTTAAGGTTATTAAGACTAAGGTAGTGGGAGGTTTGACTCTCGGTGCTGATCCTTTAGTGTGTGGTGTTGGTGTTCTTGGAGGGCTTGATCAGAAGATCGTTCGCAAAGAACCCAAAGGACATGGGACTTCTGCTTGGATAGAAGGACCAGATCATCCAGTGGACACTGAAATAACTGTCCTAGAAGATGTCATCACCACAGGAGGATCTGCTATATTTGCTGTAGAGAAATTGAGAGATGCTGGTTACTATGTTAAGGAAGTAGTTACTATCATTGATAGGAAGGAGCATGATCCTTTTACTTTTTTAGACAAAGAATTAGAATTGATTAGTTTGTATACCTTAGATCAACTAACATGAAGATTGCCATTATTACCGATCAACATTTAGATGGTCGTAAAGGTTCACTAGCATTCTGGAATTACTTCCAAAAATTTTATGATGAAATATTTTTTCCTACTCTCGAACGAGAGAATATCACTTGCGTCTTTGATTTGGGCGATACATTTGATAACAGAAAGTCTATGGACTATAATACTCTTGCTCGCATTAAGGAAAATTATTTTGACCGACTTGCAAGGTATGATGTACACATGATACTTGGTAATCATACCACGTATTACAAGAACACAAATAAGATTAATTCGCCAGAGTTATTATTAGAACAGTATAAGAATATAACTCTGTATACTGAACCAAAAGAATTACAGATTGATAGTAAGAAGTTTATGATGCTTCCTTGGATCAACTCTGGAAATAAAGATTTAGCAATGCAATCCTTAGAAGACACAGATGCTACTATTGTCTGTGGACATCTTGAGATTAATGGATTTGAAGTAACACCTGGTATGTTCTATGAGAACTCACAGGCATTAGGATTGACTGCATTTAAAAAGTTTGAACGTGTATGGTCTGGACATTTTCATCATAAGTCTAAGAGAGGAAACGTTCATTACTTAGGCAACCCTTATCAGATGTTTTGGAATGATTACAAGGATAACCGTGGGTTTCATATATACGATACTGAGAGTAATAGACTCAGATTTGTGGAGAACCCCTTTGAAATTTTTGAAAAGATTTATTACAGGGACACCGAAAACGATTACAACAAATACGATGTGCAGTATTATAAAGACAAGTTCATCAAACTTGTGGTCGAAGAAAAGCGGGATTACCAGATGTTCGAGACACTGGTTGATCGTTTATACAATGTAGGAGTTCATGATGTAAAAGTTGTAGAGACTCTAGTACATGATGATGACATTGATGATACTGAATTAGAAACTAAAGATACCTTGACATTACTCAATGAATATATTGATGAAGTGCAGATGTCCGTAGATAAATCAGATCTAAAAAACCTTATGCATTCACTATATACAGAAAGTTGTGAGGTAATCTAGTGTATATTGTTACGTTACAAGATAAACCAGAAGGTGTTTATTCTGTTTATGATGATAATAATCATAGAGTAGTTCCCATCTTTGAACAAGAAGATGATGCTGATAGATACCTTGAGATGATGGAAGATCGAGAAGGTAGTGATCTACCTGAAATGGAGATTCTAGAAATAGAAGGACAGGAGATGATTAATGCATGTCAACAAAGAGGACAAAGATTTTTAATTATTACACCAGACGATTTATTGATACCACCTGATGATAGACTTGATAACCCATGATCATTTTTAAAAAGGTTCGTTGGAAGAATCTTCTAAGTACAGGTAATGTGTTTAGTGAGGTTGATCTCCAAGGGGCGCGAACAAATTTAATAGTAGGCACTAACGGTGCTGGCAAGTCAACCATCTTAGATGCGTTGACCTTTTCTCTCTTTGGGAAACCATTTAGAAAAATTAATAAAGGTATGCTTGTCAATAGTGTCAATGAGAAAGACTGTATGACAGAGGTTGAGTTCTCTATTGGTAAGTTAGATTATAAAGTTATCCGTGGTATCAAACCTAACAAGTTTGAGATCTATTGTAATGGTAAGATATTTAATCAAGAGTCAACTGTAGCAGAACAGCAAAAGAATTTAGAAAAAAATATATTAAAGTTAAACTATAAATCTTTTACACAGATTGTAGTGTTAGGATCTAGCACCTTCGTTCCTTTTATGCGTCTTCCTACTGTACAACGTAGAGAGATCATAGAAGATATACTTGATATTCAGGTGTTTTCCACAATGAATCTACTTCTTAGGGATAAAACCAGAGAGAATAATGAAGAGATTAAGGAATTTGATTATCAAATACATCTTTTAGAGGAGAAGATAGATCTTCAGAAGCAGCATATGCTTACTCTAGAGAAGAGAAATCAAGAAGAAGTGGATAAAAAGAAAGAAAAGATTAAGGAATTACAGAAAGATGAAGTAAAAAGTACAGAAGAAATTCACAAACTCACAGAAGATGTGGAAAAACTATCTAAAGAGATGGAGGAGTTGTCCAATTCTAAAGTAAAACTAAAGAAATTAAATACTTTCCTTACTAAAATACAAGGTAAGTTATCTACTTGTGAGAAAGAGAATGGATTCTTTAAGGATAATCATGTATGTCCTACATGTACACAGGACTTAAGTGAAGAGTTTAGAGACCTTAAGATAAAAGAAGGTGAAGAACAACTGGATAGTTTAACTGCTGGATTGGAAGATCTTTCAGTTGCAATCAAGAAGGAAGAAGATAGAGAAGATATGTTCGTAAAACTATCACAAGAAGTACTTAGTTGCAACTCATCTATCACTCAGGAAAATTTTCAGATTACTACCATAAGAAATGCTATCAATGATTTGGATAATGAAGTTAAAGAACTTGAAGGATCTAATTCAGATAAGAAAGCAGAGTTTGTTAAGTTAGAAGGTTTAATAAAAGATAAGAAAGGAGTATTGAAAGATCATTCAAATGTTAAAAAGGATCGTGATGTCATTCTAGCAGCAGGACAACTGCTTAAGGATAATGGTATTAAGACTAGGATTATCAAAACATATCTTCCTACAATGAATAAGTTAATTAACAATTTCTTACAAAGTATGGACTTTTATGTTAATTTCACACTTACTGAGAACTTTGAAGAAATAATTAAGAGTAGATATAGAGACGTATTCACTTATGATAGTTTCAGTGAAGGAGAGAAAGCTCGCATTGATATCGCTTTGTTGCTTACTTGGCGTTCTGTTGCTAAACTTAAGAATAGCGTTGACACTAACTTACTTATCTTAGATGAAATATTTGACGGTTCGCTTGACCAATCTGGTTCTTCTGATCTTGGTTGGGTCTTACGTAATTTCGATGATAGCACAAATGTATTTGTGATCAGTCATAAGGAAGCTATGAACGATAAATTTGACAGAACCATTACTGCTGAGAAGGAAAAGAATTTTTCTATCCTTAAGGAGACAGTTAACGAAGTGACACATGGACTGGTTGGATAGTTAATTTTTTTGCTATGATGTGTACATCAACAAAGAGATCGAATGCAGCGCAACGAAGTTAAAGGAAACCTTGCTAAACTACTAGCAACAGAAAATCTTGTAGTAGAGCACAGACAGTGTGAGACCGCACAGTTTGACGTAGATCGTCGCGTACTTACATTGCCACTTTGGGATCTAGCAACCAATGATGTTTATGACATGTTGGTTGGACATGAAGTAGGACATGCTTTGTTCACTCCAAATAGAGACTGGAGAGCAGATGTAGATTGCTCTATGGATTATGTTAACATATGTGAGGATGCTCGTATCGAGAAATTGATGAAGCGTAAGTATCCTGGTCTTAAGAAAAGTTTTGCAAGAGGATATACAGAATTAAATGATCAAGATTTCTTTGGTACAGAAGACAAGGATCTAGAGAATTACAATCTTATTGATCGTATCAATCTTCACTTTAAGGTTGGTGCTCATTCTCTCATTCCTTTTGAGGATGATGAGAAGGAATTTGTAGATGCTGTTGAATCTACTGAGACTTTTGATGAGGTTCTAGAAGTTGCAAAGAGAATATATGATTGGCAGAATCAGAAAGACAAAGAAGCAATGGAAGATGCAGAAGAGTTAAGTGCTGAGGTAGCAGCAGGTCAACAAGGTTCTGGTAATAAAGATCCTGAAGATATGAGCGATGAAGAGTTAATAGAAGAAATAAACAAAGAAGGTAATGCAAAGGAAGATCCTGCTCAGTTAGATACACCTAGTTATGAAGGAGGAAGTTCTAGTTCACCTAATGCAGAACAAGCATCTGATGAACCAACCAAAAATGGTTCTGGTAAAGCAGGTGGTGAGCGTGGTGAGTCAGAAACTCAAAGAGCATTTGATGAATTAGCAAAAGAACTTTCTCGTCCCAATTCACATTTAGGTGATATAAATTACATCGAGATTCCAAAGAAAGTAGACTTAGATACATATGTAACTGACTGGTCTGATGTTCATGATTGGATAGATTTCCAACGTGAAGCATATATTAAATCAGTTGGTGAACGTAATGAAATGTCAGAATTTTTCCCTTATCAGAAACCAGATGAAGAATATAGATCATTCAGAAAGGCATCAACTAAGGAAGTCAATTACCTCGTTAAGGAGTTTGAGTGTAGGAAATCAGCTGACGCTTATGCTCGTGCTGGTACAAGTCGCACTGGGGTTCTCAATACAACGAAGCTTCATCAATATAAATTCAGTGAAGACATTTTTCGGAAGATAACTGTTCTTCCAGATGGAAAGAATCATGGCATGATCTTTCTTTTAGATTGGTCTGGTTCAATGGCACAAGAGATACTTGCTACTGTTAAGCAGTTAATTAATTTAACTTCATTCTGCAAGAAGGTTCAAATTCCATTTGAAGTATATGCTTTTACTAATGATTGGTTCATAGCAAAAAATTCAATTGTTAATGGAGAACCAGCAGAAGATCAAAAGTATAGTGCATGGCATGATAGTTACTACAGTCGTACTTATGATTCTCTTAATGAGAATGAAGTATACTTAGATGAAAGACAGTTTGATTTAGTAAATGTAATCTCATCAAGATCTAACTCAAAAGATTATGATCGTCAGTGTTTGAATGTTTTCAGAGAAGCATTCTGTTATTATAATCGTGTTCAATACCAACCTACTCCTGGTTTGGGTTTATCTGGGACACCATTAAATGAAGCAATAGTAATGCTGAATTACATAATACCAAAATTCAAGAATGATAATGATCTACAGAAAGTTAATGTATGTTTGTTAACTGATGGTGAATCTGCATCTGCTAATTACGGTAGAAAAGTTCGTAGAGAATATGTTGAAGATTATGATGTTCGTCCTGGTCGTGTAGATTATAATACATGCTTACGTGATCGTAAGACTGGTAGAGTATACAAGCCATTTGATGGTTGTTGGTCTCATATTACAGCAACTTTCATAGATCAAGTTAGAGATCGTTTTCCAGAAGTTTCTGTTTTAGGATTTCGTATTCTTGCAGCAAGAGATCTATCAAACTTTGTTGGTAGATATGGTACTAGAGAAACATCTTATGAAGAAGTTCAAAAGCAATGGAGAAAGGAAAAGTCAGCGATCATTCCAAATCCTCTGAGTTTTACTGCTCTCTATGCTATTGCTAATACTGGATTAGATGAAGACCCTGAGTTTGAAGTTAAGGAAGGTGCTAAGAAAGGAGAGATCACTAGAGCATTTAAGAAAATGCTTAAGACAAAATCTTCTAACAAGAAGCTACTATCATCCTTTATCGGACATGTATCATGACAGTCGGGGAAGTGTCCACAACTTCCCCATTCCTTAAAACAATCCTTTATACTATATTCATACAAAACAAATTGACATGACCTTTAAACAGAAATTCACAAGTGAAGAATTAATTACATTCCTTTCAGAAGGTGGTGAGGAAGTTACTAGTAAGCAAGTTAATGCTGCTGCTGATCACTTTGGTGTAAGACCACAAAGTGTTCAAAAAAGAATGAAGAGTCTTCCACAACTTGTAAAGATTGGTACTGGGAAGTGGAATTTAACTATAGAAGAAGGTCAAAAAATATTAGAAAAATCAATTGAACTTCCTGCTGCTGAACCTGCTGTTGTTAAAGATAAGAGTTTAGTTCCACAGAAAGATCCAAACTATGTACCGTTTGGTAACTTCTCTGATCTTAAAAGGATTATTAATTCTAGGATCTTTTATCCAACATTCGTTACTGGACTCTCTGGTAATGGTAAGACTTTATCAGTAGAACAGGCATGTGCTCATCTAGGTAGAGAATTGATTCGTGTAAACATTACTATTGAAACTGATGAAGATGATCTTATTGGTGGGTTCCGTCTTGTTGATGGGTCAACTGTTTGGCATAACGGACCTGTCGTGGAGGCACTCGAAAGAGGAGCTATCCTGCTACTCGATGAAGTTGACTTGGCGAGTAACAAGATACTCTGCTTACAATCCATTCTTGAAGGCAAAGGTGTGTTCTTGAAAAAGATTGGTAAGTATGTTAAGAAAGCATCAGGTTTCAATGTTATTGCAACTGCCAATACAAAAGGTAAGGGATCTGATGATGGTAGATTCATAGGAACTAATGTTCTTAATGAAGCATTCCTTGAAAGATTCGCATTGACATTTGAACAGGAATATCCAACTCCTAAGACAGAACAAAAGATTCTTGAGAAGGTTGCATCTAATCTAGGTGTACTTGATGAGAAGTTCTGTGAGAACCTTGCCAACTGGTCTGACATAATTCGTAAGACCTTTAAGGATGGTGGTATAGATGAAGTTATTTCAACTCGTCGTCTCGTACACATCATTCGTGCTTTTGCTATCTGGCAAGATCGTCTTAAAGCGATCAAAGTTTGTGTAAATAGATTTGATGATGAAACTAAACAGTCATTCGTCGAATTGTATGATAAGATAGATGCAGAAGTAGATACGGAGGAATCCAATGACGAGTAAAAACGGATACTTAGGACATCTTGTTACACTTACTGACGGTAGGTATGCTAGAATAATAGAAGGAGTTGGTACTCCTTCTAGTGCTGTTCACAAGATTCGTATGGTGGACCTTGACGGAAATGACATAGAGTGCTATCATGATAAGATACAATACGTATGGAATCCGTGAAATACAACGAAGATGAACTTATAAAAGAGGTTCATGATTACATTAGTAATACATACCGAGGTCATTATTCTGTCGGAAACGTTCAGACTCTTGACCTTATTGATTCTGTAGGAGATGCCGAGGCATTCTGTAGAAGTAATGTTCTTAAGTATGCTTCACGTTATGATCGTAAAGGATCAGCACGTAAAGATATTATTAAGATTATACACTACGGCCTACTTTTACTCCACTTCAATGACAAGGCTGCAAAAGCGGCTTCTCTATCGAGTGGATCCACATCATTCACAGTTGATTATGACAAATGAGTAAAGTTACATTATCAAGAGATACATTAGATGTCCTTAAGAATTTTAGTACGATTAATTCAAGTATCGTTTTTCGGAAGGGGAGCACCTTACGTACCATTAGTAACGCAGAGAACATCCTTTCTAAGTTCACAAGCGAGGAAGTATTTCCTGTGGACTTCGCAATATATGATCTCAGTCAGTTTCTTTCTGGCATCACTTTGTTTGACAATCCTCAACTGGACTTCGCCTCTAACGATTTTGTTCGTATTGTTGGGTCTGGTAGGTCTGTCAAGTACTATTTTTCTGACCCTGAGATCACCCTTAAGTCAGCACCAGAAAAGAATGTAAATTTTCCAGGTGCAGACATACAATTTAACCTTACGGCAGAAGATCTAATAGCATTGCAGAAAGCTTCTGCTGTGTATAGTCTTCCTGATATGTCATTCCAGTCTAAGGATGGCAAAGTTCAATTAGTTCTTAAGGATAAAGAGAATGATACTAGCAACACTTACAAGCAAGATATTGTTGGTGAATGTACTGGTGATTATTCTTTAGATGTTAAGATTGAGAACATTAGGTTGTTACCAGGTGATTATAATGTTAAGGTATCTAAGGGATTAATTTCTGAATGGAATAATACCACATTAGATCTTACATATTATATTGCACTTGAACCCTAATGCAGTTACATAGGCTTTTTGCTGTCCCTATCTTTACATTTAGATTTAATAGTCATGACAGTTATGACTTTCCTGATGTAGAAAGGAAGGATAGGAAACCAGAAGGATGGACTACTTCTGTAAATTCTACCTTCCCAAGAATTCCAGATGACGATCCTATTGTCCCTATAGATCTAAGAAATCATCTTATGAATGATCTAGGACAACAGATTGCACATGAATTTATTGAGTTAGGTATACCAGACAAGTTTTATTTTTCTGATTTCTGGTATAATATTTACCATGATACACAAGGTCAAGAACCGCATTCACATTTGAATGGTTCTTTGTCGAAGAATCCTTATTGGTGTGGCATCTATTATAATAAAGGAACTACACCAACAACGTTTATTCGTCCTGATATTTTAAATAGGTTGCATAAGTTTCCTCATAAAAATAATGATTTTGATCAGTTATTTGCTGACACAATGAGACCTAATCTTAAGGATGGTGATGTGATACTTTTCCCACCGTACCTTTCGCATTGCGTAGAACCATCTACCAGTGCTACAATGCGTATGACCTTTTCATTTAATATGGTTTTAGATAATGAGTAAAGAATTTCTATGGGTTGAGAAGTACCGTCCTGCTATAGTAGAGGATTGTATTCTACCAGAGAGTATTAAAAAAGTTTTTCAAGGATTTGTAGAACAGAAGGAACTACCAAATCTTTTATTATCTGGATCTGCTGGTGTAGGTAAGACCACCATTGCGAAAGCATTGTGTGATGAAATAGGTGCGTCTTACATTATGATCAATGGATCTGATGAGGGTAGGTTCCTTGACACTGTAAGGAATAGGATAAGGACATTCGCTTCAACTGTCTCACTGACCTCTGGAGCGTCTCACAAGGTCGTTATTATAGATGAAGCAGACAACACAACTAATGATGTTCAACTCTCTCTCAGAGCTGCTGTGGAGGAGTTTCACGGTAATTGTAGGTTTATATTTACTTGCAACTTTATCAATAAGATTATTGAACCCTTGCATTCACGCTGCACAGTGGTTGATTTTCGTGTAAAGAATGGACAGAGTGTAACATTACAAGGTCAGTTCTTTGAACGACTTAGAGGTATATTAAAAAAAGAAGATGTTCAATTTGAAGACAAAGTTCTGGCTAAACTTATTACTAGGTATTATCCTGACTGGCGTAGGCTTATCAATGAGTGTCAACGCTATTCTGCTAATGGAGCCATTGATGCAGCTATTCTCGTGGATGTTGCTGACGTTAATCTTGATAATCTTCTTACGGCATTAACCAAGAAAGACTTTAAGACTGTCAAGGGATGGGTTGTTCAACATATAGACAATGATCCTAGTATGGTTATGAGGAAAGTTTATGATAGTTTGTATGATGTATTGAAACCTGCTTCTATTCCAGAGGCAGTTCTTATCATAGCAAAGTACATGAGAGACATTACTATTGTTCCTGATCAAGAGATTAACATGCTTGCATGTCTTACAGAAATTATGATGAGTTGTGAGTTCCGATGAGAGATGATACACCAGAACATTACGAATCTGATGATTTTCCTTCAGGAACTGCTGGTAGGTTATGGCGTAGAGCTATTGATATAGGACGAGGGTATATGATTCTTGGATCTGGAAGGAAAGTAGAACTTGAACTTGTATACAATGATTACACTACCAATGGAAAGCCTTCCATACAAGGAGAGTTTGATTATAATCCAGGATGCAAGTCTCCTGAATGTAAGTCCAAGAAAGCATATGTTATTAGATTGCTTAATTATACTCATGCAGGAAAACTTCAATGTACAAAATGTGGTATTATGATAAAGTGGTTGTCAAAAGATATACTTGCCGAATTAGAAAACCATATAAATAATAAATGATCTCACTACAGTGGGACAAAGAACACATTACCTCAAGGAGGATACTATGGCTATGAACCCATACGAAATGCGGTGGGACTATCTACAAACCGCACAAACAAGATTAGAAAACAAATTATCAAATGACATCTCAAAATGGGATGCATTAAAAGAATTAGGAATTGACCCAGGAAAATATCCAGAATATCCAACAGCAAAAGAGATACATGCTGTTGCAGAAGATATGAGAAAATTCGTAGAGAATACTGGATCCTCTTCTGATAATTAAATTATGATATACAATACAATTGAGGAGCTTCAAAGGGCTTCTGGTGCAGAAGTATGGCGACCTTTCGTTATCAATACTGGAACCGAATATAAAACACATAATTGGTATTCAATATCAAACTGGGGTAGAGCAGCTAGTCATCTGAAAAGAGGTAGAAAGAGACCTGGCCAAGAAAGGGTAGATCTTAATAGAAAGAATATTATGACAACAACAGATAACACTTGTGTTCTAGGACATAAGAGAATGTCTTTTGTTTTTCCAGAAGACTTCTTTGATTATGATTATGCTAAGGCAAGTGGCAGTGGAGACACAGTAATTGTTAAGTTTTATCTTCATCAGTTAGTGATGTGGGCTTTCAATCCTATTGAAGGTGACCCACCAGCATTACTTGCAGATTGTTGGGATAATATTCCTGAAACTGCAAAGGTCTTTATTGATTCTTTATTAGTTACTAATCATATAAATCATAATCCAGCACACAATTTTCTAGCTAACTTAGAACGAGTTAGACAGAAAGAAAATACTAGGTCTGCTAAAGATTATTACGGTGGAAATCCTGCTAACAAAAAACAGTTTAAAACTGATCATGGAGAAGATCTTGAGGTTGTAGATATTATAGAAGAAGAACGAAAACCATCTTTACAATTATTTTATGCTTGACATAATCTAAAAATGATGGTAGTCTGATATATACCAGAAGAGTGGTATGGAGATCAGTAAAATGACCGAACTAAAAAGACCAAATCCTTATTATGCCAAAGACACTAAAGTCGTTGAAGACACCACTCAGATATCCAGGGGGCAAGAGCAGAGCAGTAGTAAAGCTGTTGCAGTACCTCCCAGACCTTTCCCAGGTAAAAGAGTTTAGAGAACCTTTTCTTGGTGGTGGGTCGGTCTCACTAGAAATTACAAAGAGGTATCCTCACATAGAGATATGGGTCAATGACCTGTATGAACCTCTTTATAATTTTTGGTGTGAATTACAGCATAATGGAGAAGATCTCCAAGATGCTATCTGGTCTAAGAAAAACCATTTTCCTGACAGAGATTCTGCCAGGAAACTTTTTAATGATTCTAAGGAAGATATAAATGACAAAGAAAAATCTGAATTTGATCGTGCCATCGCTTTTTATATCGTTAACAAGTGTTCCTTTAGTGGTCTTACTGAGTCTTCTTCCTTCTCGCCACAAGCATCCGAGTCCAACTTCTCCTACAATGGAATTGACAGACTTAGCGAATACTCCAAGCTTATTGAAGGATGGACAATAACAAATCTTTCTTATGAAAGAATGTTATCAGATGAAAAGAATGTATTTACATATCTAGATCCACCATATGATATCAAAGATAATCTCTATGGTAGAAAGGGTGGTATGCATAAGAAGTTTGATCATGATCAGTTTGCTTCTGATTGTGACACCTTCACATCTCCTATGTTGATCTCATACAATAGTTCTCAACTTGTTAAGGATCGCTTTCATGAGTGGACAGTTGGAGAATTTGCACACACTTACACCATGAGGTCTGTGGGATGCTATAATATAGATCAAGCAGCAAGGAAGGAATTAGTCCTATTAAATTATGAAGTGTGAAGTAAAACTATTTGTGTCAGGAACAGTCTTTACAGAGACAGTACAGGCACGTAACTATGCAGAGGCAAGACAAGTTGCTCTAGCTAGAAATCCTAATGCACGAGTAGTAAGTGTTAATGCAGTTTTTACATGAATAAAGTATGGAGGATTTGGAAGTATGCCTTGGGAAGTTTCGAGGATACTAAGACTGCAAGATATGATAATGCGGTATGCATTACTAGGAGTGTTATTCTTCTTACTTATCTTGTTACTAACTGTTTTATTACTGCTGGTGTGATACGCCACTGGAACAATGTACCAACTAAAAGATTACCTTTACAGCATCAACCAATCCAAGAAGAATATATTGGATGATGATGCTGATGCAGAGAAAAAGTATCCAGCATATGTAGTGAATAGATGCTTGTCATCTTTCATGGATACTATACTTTTGTCAAATGAGATGAATAGAAACTCTCATTTACCAAAGCGTTTGCAATATGATTTTTTAATAAATAGTGTGAAACCAAGAAAGAGATTCTCTCCTTGGGCTAGGAAAGATACTATTGATTATCTTGATGTGATTAAAGAGTATTATGGTTATAATGATGATAAAGCTCTACAAGCACTAAGGATTCTCACAAAGGATCAACTAGATAAAATTGCACATTTGTTAAGGAAAGGTGGAAATGAGCGTCGAAAATGAGATCCAATGGAAGCAATCTGATATGGTCGAAGTGGTTCTAAATGAACCAGATGACTTCCTAAAAGTCCGTGAGACTTTAACAAGAATAGGAGTAGCATCTCGTAAAGAGAGAAAGATATATCAATCTTGTCATATACTCCACAAACAAGGCAAGTATTATATCGTACACTTCAAAGAATTATTTGCATTAGATGGTAAGAAAACTAATTTATCATTGAATGACATACAACGTAGGAATAGAATCATCCAACTTCTTTCAGACTGGGGATTGATATCTATTGTTGATAAGGATACTATTTCTGATCTAGCACCTCTTAATCAGATTAAGGTATTAGCATTTAAAGAAAAGAACGATTGGACATTAGAGAGTAAATATAATATAGGAAGAAAGAAACAGACTAATGATTGATACAGTTCTTCTAGCAATTATAGCTATAGTTTCCTGCGTGAATCTTTATTATAATTTAAAATCATCCAGACGAAGCGGTCAACCTTGGCGGTAAACCGTCCTCTATGATTGGAGTCTTGTGTTATAATTAATTATGGATGCCTTCGGGGTCCACAAAACACAAACTCGCTTATTAAAGGAGCTAACAATCATGGGCAATAAAGACCTAGCACATTTCGTGTGGCAAAACTACACACCATTTTCCATTGGTTTTGATGAAACATTTCAAAGACTTGAATCTCTCGCAGCAGGTGGAACTAATTACCCACCTTACAACGTCATTGACGGACCTGATGGTAGAACCAGTTTGGAAATCGCTCTTGCTGGATTTTCAGGAAATGATATCTCAGTCACAACAGAGAGAAATGTTCTGACTGTAGCAGCACATCCAGCAAAGAAGGATGAACCCTACAAACATAAAGGAATAGCATCAAGATCATTTACTAGAAGTTGGCAGATCGCTGCTGACGTAGAAGTCGATAACGTTACATTTGAGAATGGACTTCTAACAATTGATTTACAAAAGCATATACCAGAAGCGCAGAAGCATAAGCTTTGGTTCGGAAAAGAACTTCAAAAGCTTGACGCTTCTGCTTCTTAGTGTTATACTATATTCAAAGTTGAGTTAATATGTCCGTATCAATTATTACTCTGAAGACAGGGGAACGTGTCATTACGGAACTTAAAGAGGTCTATGATCAGGAAGGTGAAGATAAAAAAGGTCTTTGCCTCCTGATGGAAGATCCTTATGTTCTGCATTTGGATACACAACAACCCCAGTACTTGACAGAGCAGTTGGGAGCAGAGTATACTGTTAAATACAGCAAGTGGAATCCTTACAGTCCAGATTCACACTTTAAGATTCCCTATGATTGTGTGATGACAATCAGTAGTCCTGAACCAGGATTAGAAAAATCATACTTACAAAAAATCCAAGAAAAAAGAGAAATAGAAGATGACACAAACTCCTGAAGCAAATCAGTTGATTACTAATCATAATGTGCGTATAGTTACATTAACAACTGGTGAACGTGTACTAACTATCTTTGCTGAGGTTCGTACTGAAGATGAAGAGAATAGAGTTGTTGGATATAGATTAATATATCCTTACACCTTATCTCTAGGCAAAGCTAATGAAGATGGTACAATGCCAATTACATATGAGCGTTGGTGTCCTTTCAGTCCAGTAGAGGAGCATCGTATTAGTGGAGAACATATCATTAGTGTTGTATTCCCAGATAATAATATACTAAGTAACTACACTGAGAAATTAGCTGACTACGGAGTCAAGAACGAAAACATATTCTTCCCAGAGGAACAAAAAGATGGAGATACAAGCGAGCCTACTGAGACTGTCGAACCAGTGGTTGATAGCGCAGGTTGATGCAGTAGAGGAGGACACTTTACCAGGTGACCCTGATTGCATTCTAACTTCACCAAAGGTGCTAGACTCGGATGGTAATCTTGAGACATGGCCTCCATTCTCAGATCATAAAGAGGTAGCAGTCAGGTCATCTGACATAACTACTCTCGTGGATCCTAGCAAGGATTTACTTGCCCGATATATTTCAGAGATTGAATGAACTTCTATACCAGTGTTGAGCAAGCAGGTAATCGCCTGTTAGTTCGTGGTTATGAAAATGGTAACAGATATAGCGTGAGGGTTCCTTTCAACCCCACGCTATTTTTGCCTTCAAAGAATTACTCTGAATGGAGAACTTTAGAAGGTGAATGTGTAGAGCCACATAATTTTGGATCTATTACTGAAGCAAGAGATTTTGTAAGACAGTATAAAGAGGTAGAAGATTTTGACATATATGGGAACAGTCGATTCCTATATCAGTATATTGTAGGACAACATCCAGAAGATGAAATCAAATTCGATTCAAACAGAATCCGTGTTTTTACCATTGATATCGAGACCGCAGCAGAGAACGGCTTTCCTGATATTGAATCAGCAGATCAAGAGATCCTCGCCATCTCAATCAAAGATTCGTTCACTGGTAGGATTACTGTCTGGGGTGCGCGGCCTTACGATAACAGAGATGCTGGAGTCGATTACATGCACTTCAGATCAGAAGAAGGAATGCTTAACGCTTTTCTCGGTTATTGGCAAGAAAATTATCCCGATGTAGTTACAGGTTGGAACGTACAGTTGTTCGATATGCCATATATCTGCAACCGTATTGAAAGAATACTTGGTGCGAAATCAGTTAAGTTATTATCACCTTGGAGATTGGTATCACAACGTGAGATTTATATTAAGGGACGTAGACAGCTTGCTGTAGATACACTTGGTATATCCACACTAGATTATCTAGAATTGTATAAGAAGTTTACCTATCAGAATAGAGAGAGTTATCGTTTAGATTTTATTTGTAATGTAGAACTTGGAGAGAAGAAGTTAGATCACTCTGAGTTTGATACATTCAAAGAGTTCTATGAGAATGACTGGCAAAAGTTTATTGAGTACAACATCCATGACGTTAGGTTGGTAGATAGACTTGACGATAAGATGAAACTACTTGACTTAGCATTCACTATGGCTTATGATGCTAAGGTAAATTATGAAGATGTATTCTCACAGGTTAGAATGTGGGACAACTACATCTATTGTGAGTTAAATAAAAGAAAGATTGCTATCCCTCCAAAGAAGGAAGCAACAAAGGACGCGAAATACGCAGGGGCTTATGTTAAGGAACCGAAAGCAGGATTCTATGATTGGGTGGTTAATTTTGACCTCAATAGCCTGTACCCTCATCTTATTATGCAATATAATATCTCACCCGAAACCCTCTGGGAGACTCGACATCCCAATGCGAGCGTTGAAGGGATCTTAAACAAAGAGACTGCTATTGATGGTGAGTTTGCTGTGTGTGCTAATGGAGCACAGTACAGTAAGGATGTGCAAGGGTTCTTGCCATTGATGATGCAGAAGATGTATGACTCTAGGGTCATCTTCAAGAAGAAGATGATTGAGGCAAAGAAACAGTATGAGAAAACTCCTACTGTAGAACTGATGAACGAGATTGCTAGATGTAATAACATACAGATGGCAAAGAAGATCTCTCTCAACAGTGCTTATGGTGCTATTGGTAATGAGCACTTTAGATACTATCGTTTAGCAAATGCTGAGGCTATCACTCTATCTGGACAGGTTTCTATCAGGTGGATAGAGAATAAGATGAATGCGTACCTAAATAAATTGTTACAAAGTCAAGACATAGATTACGTCATTGCATCAGATACCGACTCAATCTATCTTAATCTTGGACCTCTTGTTGATAAATTTTTTAGTAATAAGTCTAGTGATAAGGCTAGGATCGTGGCCTTACTTGATAAGATCTGCCAAGATAAGTTGGAACCGTTCATTGACTCCTCGTATGAGGAGCTTGCAGCGTATGTTTCTGCGTATGATCAGAAAATGATCATGAAGCGAGAGAACATTGCTGATAGAGGAATATGGACTGCCAAGAAAAGATACATATTAAACGTATGGGACTCAGAAGGAGTCAGATACAAAGAACCCAAGATGAAAATCATGGGACTAGAGACCGCTAGGTCTTCTACACCAGCATACTTTAGGGATAAATTATATGCAGCTTTTCAGATCATTATCGGCAAAACAAATGATGAGCTTATCTCATTTATCAATGACGTGCGAGCAGAGACAAGAGAGCGACCTTACGAAGAAGTCGCATTCCCCAGAGGAGTTAACAACCTTGAAAAATACAAGCACAGAACTGACATCTATAGTAAAGGAACACCAATCCACGTAAGAGGTGCTTTACTATACAACCATTATGTTAAGAAACATAAAATTGAAAACAAATTTCCTTTCATTCAGGAAGGAGAGAAGATAAAATTCATGTATCTAAAAACTCCTAATCCAATCCACGAGAACTGTATCAGTTTCTTTGGGGATCTACCAAAGGAGTTTGGTATAGAGAAGTACGTTGATTATCAGACACAATTTGAGAAGAGTTTCTTGGAACCTCTCAAAAATGTGCTACAATGTATTGGTTGGGACTATGAAAAACGAATAACACTAAGAGGATTCTTTGAATGAGTAAGACCGTGTGGACAGTAACCTATCAAGATACTTCGCATGAAGCACTTGATGCAGATCAAATCAGAGTCTTCGTTGAGGAAGACACAGCAAGAGGATATGCAAAGCTCTTGTCGAAAACCCATGACTATGTTAGAATGTACGAAAGTGAGGTAAATGAATGGCATCGTTCCTAGATAATGTAATTAAGGACAGTGGAAATGAATTCGCTAGTATTGTTTCAGATGGTGTGGCAGCAGGTGATGTTACCTCGTTTGTTGATACTGGGTCATATATCTTTAATGCTGTTGTTAGTGGGTCTATCTTTGGCGGTATTCCTTCCAACAAGGTCACAGCACTCGCAGGAGAATCAAGTACTGGAAAAACTTTTTTTGCCCTCTCTGTTGTCCGTTCCTTTCTTAGTAATAATCCTACTGGTGGGGTCATTTATTTTGAGTCTGAGTCTGCTATAAGCAAAGAGATGATCGAGAGCAGGGGTATAGATGCCAGTCGCATGGTAATCTTTCCTGTTGCTACGATAGAAGAGTTTAGAACTCAGGCAGTAAGGATTGTTGACAAGTACATGAAGGAACCAAAAGAGTCAAGACAACCAATGATGTTTGTACTTGATTCTCTTGGTATGCTTAGTACATCAAAGGAGATGGAAGACATCTCTAATGATAAGCAAGTCAGGGACATGACTAAATCCCAATTGATCAAGGGTGCATTCAGGGTATTGACCTTGAAACTAGGACAAGCAGGTATTCCTATGCTTGTCACGAATCACACATATGATGTGATCGGAAGCTATGTGCCAATGAAAGAAATGGGCGGTGGTGCTGGACTAAAGTACGCTGCATCTACTATAATATTCTTATCCAAATCGAAAGAGAAGGAAGGAACAGATTTAGTGGGTAACATCATTAAATGTGAAACTAAAAAATCTAGATTATCTAAGGAGGGATCTAAAGTTGCTACCAGATTATACTTTGACGAACGTGGACTTGACCGCTATTATGGACTCTTGGAACTTGGTGAGAAGTATGGAGTTTTCAAGCGGGTGGGAAACCGTATCTCCATTGGTGGTAGTAATGTTTACCCTAAGTCTATACTCAGTGATCCTGACAAATACTTCACAGACGAAGTGATGGCAAAACTAGAAGAAGCAGCACGAACGGAATTTAGTTATGGCAATTGAACGTATTGAATCAACAATACTACGAAATTTATTATTTACAGAGGAGTTCTATCGTAAGGTAGTACCTTTTCTTAAAGCTGATTACTTTCAAGAATATGATGAACGAATTATCTTTGAAGAGATTCAAGATTTTTCTTCAAAGTATGACAAGATTCCAACACAAGAAGTAATTTTAATTAATCTTCAGAATCGTAGTGATCTTACAGAAGAGAACTTCCAAAGTGCCTCCACCATTGTGAACTCATTATCTAATGAATGGGTTGACTTTGAATGGTTGTGTGATGCCACAGAAAAGTGGTGTCAAGATCGTGCTATATATCTTGCGTTGATGCAATCAATAAAGATTGCTGACGGTGGAGATAAGAAGTTAGATAAGGGTGCTATACCAAGTATCCTTCAGGATGCTTTGGCTGTCTCCTTTGATGAACACATCGGACATGACTACATTGAACAATCTCAAGACAGATATGAGTTCTACCATAAGACGGAAGAAAAAATTCCCTTTGATCTGGAAAAGTTTAACTATATTACGAAAGGTGGGATCCCTAACAAGACTCTTAATATCGCACTTGCTGGTACAGGTGTCGGGAAGTCTTTATTCATGTGCCACTGCGCTAGCTCCGTCTTGTTGCAAGGACGGAACGTATTATACATTACATGTGAAATGGCAGAGGAGAAAATTGCTGAACGAATTGATGCAAATCTTCTCAACGTAAACATCAGAGATATTGCAGAGTTACCAGAGGTTTTATATAACTCTAAGGTACAGGAAATATCTAGAAAGACTCAGGGTAAGTTGATCATAAAAGAATACCCTACTGCTTCAGCACATGCTGGACATTTTAAGGCACTCTTATCTGATCTGAGCTTGAAAAAAGGTTTCAAACCTGATATAATATTCATAGACTATTTAAATATATGTGCAAGTGCGAGGTACAAAGGTGCGATTGTTAATTCATACACGTATGTCAAGGCGATTGCTGAGGAACTCAGGGGTCTTGCTGTGGAAAATAACGTACCTATTGTTTCAGCTACACAGACTACTCGTTCTGGTTTTGGGAGTAGTGATCCTGATCTTACCGATACTTCTGAGTCTTTTGGCTTACCTGCCACTGCTGATCTTATGTTTGCCCTTATATCCACTGAGGAGCTTGAGCAACAGGGTCGCATCATGGTTAAACAACTCAAGAACAGGTACAATGATCCCACTAATTCCAGAAAATTTATGATAGGTATTGACAGATCGAAGATGAAGCTGTATGATGTAGCGGAGGACGCTAGTGTCCTAAATCAAACTGAGGATGATGAGAACAATCAACAGTTCACTGAAACTCAAAATAGGTTAAGTAAATTTGCTGAATGGAATGTATAAATTATGGCTATAGATTTTGATAAGTACTCTCATTTCGTGGATGCTGTCACATCGGATTCCTCTAAGAATTTTGTCGATCTTGCTGACAGGTTGGGTGAACTTGACAGAGAAGGTGCAAATATTGAACGTCTTACCACTGCTGGCGTTGGGCTTGCTGCTGAGTCTGGTGAGTTTTTGGAGATCGTTAAAAAGATGGTTTTTCAAGGTAAGCCATGGAATGATGATAATAGGGAGCACCTTATTATTGAGTTGGGTGATGTTATGTGGTATGTGGCACAGGCTTGTATGGCTCTGGACATACCATTCGATGATGTCATCATAAGAAATGTAGAGAAACTAGAGAAGAGATATCCTGGTGGATCGTTTGATGTTGAGAAGTCAGAAAAAAGAGCAGAGGGTGATCGCTAATGTTAACACAACAAGTAGAAGATTCATTAAGAGCAGCACAAGAACATCTAAGAGATGCTCTTGCATTTGCAGCACGAGGTGAGAAACCTTATGTGGCAAAACATATTGCTGGATTCTTAGCAGACATTGATAACCTTGTCGATGCACAAGACCTCATAGAAAATATGAGAGAATATATGGATGATAAGATTAGAGAAAGAGAAGACGGATCTTCCGATTGACATGATATGGTAATCTAAATACATCTAGTATAATAGTTTATCGTGGCTAATGTAACATGGAAAAAACTAGGACAGGTCAATCCAAAAGGTGACCTGTATCTTTTAGTAATTTTTGCTAAGATCATGATGCGTCAGGAGTTGAAGGTAGAGGGTCATGGTGACGTATTACTAACTGCTCCTAATAAAATGTTAGATGATATGGAAGATGTATTTAATGGTGACCTACCATTTGATTCTGTTGCTAAGACAGATTCATTTAGAAATAGATGGGGTGGACGTAAGGGTGCTGTATTAGAATGTAGAAAGATAGGTAAAACAAAATCGTTAGGTAAGGTAGGATTAACAAAGATTGTAAAGACACAGGAGTTTGGAAGTAATACAGGATCAGGTGCAGGTGCAAAAGCAACAGAGATGTTTGAAAGTGCTAGTGCTTGGATGACTGCACTTGCTTATGCAAATGGTAAAGTGTTAGATGAAGATATGTCACCATCGGCAATTTTATTTGCAAACGTAAAGTCAAAGGTAGATACAACTGCATCTATGGAAGATACCTTTACGTTTTTGAATAACAATCCTGATTGGTTGGTGTCTTGTATTAAGACAGCAAATGTATTATACTCAACCAATGAGTTTAAGAATGATAAATTTCATTTTTATAGAGGAAAGAATATTGTAAACATAATTGAGAATCATTTTAAAACAATCAATAAGAATGAAGGTAGACCATTTTCTAACTTGAACAAGTGGACACCTGCTGATATGTACATGTGTGATTGTGATTTTGATAGAAAAGAAATTAAAAATACTACCAATTTTGCTGAAATAAATAACTTGCTTATGAAGAAGATTAAAGCTAAGAAGTTAATTGGTGTATCATTGAAGGGTATAGGTCAGTCAAGTCAGGGAAGTATATCTAAGAAGAATTTTAAAGGTGGACCAGCAAAAACACGGAGAACATTCTCAGGTATGAGAGCCAAGAGTTTGTTTGGTTCTATGGATGTATATTTTACAGCAGCACCTAATAGTATAGAAGTACAGTTCCGTGCTACTGATACTGCTGGTAAGACATGGCAAGGTGAGGTCATGGGTGAATCAGCAAAGCATGGTAAGATAGGTGGTGGTGTATTGGATAATGTATTGAAGGCAGTTTTAGGTGATAACAAAGGATTTTTTCAGGCAACAGGTAAATCAAAGACATCACAAATTGCTGCTATAGCAGATGATTTATCTGCTGATATTGTAAAGTTGGCTACTGACAATAAAGATATATTTGAGGTTGAAGAAGATATATCACTTCTTGCTGTTAATAGAATGCCTAAGAAATGGAAGTTTGCAAAGTATATGGGTCTAGTTCTTGCTGATATTATGAGAACTGCAAGTGATAGTGATGCAAATGAGATTGCTACAAGGTTGTACCTTTATGCTACATCAGAGTCTGATCAGTCTGCACCATACATTAAGGTTTCCTAATGGCGAACGTAACACAGTTAAAACATTTAGAACATCTAGAAGATGAGATGCTCAACTATGGAGTTGAGGGATGTATTGCTGCGGTTAATTTTCTTAAGGAATTGAGAAAGATGCTTGGTTGTGATAATAGTACAGGTTATATGCAAACAAAATGGGATGGTGCTCCTTCTATTGTATGTGGTAAGGATCCTGCTAATGGTCATTTCTTTGTAGGAACTAAGTCAGTATTTAATAAGGATCGTCCTAAGATATGTTATGGACCAGATCAAATTGATGAGTGGTATAGTAATAAACAAAATTTAGCAGAGGGTTTAAAACTTTCCTTAGAATATTTTTCTAAGTTGGGGATTAATGGTGTAGTACAAGGAGATCTTTTATTTACTGCTGCTACTAGGAAGACAGAAACTATACATGGTGAGAAAGTATATACATTCACACCTAATACAATAACATATGCTATACCAATAGACCATCCTATAGGAAAAGCAGTTGGTACAGCAAAAGTTGGTGTGGTATTTCATACTCATTATACAGGTGAAAAGGATGGATGGGATATTTCAAGTATGAGTGCTAGAGCAGGTGCTAAGGTTAAGTCTAATAAGGATGTTGTTTGTATAGATAACGATACTCCTATGCATAAAGTAGGTTTAAATCATAATGAAGAGAATAAGTTTGATCAGTATATATCAAATATTGAAACAATGTGTAAAGCATCTGGTGATTTTCTTGATGAACTAGTTAAGTTTTCTGGTACTACAGGTGACTTGAAATGGCATGTGTCTTCTTATGTTAAGCAGTTTTTTAATGCTGAGATAAGAGCAGCACGTACTATTGGTAATGTAGATACAGTATTTGAAAGTCTTTATAATTTTTATTATGATAAGACTGCAAAGATGCTTGCTGATATTAAAACTAAGGATACTAAAAAAAAGAAACGTGCTTTAGTTCAGTATAGTCAGAACTATCTTCGGGACAATCAGGATAAGTTTAAAGGAATGCTTGGTTTGTATAGGGAGTTACAAGCAGTCAAGCAGATGGTTATTGATAAGTTAGATCATCTTGAAACTTTTAGAACTTTTGTTGAAACAGAAAAAGGATATAAGGTAACTGGACCAGAGGGATACGTACTACATAGAAATGGTGACATGATTAAGTTTGTTAACCGTCTTGAATTTTCTTATAACAATTTTACTTTGGCAAAGAAATGGCGTTAAGAAGTAACAAAATTTATGTAACTTTTGGCAGATTTCAACCAATGACATGGGGTCATGAGAATAGTTTTGATGCTCTTAAAACTACTGCTAATCAAAATGGTGGGGATTATCTAATTTATATTTCACATTCGCATTTGTCTGGTAGTACAAAGGCACAGAAGTTGAAGCATCCTATTCCAAGAAAAGATAAGTTTGCATGGATGAAAAGTATATCAAAACATGGTGCTCATATGGTATCTTTAGAAAAGAGTTCACCAAAGTTAGTTCTACAAGATTGTGAGGCAAGAAATTATGATGAAGCATATTACATGGTAGGAAAAGATGAGATAAAAGGGTACATTGCAAATCTTCCAAGTTATAATGGTGCAGATAAAGATTATTCTTTTAGACATATAGAAGTCTTATCTACTGGAGATCGTTCTCCAGATGGTGATGGATATGCAATCTCTGGAACAAAGATGAGGGATTGGGTATTAGCAGATGATGTTGCTGGTTTTAAATCTGGTCTACCTAGAGGACATGGTAGGAGTAATAAACAGATAGAAGATATGATGATACTTATAAAAACGAACCTAGCAAAAATTGATAAGTCAATACAAGTATGAAGAACTTTAAAAAACTACGTGAACAAGCAGCAAGACAGCAGTTTCGTAAGACTGATGTATTGAAAGAAGGTGACTATGTTATGTCTTCTCGCACAGGACAGAAAGGTAAGATTCATAGGTCAGGTGTGAACTATGTTATCTGTGTCACTGAAGATGGTGATATGTTTCGTGAATGGGTTAAGGACGTAAGAGCTATAAATACTTTGAGATAAGATTCTTTGAGACGATTATGAAATCCCCAGACCCAATTAACACAGTGTATAATAATGATAAGTTTTCTGACGAATTAAAGGAAGCTTATGAGCGTTGGATGGGTGGTGACACTTTCCAAAATACAAATTTGCAAGATGTCCATGAGGTTTCTGCTGATTCATTAGAGGCAGGTGTACTTGATCTTAGTGAGCATCATACGAAAGATGCTGATGGAAATGTTATTCCTCATGAAGAAAAGAAAGTAGTTGCAGAAGCACCTTTCGATGGAATGGATCCTCAGTCACATGGTGCTGAGATAGAGAACGTTGCAGTCAGAAAGAAAGAAACAAAGAAGGTTAATCCTGTTGGATCTAAGGAGACAGTCGTTAGCAAAGAAGAAACAGAAAGTAAACTCTGGGATGAAGTTGCATCAATGCTTTCTAAACTTGGAGAACTATCAGGTACTAAGTATAGAGTTGTAGGAGAAGAACCTGCTACAGTAGAAGGATATAAGAATAAGAAAATTGCTAAAATTATGTCTGTGAAAAAATGAGATCCTTTAAAGATTTTATAATAGAAGGTAAGAAAGCCAAGAAGAAGGCAGAGAAAAGAAAGCCTACTATTGAAGTCATGCCTACCATTAGAGATGGTGAGAAAGGTATGGTTACTAAACCTGATAATGCTGGTACACATAGAATACAATCATGATAATAGGTGCAAGTGGAAACGATTGGTTTGATGATCCTCCAAGACCAGAAGAGGAAATAGCAGACAACGTTAATAATTATATTACTGATGAATATGCTCCTTGTGATGTAGAATTTCCTGCTGAATTAAAGGAAGTTCCTACCTCATTAGAACCATATGCATCAAGATTTAAGTCATCACCTGACTTTGAGAAAGTAGGTGGAGCAGAAGAGGTAGTTTCTATGCATGAGAAGATGTATAGAATTGCTACTGATAGATATAACCCATTCTCTGTAGGTGGATCAGAGAATTGTCATTCGGATTTAGAGTGTAATATAGGAGGGTCAGAGAATTTGCATAAATAGGCTCATATAATAATTGAGGCTCTTACTATGCTATCCTTCCTTCTTCCTATCGCAACAAAAATCATTGGCGATGCTGTTGCAAAGATTCCTGAAAACGAGGAACTTGGAGAGAAATTAATCGAAATTTGTCTTATCATTCTTAAGAAAGCAGTTGCTTTGACAAAGACTGATATGGATGACAAACTGCTTGTACAAGTCGAGAAGGCAATTCAAGCTCGTTGATATGATAAATAAAACTTAGAACTATACTTCGATCAGGTTAAAAAGATGGCTGTTTTTGGAACTACGGATGCTGCGGCATTCTCAAATACTGTCGCTGTCACTCAAAACGACGCAACAGTAACAAAGAACGCTGCCGACACAGTAGTTGGTGGTGATGTACTTGAGATTAGTGGTGTTAACTACATCGTTAAGAGTGTAACAAGTACAACAAGTATTGAATTACATAAGGTATATGCAGGTGCTACTAATAATTCTCTTGCAGGGTCTAGTGTAATTAAGCGGACACCTCCAAAGGCTGTCGCTGAATTCGTTATACTAGGTGGTGACTCTAATAGTTACGAACTAGTTTTTGCAGATGCGACTGAGGCAAGCATTGCTTCTAACAAATCTCGTGGAATCAACGGACCTGGTTGGTGGCAATATCGTACATTCCAAGATCACTCTGGTGAAACTCGTCATAAGGCAGAATGTATTGCATCTGTATCAGTTGCTTCTAGTGTATCTGGTGACGTTGCTGATGAAACAGTAGCAGCAGATGTTCTTGAGACTATTACAATTAGTGGTACAACTGCTAACTCCACATCATCTAGTGGTGGTGGAACATTCGCAGTTAGTGCAGCAGTTGATCAGTCTGGTACTATTACATACAAATGGCAACGTCAAACAGCAACTGCAACTACACGTTGGGTTGATGTCGCTGGTGGTGCTGGTGGACTTGACACAGGAATTACATATACTGACTTCACAACAGCGACGCTTACATATGCAGCTCTCGCAAGTGATGCATTAGATGGTTACAAGTATCGTTGCCTAGTTAACTCTAGCAAAGGTGCTAAACAAGTAATTACTAACACTGCTACAGTAACATTTGGCACATAATTAAATGAATATTTGTGAACTGGACCATGAAAATTGGTTATTCTTTGCTATTCAAAATTATAATAATCCTTCATCAGTAACATATTCAGATTTTGAAGAGGACTTAAAGAGATTTAAGTATCTCAAACGACTTCTGAGACGTTACGAAACTACAGGTGAACTTAAAACTCACCTTATATTAAATCATGTTATAGTTCTTTATAATGTATTTGATGATGCAGCAACACCATTGCTGTTTTATAAAGTAGAAGCAACATACTGGTCTGTAATCAAGGCATTTATGTTATTTCTAAATAGATTACCACCTTCACTTAACGGAGATGCTGACAAGGAATGTCTAAAGCAATTGAATCTAATATAAATGAGGAATCGAATACTGCTGGTGACGGCAGTGGTCTTGCTTTACCTCCAGCATTTGTTTTTGTAAACACGAAGAAACATCGTACATACAAGAAGAACAATAAAGTTGATGGTCGCACTACTGGTGCTAAAAATCTGATGTCTCGTATCAATAAAAGAAAAATGAAAGAACAAGTTGAAGAAAAACCTGTTGTTGAGGCAGTAGCTACTGATACTGAAAGGGCTCAGAAGCAGATTGCCCAAGGCAAAAAACTTAAGCGTCAAAAGGAGCTTCAAAAGAAGCGTAAGGATGCTAAGTCCAAAATGCAGGACAAAACTAAGGAAATGGAAACCTTAGTAAAGGCTCGTTTATCAGACTTTAAGAAGAAAGCAACTGATCAATCAAAGAAATTACAGAAAAATGAAGTAGAACCAACAGGTGATACGATTGCTGAAGGACAAGATGTAGTACAGGTTGCACTTGATGTAGCAACTAGTGAATTAGATCCAGCATCTACTGTTTCATATGCTAAGATTCAGTTCGCTGATGGTGGAGTACAGAATTTAGATAACTTCTCTGCCAAGAGAATTGCTGCTACTTATGCACAACTTGATGATACACATAAGCAACAGTTTCAGTACATGCTGAACAAAGATGCTGGTACGTATCAAAGTGCTCTTGATTTTGCCATACGTAATAACTAACTAAACCAATGGCAGAGAGTATTAATGCTGCTATCATTGAGCGGCTGGAGAAAGTTGTTAATACTCTCCAAGACAATTCAGTTAAGATGGGGCAGCTTCTTGCTGTCCATGATGAGAAATTAGATAAACAGGATCGTATTGATGCTGTTCTCTTTGCTAAGATAGAAGAGATACAGAAGACATTAGATCGAGAAACAAGTTTAATCAAGGCAGGTTGTGAAAGAGATATACGCAAAGTTGATGATCGTCTTAGGGTCATGGAAAAGAAAATGTGGTCTATTTTTGGTGCTCTTTCTATTCTATCTTTCCTCGTTAGTCCAGTCGGACAGAAAATCATTAGACCAGTATTTGAATCGGCACAAGGATCCTTGACAATTCCAGCAGAAAGACCTATGATAGGAACAACTCAGATTATGTGACTTGTCATACCTTGACGTAAAATTTATCAATATGGTCTCACCTCGTCTGACCCTCTTCACTAAGAAGAAGGCAGACCTTTTTAATTTTAGGTGTCCTTATTGTGGAGATTCACAGAAAAAGAAGAATAAGGCAAGGGGATATCTGTACAAGATCAAGAATGATTTTGTTTACAAATGTCACAATTGTGGTGTTAGTAGAACATTTTCAAACTTTCTTAAGGATCAGGATACCTTTCTTCATGACCAATATATCATGGAGAAATTTAAAGAAGGTAGTGGTGGTAAAGGTACATTTGTACCCAATCCTAAGTTTGATTTTAAGCCCCCAGTTTTCCGCAAAAGTGATGTCAATTTAGAGAAAATTTCAGAGCTAAATACATCACATCCAGCACGAGAATATCTTGAAAAACGAGGGATCAAAGACTTAGATTACTTCTACTATTGTCCTAAGTTTAAAGCTTGGACTAATGAGCAGAAAAAAACCTTTGATAACCTACGACAAGATGGTGATCGTATCATAATTCCATTCAGGGATCAAGATGGTAAACTCTTCGGATATCAAGGTAGATCGTTAGCCCCAACGGCACGTATGAGATACATTACGATAATGCTTGATGAGGATAAACCCAAAATCTTTGGACAGGACAGAATAAATTATGAAAAACCAGTTTACATTGTTGAAGGACCGTTTGACAGTACCTTCATTCAGAATTCCGTTGCGATGGCTGGGTCTGATGTTGATATTAGGACGTATAATTGGAGCGATTATATTTACGTTTATGATAACGAGCCACGTAACAGAGAAATCGTCAACAGAATCTCCAAATCCATTGACCGAGGAGACAAGGTTGTAATATGGCCTAGGAATATTCAGGAAAAGGACATTAATGACATGTTCTTAGCTGGACATGATGTGCAAAAGGTGGTAGAATCTAATGTATATCACAAATTAGAAGCAAAATTAAAACTAAACGACTGGAAACGAGTATGAGCAACGGTACAAATATTAAAGTTCACAAGCGTAATGGTGCTATAGAAGGTCTGAATCTAGATAAGATTCATAAGATGGTAGCAGATGCTTGCGAAGGTCTGGGAAGCGGTGTGAGTGCCTCTCAGGTTGAAATGAATTCAGGTTTACAATTCTATGATGGAATAGAGACTGCTGATATTCAAGAAATTCTAGTAAGATCTGCTAGTGATCTTATAGATTTAGATCATCCTAACTATCAGTTTGTTGCTGCTAGATTATTATTGTTTGGTCTTAGAAAGCAGGTCTTTGGATCACAGTGGTTGTCCAAGGGTTTTCCTACTGTGCTTGATCATGCCTTTAAATGTGCTGAAAAACATATATACGACACTGAGGTTCTTGGTAAATATAGTCAGGAGGAGTGGGATAAGATCAACTCTTGGATTGATCATAAACGTGACTACCTATTCACATATGCAGGTCTTCGTCAGGTAACTGATAAGTACTTAGTACAGGATAGAAGTACTGGAGAAGTATATGAGTCTCCACAGTTCATGTATATCATGATTGCTGCCACTTTATTCCAAAATTATCCACAAGACAAGAGACTCGATTATGTCAGAAGATACTACGACGCAATCTCAAAGCACTACATCAACATCCCAACACCAATCATGGCAGGGGTGCGGACACCCTTACGACAATTTGCATCCTGTGTTCTCGTTGATGTTGATGACACGCTTGACAGCATTTTCAGCAGTGACATGGCTATTGGTTACTACGTTGCACAAAGGGCGGGAATTGGCATCAATGCAGGCCGAATCCGTGGCATCAACAGTAAGATCAGAGGGGGAGAAGTTCAACACACGGGTGTCGTCCCGTTTCTCAAGAAATTTGAGAGCACTGTCAGATGTTGCACTCAAAATGGCATCAGAGGTGGATCAGCAACTGTCCACTTCCCAATCTGGCACGCAGAAATAGAAGACATTCTTGTTCTCAAGAACAATAAAGGTACTGAGGATAATAGAGTCAGAAAACTTGACTATAGTATACAAATTTCAAAATTATTTTATGAACGATTCATCTCTAACGAGGATGTTAGTCTCTTCTCTCCTCATAATGTTCCTGGGCTTTACGAGTCTTTTGGTACTCCATCCTTTGATGAGCAATATGCTGCTTTTGAAGCAGATTCAAGAATCCCAAGAAAAACTATTGGAGCACAAGAGCTCATCCTAGATCTCCTTAAGGAGAGAGCAGAGACAGGTCGTATTTACATCATGAATATTGACCATTGTAACGAGCATTCATCATTCAAAGACAAGGTTAACATGAGTAACCTATGTCAAGAGATTACACTACCTACAGATCCTTTAAATCATATTGATAAAGAGGGTGAAATTGCATTATGTATTCTATCTGCTATTAACGTAGGTAAATTACGTAACTTAGATGAGATGGAAGAACTATGTGACCTTGCAGTACGTGGTTTAGAGGAGTTAATTGATTATCAACAGTACCCTGTTAATGCTGCAAAGATTAGCACACTAGCAAGAAGATCTCTTGGTGTTGGCTATATAGGATTAGCACATTACTTAGCAAAACAAGGAGAACATTACGATGATCCAGGATCATGGAAACTTGTCCACGACTTGTCTGAAGCTTTCCAGTACTATTTGCTCAAGTCAAGTAACACCATTGCAAAAGAAAAAGGTAAGTGCGAATATTTTCATCGCACCAAGTATGCAGATGGTATCCTCCCAATCGACACTTACAAGTCAGACGTTGATGAAATCGTACCAAATGAGTTGAACTATGATTGGGAGTCTCTTAGAAATTCTATCTTGGAACACGGTCTTAGGCACTCAACACTGTCCGCACAAATGCCTTCGGAGAGCAGTTCCGTTGTGTCAAATGCCACAAATGGAATCGAGCCACCTAGAGACTACTTGTCCACTAAAAAATCAAAGAAGGGGCCTCTTAAACAGATAGTCCCTCAGTATGGAACTCTTAAGAACAATTACACGTTACTCTGGGATATGTCTGGGAACACTGGGTATATTAATATTGTTGCTGTTATGCAGAAGTTCTTTGATCAAGCAATTTCTGGAAACTGGAGTTATAATCCACTTCATTATGAGAACTCTGAGGTTCCTGTATCAGTAATGGCACAAGATCTATTAACAACTTATAAGTTAGGTTGGAAAACATCTTATTATCAGAATACATATGATACGAAGAGTGATGTAGATGAACCAGCACATCCAATAGGATGGAAGGATGATGTTGAAGAGGGACCAGTGATTAACGATTTACTCGACGAAATTTTTGCAACTCAGGAGGAGGCATGTGATAGCTGTGCGATCTAATGAAATTAAAGGTATGACTGTTTTTAATACAAAACAGATTGATACTACTAAAGGACAGATGTTCTTTGGTCCTCCACTAGGAGTCCAGCGATACGATAAGTTTAAGTATCCTATATTTGATAAGTTAACACAAACACAACTAGGCTTCTTCTGGAGACCAGAAGAAGTTTCTTTGCAGAAGGATAGAGCAGACTATCCTACGTTAAATGAAGCACAGAAACACATCTTTACAAGCAACCTTAAGTACCAGATCCTCTTGGACTCTGTGCAAGGTCGTGCTCCTGGTATGGCATTCGCTCCATACTGTTCACTACCTGAACTTGAAGGTTGCATGAATATATGGCAGACTATGGAGATGATTCATAGCAGATCATATACTCACATCATTAAGAATGTGTATCCAGATGCATCAGAAGTCTTTGATACTATACTAGATGATGAGAAGATCATTGCTCGTGCTGAGTCAGTGACTAAAGCATACGATGACTTCATTAACTATGCTAATGATTATGGTCAGAGTAATAGTTGGAAACCTGACATGTATAGTCACCCCAATTCTGAGTGGACACGTAAAGATTTAAAAAGACATTTATATAGGGCAGTTGCTAATGTATACATTTTGGAAGGTATTCGATTCTATGTCTCTTTTGCTTGCTCTTTTGCTTTTGGTGAACTTAAATTACTGGAAGGATCAGCAAAGATCATCTCACTTATTGCAAGAGACGAGTCACAACACATGGCAGTCACAAATAATATCCTAAACAAGTGGGCTGAAGGTGATGATCCAGAGATGATGGATATCATTAGTGAAGAAGAAGAGAATGTCTATCAGATGTTTAGAGATTGTGTAGAAGAAGAGAAAGAATGGGCAGAATATCTATTTAAAGATGGATCTATAATAGGTTTGAATGATAAGTTATTACAGAACTATGTTGAATGGACTGCTAATCGTCGTTTAAAGTCTATTGGATTGAAACCTATATTCGATACACCTTTAGCAAACAATCCACTTCCTTGGACTGCACACTGGTTGTCTTCTAAAGGTATGCAAGTAGCACCACAGGAGACAGAAGTAGAATCTTACATGGTAGGAAGTATCAAACAAGATGTTAAGAAAGACACATTTGCTGGATTTAAATTATGACATGTGGTTGGAGAGAAGAACTCATTCCTTATACAAATAGTAAAAAGGAACTTGAGTTACTAGAGAATGGACCCAAGAGTCTAGCACAGTCTTGGCACATGAATGCTTTGTATCAGAAGTGGAAAAGGATAAAAGGCATCAAGGATCCCGAACCACCTAATTGTCAATCTTCTTTACAAGAATGGGAAGATAGTATAAAGAAGTACAAAGATCAGGGCATTTAGATTCTAAATAGAAATTCAATGGACTATGATATTAAGTCTTGGTACGAACTCTACGAGCAAAACGATAAACTTGAAGGCATGATAATAATCTACCAACAGGAAATAGAGAAACTCGAACTGGAGAAAAACGAATTGAAAGAGGAGATCCTCTTTCTGAAACAACAGCTTGAGATTCAAACAACAGAAGAAGATATAAATAAAAATTGAGTGATATAAAAATTATGGGATGGAAACCACCACAGAGACCAACGTGGTTGAAGGAGATTATGAAAACCCCTGGTTATACCAAGGTACAGCTTTTACTTCTGACGATATTGGCAACAAGTTCGGTTACGTCTACCTCATTGTTAATCGAACAACGGGGAAGAAGTATATCGGCAGAAAATATTTTACCCAGTGTCGAAAGCCTAGAGGTGGGAAGCGGCGTGTTTCGTCTGAGAGTGACTGGAAAAAATACTACGGCAGTTCTCCAGAGCTTAAACAAGACGTTAAGCAATTTGGACGAAACGCTTTCAGCAGGGAAATCTTATCTTTACACACAACCAAAGGCAAAGTAAATTTTGAAGAAACAAGACAATTGTTTCTTAACAATGTATTAACTGAGTCTCTGGACGATGGTAGTCCAGCATTCTATAATAGTAATATCCTCGGACGTTACTATAGGAAAGACTATTTTGAAGGACAATTCACTTAAGGAACATCTAAAACTCCTTAAACAAATCAAAAAGGATTTGAAAAAGAATCCCATAGGTACGAAACTGAGAAAAAGGGATAAGATCAATGGCAATCATCGTAAAATGTAATGTATGTGGAATGGAACTACATAGTCATCCAACCAGAACAAAGTGTTGTGGATGTGAGAATATGACTACGGTTACAGGTGATAATGTATCAGCAGTAGATCTTTCCAAGGTTGAATTGTTAAATAATATTAATAATTATAAAAAAACCAACATATTATCTCCAGAAGATCTAAAATACCAAGAGGCACGTCGGAAACGGAAGGTGCGAAAATTAACATTTGAGGAACGATGATCAATCTGGATGAAAAATTTCACAACTACTTAGAAAAAGGTAGGACAAAGACATTCAGGATCGACGGAGTAGATGAACCTCTCACTGGATATGGATTCCACTGTGATGGTTCAGATATTATTGGATACTGGGTAAATACTACAAATTATAAATTGTTTTATAATCTAAACGAACAGTTCCTTAAAATGGAACCATTGAATACAAACTGACTATATAACTTGTCATTAGAATTACACTATGAAAATCTTTTTAGATACTGCTGAGACAGATATTGTTCGTAAGCATTTTTCTACCAAATTGATTGATGGTTTGACAACCAATCCAACATTAATTAGAAAGAGTGGTAGAAACCATGAAGAAGTGTATCAGGAGTTCAAAGATATTGGATTAACTGATATAAGCATGGAAGTCATTGGCAGTGATGTCAATATGATTTCAGAAGGCAAGAGACTACACAAGAAATTTGGTAAGGTTGCTACTATTAAAGTACCTTGCACACCAGATGGACTAAGGGCATGTGTTGCGCTTTCTGAAGATAATATAAGAGTGAATGTGACTTTAATTTTTAGTCCATCTCAAGCAATACTTGCTGCTAAAGCAGGTGCAAAGTATGTTTCTCCATTCGTAGGAAGAGTAGACGACAATTCATTTGGTGGTCTATGTCTTATCAAGGACATTGCTAATGTATTTGAGAAACAATCTTGGGATTCTACTGAGATTTTAGCTGCATCTATTAGAAACGTAAGGGATGTAGGAAGAGCATTTGAATATGGTGCTCATATATGTACACTACCAACGAAAGTATTTGAAGGTATGTACAAACATATTCTGACTGAGAAAGGTTTGGATCAGTTTGACCAAGATTATGCTGCTTCTGTACAAAATGATCTCTAAAAGAAATGCAAAATTTTACGGTATATTCTAAGGATGGTTGCAACCATTGCAGACAGATAATAGATGTATTGGGACTTTCAGAATTAAGTTATGTTGAGTATAAACTTGACGTACACTTTACTAAGGAAGCATTTTATGGTGAGTTTGGAGACGGTGCTACGTTTCCACAGATTGTATTAAACGGTGTAAAACTTGGTGGAACTAAAGATTCCATAAGATATATGCAAAAAGAAAACATTTGTTGTATAGTTCAATGAAAGAAATAACTGAAGCAGAATTGGAGGCTAAGTTTGAAGACTATGTAGAACGTTGCGAAGAAGGAGAAGTGTTTATCATTAAATGTTTTGATGGTAGAAAAGTGGCGATGGTTCCAGCAGATGAATATGCTGATGTGTTACCAAAGACACTTGACAACGACGACGATTCGTGCGATGATGAGTGGAGTTAGCCATCCATAAAAATTAAAATTGATTTATTTGTATGATTGATATCGTGACTGCGATCCTACAGAAGGAATTGTACATGGGGTACATCTTCGGGATCATGATTTTAGGTGGATTCATCAGACAGTACCATGTACTTGATGATGTCTATTCTCTAGCTAAGAGATATATTAAAGATAATCGTGTTATGATTATCATTACCTCTATCTTTGGTGGAATACTACCTATTCCTGGTCGTGTTGCATTGTCTGCACCACTACTAGATGCCATAGCACCTCCAGATAAGCGAAAGAGAAGTGAGTTTGGTGTGATAGACTACTTATCTACACATCATTACTATTGGTGGTCACCATTAGAGAAGACAATTGCTCTTCCTATGGCAGCACTGGGTATAACCTATGGACAGATGCTAGGTTATACATTCATTCCTCTGTGTATATGTTTGGTATATACTTGGTGGTATATCTTTTCTAAGGTAGACCCCAGAAGTGTTGTCCCTGACATGAGTAACATCAGAGAGTTTGATTGGCAACGAGCATTGAGAGGATGGGCTCCTTTCATTGCAACACTATGGTTCTTACTAACAGTAGGTAAGGCAGGAGCACCGTTCTTCTTCCCTTGGTTTGCTGGTATGGCATGTTATTACAGTATCCTATGTAAAGATTGGAACTGGGGTAAATATCTAGATGGTAAGTTTGCTATCATTGCAACAATTGTACTTGCATTAGGTGGAGTTGTTGGTATGATTAAGGAACCAGTGATGGAATATCTTAAAGGATCTGATCCTACTATGATTATTCCTGTCTCTATTGTTGCAGCAGTTGCAGCATATATTATGGGTTCATCAGGTAAGTATGCTGGTATGACATCAGCATTGGTACTTATCTTCGGTCCTAAGTATCTTGTGTGGTTTCTTACTACAGAGTACTCAGGTTACCTACTATCACCAGCACACAAGTGTTTGATGATTGGACAACAATACTTTGGTACTCCTATCCGTAAGTACTACAAAGTTCTAGGAGGATTATGCCTCTGGTTAATTGGATACGGAT
>VTLG01012761.1_pt1 | contig 52452 bp, 65 predicted proteins | sample 4694571 | NCBI WGS metagenome assembly VTLG01 (sample SAMN12604809, study PRJNA352737) | marine metagenome | biome: ENVO:00000447; feature: ENVO:00000209|ENVO:00000569|ENVO:01000036; material: ENVO:00002151; isolation source: viral sequences binned using virsorter ... | reverse complement strand
TCATTAATAAATTCATCTAATGTTTCGAATAATGCTCTTAATTCATCGTAACTATTTAATGTTGCTAGACTTATTCTTTCCTGCCCACCTATCATTACTTTGATATACCTTGCAGAAGATCCAAGCAAGTTTAATTCTTTCTTTGCTAGAACCCTTCTACCTTTAGGACCATAAGTACCAATTTTTGCATGTTTCATTATTACTCTCCTTTTAATAATTGTTTAAGACCATAATCTCTCCTACGCTTGTTCACATTATTACCAGAACAAGAGTGAAAGATTGCTATGTATTGATCCACTTTATAACCATTTGCCTTTGTCTTTGTCCAGCCAAATTTATCCATTCCCCATTTAACCCATTGTGCCTTACTCTTCTTTGGACAAGGTGTATAAGGCTTACCTTTATAATAATGTAAGCTCATTTTATTGCCCTCCTATATTACATTTTCATTGTTTTCTAATACTTCTTCTTGATTGTCCAGTATTCTTTCATTTCCACATCCTTTACATTTATAAACACCTTTGTAAGGTTTATAAATTCCATGTTCTTTCGTTGTTACTGGTCTATCCCAAATATGATCTAGTTCTATAATTAGTTCGTCTTCCCTACTCACTTGGAATACACAATGACATCTGACTTTTTGAATAATATTACCACCAACACCACTCATGACATTCCCCTTTCTATAGATGTAAAGCACTCTGATGTTTGTGCTCATTTTCTACGAGTTTATTTAACTCTTTATTGGCTGCATAAATATTACTTGCCCTAACAGTCAGTACATTACCAAACCTAAAGATAATGTAAGTTTGCTGACTATTCTTTGATTTCCTTGTTGTATCTGACATAATAATGTCTCCTTTTGGTTAAGATTAACTAAGCGAAAAAGCTGCGTTAATTCTATTGTATGTGTAATAAAATACTAATACTAGCACCCGCACATAAGTACGGGCACTAGCATTAGGTTTAAATGCATGCTTAGATGACTAACTTTTTACCAGTCTTCTGAAACTCATCATAAGCTTTGCTTATCTTCGGAGCATAGCTAATGGCATGCATTTTGGCATCAGATCTGATGGAATCTGGACGGAGGTAATATACCTCGTCTTCGATAAACTTAAAGTTATGCGTATCAAAGAATCCAGAAAGTACTGACATTTCATCAGGCTGTATGCTGGATGGTAAGCTTTGAACATTTAACCCAAGAGCTGACAACTCGGTTGCGTCTAGCTCAAGTCTAATGGTAGACTCTGATAGAGGCTGTTGTTCATCGTTAAAGATAAACTTTGTTTCAACCGTGTTGTCTGGATTAATGGTGCGTTCAAGCTTACCATTTTTAGCATTGCGAATCACTGCTGTGACTTCAGATAATAATTCAAGTATACTCATTATACACTCTCCTCATAGTTATGGTTATCTGCGAGCTATGACACGGCTGTGATTTGCAGAGTCATCACGAAGTGAAGACACAATTTCACACGAAGTGTACATTTCGCAGAAATGATAGGAGGAAATTAAAGCAATGGTAGACGGCAAATAAACCACCATATGGGGGAAACGAAAAATCAACAGGAACTGACCCCCATAGGGGTGAAATTTGACGGGTACCGTTGCAAGTATATCAGACACTCCCAATCTCGTGAAAATTTTTAAAATTGTCATTTGCCACCCTATAGATAGTAATAGTGACAATTCTCAATTCTCATCCCTATAGATAGTGGTAGTGAGACTACTACCACTCTCTATGCTGAGAGGATGCAGCTTTTGGTATTTTGTCACCTAAATATAATTTTTTTTTAATTTTTTGAAATTAGGTCTTGAACATTAGATATCACTTACCTTATTTTCCAAGTGCTCTTTAGCACTAAACTAAGAGAGTGAATGGAAGACGGTTTAGATTACTTAAACATTTAACAAGCAATTCTTTTTTAGATTGTATACTAAATAAAAATAGTATGGTAGAAGAAGATTATAATAAGTATATTAAGAGTGATGGTAAGCTGAATTATCAGTTACTATACGAAGATTTAGCAGATATTACAGGTTTTTGGCATGATGTTCGCAGAAAAAGTCATTACGAGGCTGTGACCGAGTGGTATAAAGAAAAACATACCTCTACCGACAGAGATAGCAGTAACAATATAAAAAGCGTGGATCATGCAGCATAGTCCTGCAGGACTCAGATATAAAAGGAAGAAACAGGTGTACGAAACACTTTTTTCAGAGGTTATAGAGGATACACTGTCTCACGAAGGTGGATATGTCTTCGATCCTGATGATTTAGGAGGGGAAACCAACTGGGGTATAAGTAAGAGACAATACCCCGATCTTGACATTAAATCCCTAACCAGAGAAGATGCAATAGATATCTATTACAAAGATTACTGGTTAAAAGGTAAATGTCGTGAACTTCCAAATGCTATTAGCCCTCTTTATTTTGATATGTGTGTTAATTTTGGCAGGTCTGGAGCTACGAAAGTCCTCCAGGAAGCATGTAATTCTCAAGAGAGATGGAAAACAGAGAAGAAGCTTGAAGTCGATGGACGAATTGGTCCAAAAACGATTCAAGCAGCTCAGGGGGTCTCGAAAGACCGTGTTAAAGCATACAGACTCCTCAGATTTGCAAAAATAGTAGCAAAGCGACCAAAACAGGAGAAATATTGGTACGGATGGTACAAAAGATCGATAGACGGATAATTTATTTATATTTCTTAATTTTTGGAGCAAAGATTAAGCTTTTTTATCTGGAGTGCAAACTTGCACTAAAGAACTCCCTTGAGCTTTAGAGTATATAACGAAGACTGGAAAAAGAAATATCTTCAGCCTGGCGTTGAAAGTCGCATGTGGGATCTTATCCTAGATGAACCACTAAACAATGTAGCCTCATTTCCCTTTTTAACTCCCGAAGTATGTAGTTATTTCATAGAACAAGCAGAAACTTACGGCAAGTGGACTGAGGGGAGACATGAATATTACCCTACTTATGATATGTTGCTAAAGGATGCAGGGTTACATGACCTATGGGAATCCTTGATGGATGATTATGTACATGAAATAGCTAAAGGTTTCTATGAATTAGAGGGAGAGAAGTGGAATAGGATGCATATAGAGCCATTCATAGTCAAATATGAGCCAAGAAAACAACCAGCCTTAGATTTTCACCATGATTATGCAAATTATTCCACTATATTAACATTAAATAAGAATTTTACTGGTGGAGGAACTTATTTTAAGAAATTTAAGTACTTACACAAGGGTAATCCTGGGGATCTCTGTATACATCCAGGAGAAATTACTCATAAGCATGCTGCAAGACCAGTGTTGACTGGGACTAGGTATATAATAGTAACATTTTGTAGGAACGGAGACTATGGTAAATAAAATATATGTATTAGGGCTAGCGAAGGACATGGACAGGATCAATAGGATGGAGTCTAGGTTAAAAGAACAAGGCTTTACTCAAGACGATTATTATTTTATAGCTGGAGTAGATGGTGAAGATTTGCGTTTAAATGAAGATCTTAGACATGGATGGGAAGCATATCCAGATTGGAAAGGATCAGAAGAGAAATGGCTAGAGAAAGGTCCTCCAAATGATCCAACATGGAGTTGGTGGTGCAGAGAGTTAAAGTGGGGAGAGGTAGGATGCACTCTTTCTCATATAGGAATATGGGAATTAGCAAATGAGCTAGTAGAGACTGTACCAGTTATTATATTAGAAGATGATGCTATAATATGCGATAAGTTTGAAGAGAGGGTTCAAGCATTAATTAAAGAATTATATGAATTAGATGTTGAATGGGATGCATGTTACCTTGGTAGAGATAGATGGGGCGAAGACCATGATATAGGACATTCTACCTTGGTAAAGCCTGGATTTTCTTTCTGCACATTTGGCTATATGATCTCTCTATCTGGTTTGCGTAAGTTATCTGAGCAATCTTTAAAGGATCATATAATACCTATAGATGAATATATGGCAGCAACATATTCACACCAAGATCATCCTAGAGATAGAATAAAAGAATTAGTCAAGACAAAGCTAAATTTCTATGCTCTTAAAGAAGATATCGTAACTCAAGAGCCAAAAGAGATTAGTAAGAGCTATACAGAAATAACTAGATTTATAAAATGATATTAAGTATATTATATAATGCACAGTGAAATAATAGTAATAGATGGATTTTATGCTAATCCTGACCAACAAAGAGACTATGCTCTTGGTTTAAGTTATGATTATACAGGTAACTACCCTGGGAAGCGTACTACATCTGATGAGAATGAATTAAGAGATCTAAAAGGTCATATGGAGGGCATTCTACAGACAAAGGTGATAAATTGGTCAGCAGAAAAAAGTGGAATGGCGAATGGTGCATATCAAATATGTACAAAAGATTCTGGGGATACATGGATACATGCAGATAAAACGGATTGGTCATGTATGGTATATTTAACTCCAGATCCTCCAAATCATAGCGGTATTAAGTTTTGGCAGCATGATGCAACTGGTAAAAGATATTATGATGATGAAGATGGTCGATATTTAGAAGACGAAGGTTCACAATGGGATAAATGGACAGAAACTGATGAGATCCAGAATATATATAATAGAGCAGTATTCTTCAGAGGAAAACTTTGGCATTGTTCCTCTAGTTATTTTGGAGATTCTTTAGAGACTGGTAGGTTATTCCAAACTTTCTTCTTTGATGTATAAGATAGATATAAATCATAGAGATGAAAGAGGAAGAGTAGCTTATTCAATATATAGAGAAGAAGAAGCAAAGAAGATAGGGATAAATTATAAATATTGGAAAGAAGCAGAAGAAGGTGAATATGCACTTTCTGATGATGGATTCGTTGCTTTAGTATTAAAAAGAAAGTTATATAATAACGATAGAGGTGGTAAGAACATCTATCTAAAAATGCCTTATGGGTATGTGATGTATAATCCAAAATATCCAACAAAAAGATTTAACGCTGAAGGGAGATCAACGCCACACACTTTTAGCGGTAAACCTCAATTAGAAGTTAAATCTAAACAAGCAAAGATGCAGAATCTTGCTATGTGTTATGTTGCTACTAATTTTAATAGAGACCTTGCTATTGATATGGCAATAGGTAGCCTAGATCCAAGTCAACTTAGATCATGGCGTAGAAAAATGAAATCGGAGATATTTCAAGATATGGTTAAAAAAGAGGTACAAGAAGCACTTGTTGATCACGGGCTAACTGAAGACTTTGTTCTCAGAACAGAGAAAGAAGCTTTAGAGATAGCTAAAGAGAAAAAAGATGTTTCTAATATGATGCGTATTGTGGAAAATCTACAAGATTTACATGGTATGAAAGATAAGAAAGTAATAAAGACTACATCTCAACTTACTGGTACAATAACCAGGAAAATGTTGGATGAGGTTAATGAAGAGGAGAGGAAGTTAGTAGCTACCGAAGTTAAGGAGGAAGAGGTTGGAGAAGAAGAAGAGATTTGAATTTGATCTGGGTTGCATCAAGGTTAATAAAACATTATATAAACCAACCCAAGATAGATTCTGTGAATGGCTGATTCGATACTCTCAGTTAGACACACATCCATTTAGGGGCTACCTTGTTGGAGGTTTCCCTTCTAAGTTTGATACTTGGGATGCAGATGTTTGTTTAACGAATACAGGGTCAGAACCAGCAGATTTAGTAAAATTAGAGTGGGTTTTGTTTAATGCTACAAAAATGGCATTAGAAGAACAGTCTATATTTGTTGATATATGTTGGCAAAACTATATACCAGACTTTAGTGCTGATGATAAGATTCATACAGTAACTAAGTATGTACTAACTAATAAAATTAAAAGAGATGGTGAGGTCGTTACAGATTGGTCAGATGGAGAGAGAATAGGTAGAAATCTATGGAAAATAGAAAGAACAATACCTAATCTTAAACAGTTGAAGAAAAAAGACAAGTATGTTTCACCAGTTGATCTAAAACAATTAAATACAAGATTATGGAAAACTAATGAAGGCGGAGAGAGATTACGAAGAGTATTATGATAAATTAAATATTGCTAAGAGACTGAAGTCTAGTATTGGTCTCTTTGGTAAGATTTGTTTTCCAACGGCACTAAATAAGGATGTGCCACCATTTCATAACGAGATATATGCATCTATGAGAGATGGTGATACTAGAAGATTGCTAGTAGCTGCTCCTCGTGGAACTGCAAAAAGTACTTGTGTAAGTCTGATCTTTCCTTTGTGGAAAGTGGCTTTTAAGCCAGATAATGAAGATTTATTCATCGTTATCATATCAGAATCACAAGCACAGTCAATAAACTTCTTAAATAGAATAAAGTATCATCTAGATCATTCAGAGAAATTTAAGCATTTATTTGGGGATATGGGGTCTAGTACAGCACAAAGATGGACTGGTACTGACATTATATTGGCAAATGGAGCTCGTATTATAGCAGTTGGTACGGGACAAAGAGTTCGTGGGTTTATTGAGGGAGATACTCGTCCTAACCTAATTATTATTGATGATTTTGAATCAGAGTTAAATGCAATGACTCCAGAAGCAAGGTCTAAAAATAGAAAGTGGATAACAGAAGCTGTTGTTCCATCTTTATCAGATGACGGTAGAATAGTGATGATAGGTACAGTAATATCAGAAGATTGCTTTTTATACTGGGCAAAAGAATCTCCCGCATGGGAAGTACTATGGTATTCCATCCTTGATGAAGATAATAATTCTCTTTGGGAGGAACGATTCCCTATAAGTAGGATTAATGAAATAAAGAATGAGTTTCAGAGTGTAGGGAACTTAAATGGGTTTTACCAGGAGTATATGAATATAGCTCAATCTCCTGAAGATGCCCCTTTCAAGCCAGAATGGATAAAGTTACATCATTACGATTATGAAATAATAGATGGACAATCTACACTAGTTAGGAAAATAAGCGATGAAGAAGAAGAGATTATACCAGTCGAGGTTTATTGCGGTGTTGATCCTGCTTCTAGCCTTGCCCTTAGGGCTGACTTTTTTGTCATTGCTGTCATTGGTATTGACAATAGTGGTAATAGGTATATCATTGACATCCTTCGTGAAAAGGTTTCTCCAGCAGAACAACCAGAAAAAATAATAGATATATATAAAAAATATAGACCAAAAAGAATGAAAATAGAAACAACTGCGTATCAGGAAGCGTTAAGAGTTACAACAAAGAAAATGATGTTGGAACAAAACTTATACATACCTGGTTTAGAAAAAGGGGTAAAGCCCAGAACTAAAAAGAGTGAGAGGTTGATTTCCTTGGTACCTATGTTAGCAAAAGGTGAATTTTATTTTAGACCTAATGATATGGCAGCACAGCAGGAGTTTCTTTCTTATCCTAAGGGTAAACATGATGATTGTATGGATGCTATATGGACTGCATTAGAAGGTGCGAAACCATGTAGAATAAAGGAACATACTAGGAATGGAGAAGAAAAAAAATTTTCTGATAAAGTTCTTGATTGGTTGACAATGTAATGATAAATTTGGGCGATGTCGTACACTCACTTCGAGCTATATAATGGCTAAATTTAAAACGGGTAAAAAACTAGTTGAAGAGACGCATAATCTTTGGCGTGACTATTCTAATAAAAGAGAGACATGGGCAAAGCATGCGGTAGAAGACAAAGAATTTCGTTTAGGTCGTCAATGGACCACTGAACAAAGAAGAGTTTTACAGGAGAGAGGGCAAGCTCCTGTAGTAGTAAATAGAATCCATCCTGCTGTTGAATCAGCAAAAGCCCTCCTTACAGCAAATAGACCAAGTTTTCGTGTAAGTCCAAGAGAAGATAGTGATAATAGAGTAGCACAAGTCTTTAATGGATTATTAGAATATTGTTGGGATGTATCTGACGGATTAACAGCCCTTCGTAATGTAGTAGATGATTACTATGTAATGGGTATGGGTTGTATGCAGGTATATCAAGATCCTTTAGGGGATATGGGTAAAGGAGAGGTAAAAATAAAAGATATTGATCCTCTTGATGTTTATATCGATCCAAATGCTCGTGATAGAATGTGTGATGATGCAGAAAATATTATTATAAGTCGTTTATATACAAAAGAACAAGCAATGAAAATGTATCCAGAATATGAGAAGAAGATACGGAATGCTAATAGTGATGTTCTTACAGATAAGCCTATAACTGGTAGAGAAGACGATGGAGAAATAAAGTTTCCTGAAGATGTAGCAACAAAGACTGATGTTGTTGGATATGGAGACAGTAGTGAATATGTAAGGGGATATGAAAGATATAAACAATATTATAAAGATATGTATCGTGTCTATCAAAAATGGGATGGTGGCGAAGATTTATTAGACGATGTTCAATTTGAAGAATATCTACAAAGACCAGCTTGGCAAATAGAAGATGCTATAATAACTGATCCTCAAATAGCTGAACAAGCTATAGAGCAAATGGAAGCTATTTTTAAACAGCAATCAAAAGCTCATTTTAAAAATCCACAGCAAGTACAAGCACCTATACCAGCTAATATACAAGAACACAGCTTCGCAGATTTAATTGAAATGAAGCAGATTGAAGTTGTAGAGGTTAGCGTAAAAAGAATTTATATGTGCGTGATTATGGGTGATCAACACCTTTATTCTCGTGAATTACCATGTGAAGATTATCCCTTGGTATTTTTTATGAACATGCATACAAGAACACCATATCCATTAAGTGATGTACGAATGGTAAAGGGTATGCAAGAATATATCAACAAAACTCGAAGTTTAATAATAGCACATGCTACGACATCAACTAATGTGAAGATATTAGTACCTACAGGATCTGTTGATATGAGAGAGTTTGAACAAAAATGGGCTCAACCTGGGGTTGCTATAGAAGTAGATTTCGATCAGGGAGCTCCACAACCAGTTCAACCTCTTCCACTACCTAATGAATTATATCAAAATGAGAATACAGCAAAACAAGATATTGATCATCAGCTAGGTTTATACGAGCTTATGATGGGTAATTCTCAAGCTGCTCCTCAGACATATAAAGCAACTGTTAGTATTGATGAGTTTGGTCAAAGAAAGATACGATCAAAATTAATGGATATAGAAGCTGGGTTAAAAAGAGCAGCAGAATGTATAATCCCTATGATGCAACAATTATTTACTACCGAAAAGATAATAAGAGTTGTTCAACCTAATAATAGTATATCTGAATATGCTATAAACAAGAGGTTGTTTGATGATAAAATGCAAGAGATAGGGGTTATGAATGATATTACTGTTGGTAAGTATGATGTAGTTGTAGTTACTGGTGGAACATTACCTACTAATAGATTTGCTCAATTAGAATTGTATATGGATGCATATAGAAATGGAATTATAGATAAACAAGAAGTATTGAAGAAAACAGAAGTATTCGATATGGAAGGTGTATTACAAAGAACAGATTTGATTGCTCAACTTCAAGGGCAACTGCAACAGGCACAAGAGTCTATTAAGAAGCTTACGGGCGACTTACAGACCAGAGATAGAGAGGCAGTACAGCTCCGTAAGAAAGTTGAAGTTGAGAAATTCAAGACATCATTGGACCAAACTTCAAATAAAGCCAAAGCGGCTAATACAGTATTTGAAAAGCGTCTTGATGATGCAACATCCCAAATCCGTAAGGAGATACAGGATGCAGCAAAAGAACGCACCTCTGAAAAGAGCCGTTCAAAATAAAGGAGATGTATCATGGCAGATATGGACACTCAACAAACGCCTAATCAAGCAGAACCTGCTCCATGGGAGATAGGTACTCCAGAGCAACCTGCTGAACAGGCTACTGCTGACTCCAATCCAGTAGATGACATCGTTAGTGGGGTAGATGAGTTCTCACGAATTTTCAATGAGACTCCACAACAGGAAGAGGCTCCTGCAGATAATGCTAGCATTCAACAAACTGCTCCCCAAGTGGCACCAGTTGAGAACACGCAGGCACAAGCTCAGGATAATGATCAAGTAAGATATCAGTATTGGCAATCTGAAGCGGATAAAACTCGCAATGAACTGGTTAAAGCACAAGCTCAAGTTGAACTTTTGCAACAACAACAAGCTCAAGCGGCTCCTGCTCAGGAAGCACAAGCTGAACCTGAAATTGAATTTCCACCTCCTCCTGAGAGACCAAAGAAACCAAGGGGTTTTAATAGAGAAGAAGCATTTACAGATAGTTCATCTGATAGTGCTGCATATCTTGATGAACTAGATGGTTGGCGTGAACAAATGGACGACTATAATCGTCTACACAACGAATATCAAGTTGCACTCGTTCAAGAAGAGAGAGACAGAATGAATCAGGCACAGGAACAACAAGCTCGTCAGCAACGGCAGTACCAAGAGGCACAGCAGCAGATGAACAATGTTCAGGACTACATTAAGAGCAATTATAATGCTCCAGATGAAGCAGTGAATGATTTTATCCGTAAATACTCTAGTCAAGAAAGTGTAACCCTTGATAATCTTTGGAAGCTCTACCAGCTTGAACAAGGACAAAGATTTGAACCGCAACAAAATGTTGCTAATTCTAATCCACCTTCTCAAGCATTTGAACAGACGAAGAGGGCACAATCCGTTCCTGCTCCTATGGGAGTAGTTCCAGCAGCAAATACTGGTACTAAAACCAATGAGGACAGTATAATGGATGACCTCATAGCAGATTATAACAACAAGAATCCTTGGGGTTAATATCTGCATAATGTACACATAGGAGGATATTAGCAATGGCTAATGTTTACTCGGGCATACCTGGTGTAGCACCACAAGGGGTTAGTGTCAATGACAACCGCAGAATGTTTAATTTTGGGGAAAGAATTGCAGAACTAGCTCCTCAGCAGTCACCTTTCTTTGTCTACCTCTCTAAAGTGTCGAAAAAACCTACAGATGATCCTGTATTCAAGTTCTTGGAACGCAGACACCAATGGCAACGAAGAAATTTCGATGTTAAAGGTGCTGTTGGAAGTGCTTCTTATACTAACGGTACTCAAGTAGCTAACATGATGAAAGTCGATGTTGGTTATGATAAGTATGGTAAGGAAATTAGTACTCCTGATGCTCCAGAGTTCTTGCTAGTAGGACAAGTAGTTATGATACCTGATACTAGTGGTAATTTACGCCACTTCGCAATCACTGATACGCCTGATACAAGTGCGGACAGTGGAGCTGCGGCTCAGATTGATTTAACTCCTTTATTCTCAGCAACTTGTGCTTTTGCAGATAATGCAGTTGGACAGGTTGTAGGTTCGGCATGGGCTGAGGGTAGTGCAGACCCAGAAGGATGGCGTGATGAAATGTACGACAGAGAAGGATATTGTCAGATCTTTAAGACTGCAATTCCAATGTTCTCTGGAACTTCTTTAGCTACGAAATATCGTGGAGTAGCTGACGAATATAAAAGAGTTTGGCAAGAAAAACTCATGGAACACAAAATGGACATCGAGCATGCACTACTTTATGGTAGTGGAGCTTCTGATGATGCTGCTGGTTTAGCATCAGCTCCAAAGCGTTATTCCTGGGGTATCTTACCATATCTCCAACAATCTGGTATAGGTGCGAATACGCATACTTTTACTTATGCTAACTCAAAATATGATGACATCTTAGATGCATTAAAATCTGAGTTTGCTCCTGAAAGAGGATCTAGCGGTAACAAACTTGTCCTAGCGTCAAGAGATGTTATAGCTTGGTTTAATAAGTTAGGTGATGATTCGTTCTTAGGCAATACTGTAACTTCAAGTTCATATCAACTAGATGTATCTAAGATACCTGGTGCATTTGGACATGAAGTAACGAAAGTTAATACTATCTTTGGTAATTTGCACATTGTGCAAGAACCTCTACTTAGAGGAGCCACTAAAGATTATGCATTAATGATCGATATGGCAAATGTTGCTTATAGACCTTTATCAGGCAATGGAGTATCTCGTGATACACATATTGTCACAAATGTCCAAAATAACGATGTTGATGGACGGAAAGATATAATCATAACCGAAGCTGGTTTAGAGATTAGTCTACCTGAAACTCACGCTATTTTGAAGTGGTCATAGGACTAACATCAAGGCATTCAGAGGTGGGAGTCCTTTTGGGCTCCCCCTCGCCTAAACCAAAGGGTATGGTGTATTCAAATACTCCTGGCACTCCTTGGCATGGGACTACTAATCCTGATAATAGGCGTGATCAGAACACAAGAAGCAGAAAGAAGAAAAAGAAATGACTTTAGGGGTAGCAAAAACTGTAGTAAAAGCTATTAAAGCTAACAATGTGGCTTTAATAAAAAAACTTGCTAAGAGTGCAAGGGTTTCTCCTGGGAAATTAATGTCTCAAGCTAAAACATTATTAAGAAGAGGTGTAAAAAAATAATGAGTTTTACTACACAAGTTGAACAGTATGCTGGGACCTCAACTGGGTTAACAACTGAGACAACTCAATTCTTAACAGATGGAGTTAAAGCAGTTATAGGTCGTATTGAATCTTTTAACAAGGCATTGTTACAGTTGTTTTCTTCTGAGGTTACATTAAACAGTGGAACAGCACATGCTTTATCAGATCACGATAAGATTTTAGATGTGAATAGAAATGGTTATAGGACAGTACCAGTATCACATCAATATAGAGATAAGCTGACAGATACAGATAGTTTATTTTATGCACATAAAACTGATCCAAAATATTATGTATTAAACGGAGCATTGAACATAAGTCCTGCTCCAACTAATAGTGAAACTGCAAAAGTTAGTTTAGTTACTTATGGTGCAGTAAATGATAATGCAGAATCAATAGCTTCATTTCCTTCTGAATGGTATAAAGCTGTTGTATTATACGCTGCTAAGATGTTATTACAGTTGAAGATGAGTAAGAATAGAGAATCTACTCATACATTAGCAACTGAGTTAGCAAAGTTAAAAACATTTATCAATACAGATGAAGATCCAGAGATGGCTACAGCTAAGATTGGAGAAATCCAGACATTACTTAGTGAAGGTGCACAAGAGTTGCAAACTTTACAATCTCAATATGCGATAGTTGATAAAGAATATGAGATGATGTTTCAAATAGCTGGAGCAGATCAGAGACCAGAAAATACAGCTATGATTGGAGTAACCAGATGACATTAAAGCAGATAGTTGAAAGAGTGCAGCAATTACATCCTGATATGGGTGCACAAGAAATTGTATCTATGGTTAATGATGCTCAAGATGAATTTATTACTAGAACTAAACTAATAGAAGATGCAGTTAAATTTGATCTAACTAAGGATCAAAGAGGATATGGATTAACTGATAATATAATGGAGATTAAATCAGTAGACTACGATGGAAAACTTATAAAGAAATTAATTGGGAGACCAGAAGTTAGGGACTTATCATAATGGCTGAAGCAGTTGGAAGTAAAGAAAGCAAATATGTATGGTGGGTTGAAAGAGATGCTATATGGATAGCTAAATACGATCCCAAGGATGGGACTTTTAAATCTCCAGACAGTTCTTTAAAAGATATACATTTATTTTATTACAAGAAACCAGATGATTTTTCTTTACCATCAGCTTCTGATACATGGCAAACTCAACAACCAGAGTTTGTTTCTTCGTATCATAATGCTTTAGTTAATAAAGTGGTAGCTATGGGATTTGAAAAAAAGAATGATTTACAATCTGCATCTTACTGGAATAGTAAGTATGAGAAGGATGTAAGAGATGCTAGAGGATATGCATATAGAGGTAGAACATCACAATTTAAACAAATTGCGGCAGTTGAGTTTTGATTTGTATTGATTTGGGATGGGTATTACTAGGAACAGCGAGTATAATGTGTTTTTACGGATATTACCGAGGGATATATTATGATCATTAGAAAAGGAACATTCGGAACTAAGAAATTTAGTGAGATAGGTATAAAATGGAATGACAATGAAATGCTTACTCATAAATTTAAGGATGACTTAGCCAGTAACTTTACAGTTATTACAGATCCAGCTAAACCTAGTTTTACTGATATATCTATTGCATCTACTCCAACATATACAGTGGTTACGAAACCTACTGCACCAACATTTACACCAGCAGTGTAAGGAGGATTTATGGCTGGAACATTAACTACAAATGTTGTAAAAGATGTTTACACTAAACTTTCATTTCACAAAATAGGAGATGGGGAAACATTAGGACAGTTATATACTGATGATGGTTCTAATGATGTGTCAATACTTGACCTTGATAATATACAGACCACAGGTGTAACAAGCACTACAACAAAATTTGAATTTAAGACTGGAAGCAGTATCTCTAGTAATGCAACATTATTTGATTTAAAGAATAATACTAATAGCCGTTTTAAAGTATTCGGTGATGGTGTTATTGAATTACAAACACAAGAAAGTGTCCCAACTATAGGCAACTATAATGGTGGATCACTATACAGCGATGGTCAATATCTGTATTTAGCAAGTGATGATGATCCATAGAGCTGATAATTATAAAATAGGAGTCTAATATGGCTGTAGAATGGAAAAAGATACTATTCTCAGGGGATGTTACTGCAAGTGATCTTGCAGCTCAAGCGGCTAATACTACTTTAGCTAATGCTACTGGTGGTGCTGCTAAACCCACTGCAGTAGACCAAGCTGGTATGAGAACCTTGTTAAATGTTGAAGATGGTGCTGATGTAACTGATACAACTAATGTTAAGGCAGCTTTGAATGCCGATCTTGGTGGAGACATCACTATTGGTACGCAAAGTGATGATAAAGTAACATTTGGTGGTGACATTCAGCTAGGAGGTAATGACATAAAATCTAGTGGCGGTACTACCGCACTTTCAGTTAGTGGAGCTAATGTAACTGTTGCTGGTAATCTTACTGTTAGCGGTACTCAAATTACTACTGCAACTGAGACACTTCAAATAAACGACAATAAACTGGTTCTAAATGCTGATTTGCCTGGGCAAACTGCTGAACCTGGAGGCGGTACTGGTATTGTAGTAAATCGTGGTTCTTCTACTTCTAATAAAGTAGGATCAGGATCTAGTAATCACTGGGTGATAAAGCAGTTAGATGGTAGGTTTAGAATAGGTGAATCAACAGACGGAACTATGTCTGGTGGTAACTATGTTGAACATGGTATGATTATCCCAAAGATAGAAAAAGCTGGTGCACCAACTACTGAAAAAGCTGGTGGTCCAAATCATGGTTTTTGTGTTGATACTACAAATAGCAAGCTCTACTGGAGAGTTGCAGATGTTAGTAGTTAACAGGGCGGATCTTGACTAATGTCTAAATTAGTTGGTAAAAATGAGGTACCAAAAAAAATGGTACAAATAGAAGAGACATTAGCAGGTTCCCCGATAGGGAATAATAGCATAGCTTTTACCATACGAGAATCTGAGTTTCTCCTGCGTCTAATTTTTAATTCAAAAGTCGATGGCGAGCAATTAGAAATAGGTGCAGGAGTTCTCAGTAAAGTAAAAGAATTACATAATAAGTTAATGGAGTTAGAAGTTGAGGTTAACAGATGATGAATTGGCATTTGTAATAAATGCATTAAATACGGCTACCATAACAGTGAAAGATGCGTTGTTTGTTGGTGGCATAATGAAAAAATTAAATAATGAGCTTAAAAAGCGAGTCGAAAAACAAAGTTAAGATTGGGAAAAGAAAAGTTCCTACTATAAGGGCTATGCTTCCTAGTGCAACTACTAATTCTATTAGTAGCTCTCTAGAAATACCCTTGCTTGTTAGATATATACATATTGATAGAGTGAAATAATGGCTGTAGAATGGAAAAAAATACTCTTTGAAGGCGATATCTCAGATGGAGAAAAAGGAGCTACTGGGGCTAAAGGTCAGAAAGGGGGGCAAGGTGTAGCTGGTACCCCTGGACAAGATGGAGATAAAGGAGTTAAAGGTGCACCAGGAGCTCAAGGTACTGCTGGTATTAATGGAACTGATGGGGATAAAGGGCAAAAAGGTGAAGTAGGAGCTCAAGGTGATCAAGGTGGTCAGGGTGATCAAGGAGATAAAGGGCAGAAGGGTCAAAAAGGTGTAGGAGGTACTAAAGGTCAGAAGGGTCAAAAAGGAGCAGTAGGGCAATTTGGTGGAACTACTTTTTTCTATGACTTCGATAGTACTGCAGCATCAGGTGATCCTGGCTCTGGAGATGTACAGCTAAATCAAACTACTGATCAGAGTACTACATCAGTAATCCATATTGATGATGAAGATAAAGATGGAACTGATATACAAAAATCTTTAAGAACTGTTGATGATTCAACTTCTACAGTAAAAGGTCATTTAAGAATGTCAGTGAATGGAAAGCCTGACGAATTTTTACTTTTCCAAATATCTGGCTTAACTGAAAAGACTGGATATTTTCAATTAGATGTTTCTTGTATTGGCGAATCTGATGCTTCACCATTTCAAAATGGAGAAGAAGTTGCTTTAACTTTTGCAAGAACTGGAGATATAGGAGATCAAGGAGCTACAGGTGATAAAGGAGCTACAGGAGATCAAGGAGACAAAGGACGAAAAGGTGAGGTAGGTGAACAAGGAACACAGGGTGGTCAAGGTGATCAAGGTGTTGCTGGAGATAAAGGGCAAAAGGGCGAAATTGGTGCTAAAGGTTCTCAAGGAGAAGATGGGGAATTAGGACCAAAAGGTGATACTGGAAACAATGGTTCTAATGGTTCTGATGGATCAGATGGGGCTAAAGGTCAAAAAGGAGCACCTGGAAGTAACGGATCTAATGGGTCTAACGGATCTGATGGAGCTACAGGACAGAAGGGTCAAAAAGGTGAAGAAGGACCTAAGGGACCAAAAGGAGATAGTATTACAGGGCAGAAAGGAGCCCCTGGAAGTAATGGAAGTAACGGATCTAACGGTTCTGATGGAGCTAAAGGACAAAAAGGTGAAGTAGGGGCACAAGGCGTACAAGGACCAAAAGGAGATCAAGGAGCAGGAGGTCCAAAAGGTGATACAGGATCTGCTGGATCTAACGGATCTGACGGAGCAAAGGGTCAAAAAGGAGCTCAAGGAGAAGATGGGGAAGATGGTAGTAACGGTAGTAATGGAAGTAATGGGTCTAATGGAGCTAAAGGGCAGAAAGGGGAACTAGGACCAAAAGGTGATGGTGGTAGCAATGGTAGTAATGGATCTAATGGGGCTAAGGGACAGAAAGGCGAAGTAGGTGCTACGGGTAATGCTGGTTCTAATGGATCTAATGGTAGCAATGGAGCTAAAGGACAAAAAGGTGAATTAGGACCAAAAGGTGATGCTGGCTCTAATGGTAGTAATGGTAGTAACGGGTCTAATGGAGCTAAGGGGCAAAAAGGTGAAGCTGGTACTAATGGATCTAATGGTTCTAATGGTAGCAATGGCTCTGATGGGTCGAAAGGTCAAAAAGGAGCTCCAGGTTCTAATGGTTCTAATGGGTCGAACGGATCTAACGGGGCTAAAGGTCAGAAAGGTGAAGTTGGTGCTACGGGTTCAAGCGGTGTAAATACAGTAACAGTTTCAGCAAGTGATCCTAGTGGTGGAAATAATGGCGATATCTGGTTTAAAATATAATGCCTGACGCAACAATATGGGGACATGATGGAACTAGTTTTAAAGGACCTAATGGTGGTTCTATTCAAAATATATCTGTAAAAGATAGTGGTAGTTGGAAGAACAGTAAAGGTGTATGGATAAAAGATAAAGGGACTTGGCATACTGTTGTTGCTCCCTCAACAGCTCATAGTGTAACACAATCAATAGTCTTTGATGGCACTAATGATGGTGCAAGATTTTTAGATACTGGTGCAACTGCTCCAATTTCTCAGATATTTAATTCAGACAATGGCGGTGGTACCGTTGCAATGGCTTTTAGAACTAATGGGACCACTTCTTATACAAACTCATATATGATTCAAGCAGGATGGGGCGGTGGTTGGAATTGGTTGTTATGGCTATACCCTTGGGATGATAATGAATACAATATAAGATTTAGGCAACATAGAACCTCAAATAATTTTGGTGGATGGTCAGTTAGGACAGGTAGTGGAGACCATAATTTCGAGGAAGATGTTTGGCACTTCTTAGCAATAGTATATGATAATTCAAGTACAAGTAATACTCCAAACTTTCATTATGGTAATTATAGTGGTACATCATTAACAGATATCACAAGTCCTTACGAAGAAAAGACACCGATGGGATCGGCTAGAGTAAATACTGCTCACTATGCAGGTGTAGGTGCTGCTAAGAATGGCAATGTTCCAAGACCTTGGAATTGTAGTATTTCCTTGTTGGGAATGTGGGATAAGGCGTTAACCGAAGCTGAGTGTGATACTTTGTTTAACAGTGGAGAGCCTTATGATTTCTCACAGGTTCAAGGTAGTAATTTATTATTTTTCCACGATATGCAGAGTGTAAGTAGTGGTGTAGTCTCTCCGCACACAGGTGGATCAACTTATGATTTAACTTTGATTAATGGTGCAACAACTCATTCGGATGTTCCTTCATAATGGCTGATAGAAAATTTATAATATTAAATACAACAGATGTAACAAGCGATATGTGGGCTGACGCTATAGAATTAGAGAACACAGCAAGATTTAATAATGATGGCTCAAAAGTGTTTTTAAGTCATCGAGAAGAAACAAAGCCAGCATCTTTTGGAGAATATGAAGAAAAGAGTTTAACTGAAATGTTAACAGAGGTCTTAATTCAGGATGAATGGTTAGCAGATCAATCATCGGAGGATATTCCTTTATAATGGATAGTTTAAAAGTAGCTGGATTAAGTGCAGCTAATTATTTTTTATCATTAACAGAAATAAGTGCCTTGGTGCAGATTGCTGTAGGATTAATAACTATAGTTTATTTATGTATGAAAGCATATTATTTAAAGAAAAATAACAGCGTGTAGGAGATATGAGTAGAGCTGTTCAAATGACACATAAATTTACAGGTAGGGAGTACGGGCTCTCGACTACACTGTCTTCCGTAGTTTCTCCTTCTTCCCTTGCTCCCGCCTGTAATATTAAAGGAATAAACTAATGGGAAGTACAATAGTATCTGCAGTTTTAAAATCTCTTATGACCGAGAAAGTCTTAAAGATGGTTTTAGGTAAACTAGGAGATTATTTAGTTGCTAGCTCTAAGAATGATCTTGATGATCAAATTTGGGGTGAAGTTAAAAAAGCATTGAAAGTATAAATGGTTGGGACTACTGGTAAAGAAATTATAGAAACTTTTTCTATAAAAGATAAGGAAGTAAAATTTCCTGAATTACCAGGTAGCTGCCCCCATTGCAGTAGTCCACATATTGCTGGAGTAGAAGTTGTTGGTGCATTTGATGGTATTCTATTCTGGCAGTGTGAGGAATGCAGAGAGTATTTGTTAAGATTTGGTTATGCAAAGACATTAAATAAATTAGATGATTCTGCAGAGCTACTTATTGATATAGATGAGTGGGAGAAGGTATGGAAAAATCCTCCAGACTAAAAGGAGTAACAAAACGATATATAGTAACACCAGACAAACATTTTCCTCTTCACGATCCGAAAGCAATTTCGATTGTGAAACAGGCAATAGAAATAATAAAACCAGATGGTTACATAGACCTTGGGGATGCAGGAGAATTTTCATCCGTGTCCCATTGGCAATGGAAGAAGAAGAAAAGACCCCCTTTAGAGTATCAGCTTCCATACATTTACAAGGAATTGGAACAAATAAACGAAGGTTTGGATTTAATAGATGAATCCCTTGATAAAGCTAATGTTAAAGAAAAACACTTTACTGAGGGAAACCATGAAGATTGGCTTACAAGATTTGTGGAGGAAAACCCATATTTGGATGACTTATCTGTCCCCACTGCTCTCAAATTGGACAGCCGTGGTTATAAGTTTCACCCGATTGGGAAGTTTTTAAAAATTGGAAAACTTAACTATTACCATGGACATCATTATGCTGGAATACAACATACAAGGAACCATTTAATCAGGCTTGGAGCTAATGTAGTATATGGACATCACCATGATATACAACAAAGTTCAGTCACTCATTTGGATGGTTCAAAATCAGCATGGTCTATTGGTTGTTTAAAAGATATGACTGGAGAAAAAAATAAATGGTTAGGAAACAGACAACATAACTGGTCTCATGGCTTTGCTATTGTTGATTATTATAACAAGGGTGCATTTACTGTGCATGTAGTTAATATAGTTAATGGTTATACTAGTCTTTGGGGCGAAGTCTTGAAAGGATAATAAAATGAAAAACTTTAGATTTAGAGACATAGGGAGTGGTAAAAATCTTGGTAGGTTTTTAAAAAATGCAGGGTTAGCAGGACCAGATCAACCTTATGATTCTTCTTTGCAACATAGGAGTAAGTTTCAAGGTGATTCAGGTACTGGAGATGTAGAAACATCACCAACGATGCCAATGCCTACGGGAGAAGGTATGAAGATTGATGGAACTGCAGCAAAAAGTGTAATGGAGGGTGGACCTCCTGGCTTTGCTGGAGGTAATATGGCAGGACTTTTTGGTGGCTTGTCAAAAAGAGATACCCAAGTAGGTGGGTTAAAAGAAATTTTAGGCGGTATTGGATCGGATATGTCCAAATGGACTCCTGATCAAATTGGTGGACTTCAAAAAGGTTTATCAGATATAGGAGCATATGATGGAGAAATTGATGGTATACTAGGACCAAAAACAACAAAAGGATTAAGGCAATATCAAGGAGAGCAGGCTGAGGTTATGAAAAGACAAAATGATCCAGGAGCAGAATTTTCAGCTTTTCCTCAAGGATTATTACCAGAAGGGTTTGAAGATCCAGGCTTTAAAGACACAGCAGAGAGTGGTAGAGAGTTTGCAAACTTTCCTCTAGGTCTATTAGATGGGGCAACTGGTGGTCATTTGAATTTAGAGAATAACCAACCAATGGAAAATCCTGGCAGACCTAATGTTCCCATGGAAGGGTTCCAACCAGATACGCTTGATGATGCAGTAGTAGGACCAGATCCACAATTACAAGAATTTTCACCATGGGAGAGACCAGCACCTATGGGAAAGTCTAATCCCCCGCCAGATGATCCCTATGACATCTCAGGTTGGGGGCAAGTTTCTGGTAAAGATGGTGAACCTCCAAGTTTTTATGGACCATCTGGAGAAGTAACTCAGGATCAGTTTAATCAGCAAGTGAACAATAGCAGAAGAGCTAATTTGATGAGGAAAATGGGGATATCTGATCGTGCAATTAAATCTACACTTGAACGGTCATCGAGTGATCCTAAAGATCTGTATGAGCAGATGCTATCTATGAATCCAGAGATGCGGGAAGCAAAAACAGAAAGGGATACTATGATGGATGACGGTACGCTTCATAAAGTAATGAGCATACCAACAAAGGAGGGTTTAAGATATTATGGCGGTAGTTTTCAGACTAAGAATCCACCTGGCAGAAGGGGCTTATTTGGAAGTAGAACATCACAACAATTAGCTAGGCTTAGAGCATTACAGAATTATCAATCTGCCCCAGCAGACTCTATACCTCAAGCTCAATTAGATTCAAATTGGTGGGAATAATAAATGCCTAAAAGATTATATGAATTAAAACAATTTAGGGGTGGGATATGGTCTACTCCTTCAGAAAGAGATATTCCAGACACTGCTGCTGCATACTCCCTTGATGTTGAACAGTTAAATGCTGACGGCAAAATAGTAGGTAGAACAGGGGATGTTTATTTCTTAGAGTCAAATGGATTTTCTGAAACTGGAGTTCCTGCTGAGACTCAATATACTGTTGGACAGGAGACATATGAAAACTAATGGCTAGTTTACCAAATACTAATGAATTTGCTTTTGTTCCTAGTGGGACTTATACAGGGACAGGAGATAAATGGTTTAAAGCTCGTATTACAACTACTATAGATGGTAATGGAGCTGCTGTTAATCCAAATAAGTATAGGATATATTCCTCAACTGATGGGGTATCATTTACTCAAATAGGATCTGGCAGTACTAATATAGTTGCTAACCAAGTATTTGATTTTACCGATGGCGTAAAAGGTAAATTTACTAGAACTGGTGGAACTTTGAATACCAATTATGAATTAGGCGATCAATGGGTTTTTAAATGCGATACTAGATTATATGGTCAAAATATGGTTGATATTAATTTAGTAAATGATCAGGGACAGTATCATATAATATATGCAAGACCAAATGGAATTGGTATAATAGAAGACGCTTATTCAGGTAATCCAGAGGTTAGAGAGCCAGTAGAAATCCCTCAGACAGATAGACAGAATATTACTATGAATACTAAAAATAGGGATACTTATATAGGTATTGGTCCAGAGCAAACCCCAATGTATGTTGGTATTCCAAACCATAGTCAGTTTGGAGAGATAAAGAAAGATTTTGTTATAGAATCTGCTGCATTAGATTTACATGAACAGTTTATAGGTTACTTTGAAAAATCATTATATGAAAATGATGGTACTGATGATATAGTCTGGGGCTTTGAAAAGAATAGTCCTTATCTTAAAAAGGTTACTCTTAGTGGGACTCCTACTGTAGTTAAGTATGATATGAAAAAGGTTATTAGATCTATATGTCATTCTTCTGATAACTCTGATATATATGTATTAACTGAAGGTCAAATGTGGGGAAAAGTTTTAAAGGTAGATAAATCTGATGGCAGTATAGATGCATCATGTCTTATCAAGCCAGCTCAGGGAGGTTATCCTTCTCCAGGCTCATATCTTAGCGATATACACCATATGCAAAGTAAAGTATGGTTAGCTATGCATTCTCCTACAAAAGTTGTTGCTAATCAGAAGTTAGTTTATCATTTAACTCCACCTACTGCTTTAGATCAAGAAAAAACTTTAACTAATGTAACTCCACAGATGAGTATAAAGAAAACTGGTAATGATCTAGATGAGACTACTCCTTCAGCAGGAACTTGGGTTCATAAAGAAATTACTGAAGTATATACTAGAACAACAACATCTGGTCCATCAGGTTCATCTAGTAGTAAACCAGAAGAAGTTGTTACTCTAGATAGTACTGCTACAGCTTATAAGCCTGGTTTTGCTAGTGGGAATACTGTAAGATTTTCCTTCGCCTATTACAATAAAGACCTTGGTAATACTAATGACCATGCAAGCTTGTTATGGATTTTTAATTATCAAGGAACATTTGTAACTGATACATCAGATGATGATGGTACAGATGGTTCATATAATAGAGTTCTTACACATAAAAGATTATTTTGGGATGGAACAGATTACCATTCTCTAGGTACTTGTGCACATATATTAGGAAGATATATAGAAGCTCAAGATGCTGATCCAACAGCTAGAACATTTAATGATAAGTGTCATAAGCTAATGTTATCTCCAGGTGGTAAAGACTCTTCTTATACTATGGATAAAGATGCTCATAAGAAAATATGGGATGTAACTAGCCTTGCTACAATGAAAGCTGCTAGTGGAAATACTTTACCAGCTACTGATTTAATAATAACTACAGCTTCAGGTATTATGAAGAAATATGAGATTACTGCAGCAATGTTATTTGGTACAGCAACGGATACTACAGTTACTTTTCTTCCAGAAGAAGCTGAAGAAGAACCTGGCAATGGGTGTAGGATAGCTTATGGATACCATAAGGATAATACATACTATAATATGTATTTATCATTTCAATCTGGAGAAAAAGTTTTACAACACGGTAGATGGTTAATTGCTAATGACGGATGGATTCCTACAGATGCAAGCGTTGGTTCTTTGTTAACAATGACTATAACCTCTGCTGGTTCTGGAGATGATGTATTTGGAGAGACAGATGGTGCTCATAACTATTATAAAGTATCATTTGTTTATGATGGATATCAAGAAAGTCCTATGATAGAGACTGGCAGAACTCCAAGTACTCAGAATAAAAAGAAGAAAACTATAGTAGTAACTGTTGATCCAACTAGATTGCCAGAAAGAGTTAGTCATATAAGAGTTTATAGGGCTAATAATTCGAAGCAGGATGGTGGCTCAGCACCAAGTCCTGACCTACCTGATACCAACTATAGGCTAGTAAAAGATCTGCCCTTAGATGACAAAATATGGTCTTATTCTAACGGTTTATATCGAGCAACTATTACGGACACTGGTAAAAAAGGAGTTAGTTACAATGCATTAGTTGGTATAAGTGAAACTATTGATACTATGACTATGAGATATGGAATATCTACAACACATAATGGATATTTAGTAGCTGGGAAATGTGGACATGCCAAATTGTGGGATATAGGTAACTTCTTATTTAAATCTAAGCCAGGTAATTTCTCTCAGTTTGATTATAGTAAAGATTATTTAGCACTTCCAGGTCAGCCTACAGCTTTAGCAAGTTTTAATGGGCATCTATATGCATTTGATAAAGCTAGAACATGGGTAGTTGATATGGATAGATTGTATGTAAGAGATGAATTTCTTGGAGCAGGATGTTGGTATCAACGAGGTGTTATTAGTACAGATTTAGGTTTATTTCATTTTGATAAAAATAATATATATCATAACACTGGCAATGGTGCTAAGCCAATAGGTAATCAAATTTTAAAATCAGATACAGATGAGCTAAAAAATCTTGCTTGGCATTCACTTGATCTAGATTCTTGTAATCCTATCATGGCATTTGATTCTAATAGAAAAAGTTTAGTTATATTTTTTGAGAATCCTGATGGAACAGATGGTAGAGCATGGGTGTATAACACAATGTTACAAAGATGGGATTTGTGGACATCAGAAGAAGTTACTAGTTCCACTCAAGGTAAAGATGGAGAAGTCATCGCAACAAATGGAAGAAATATATTTCAATATGCATATGGTAGTACAAGAAAAGATTGGGAATGGCAAACTAAACGCATAAGTGTTGGGAATGATACAATAAAAAAGTTTTTTAAAAGAGTTAGAGCTATAGGTTCTGGCTCTCCAGAAGTTAAATATAGAACTAGTGGAGCTAATTATTCTGCTCTTACTGGATCTCCAACAGAAGATGTTGATTCTTCTGATAGAAAGCATTACGATATACAAGTTCAATTAAAATCAAGGTCTGGTCAAGGTGGCACAGACGAAGTAGATGCACTTGGTATTATCTTTAGACCTCTAAGTCCAAGGTAATGCAGAGACAAGCTATAAAAACATCTGCTAAACAAAGGTCTCCTCGTGTAGAAGATCCTGACCTGCAGAAGATTTTTGATCAAGTATTCGATGAGATAGGTCGTATTAGAGACTCGGTAAACAGAGAGGTAAAAGAAGATGACAGGGAGGAGGGCTCAGGTAATTCTGGAGACATTAGAATTGTAAAAGACGCTAATGAATACAGACTAAATGTAAAAACAGAAGAGGGCTGGGTTGAGACCAAAGATGGTACCTTCCAGTTGAAAGCATGAGCAATGAGGTTATTCTTGCTATACTCGGTATTGTTGGGGGATTAATAACATTCCTTCAAAAAGTATTATATAGTGCAGTAAAGGATGTAGCAAAGACTACAAAAGCAGATAATAAAATTGTATTTGATATAGTAGTGAAATTAATAGATAGGATGAACAAGTCAGACGAAAGAAGAGAAGCAATAAATGATGCACAAGCTGAATCTGCTGACAGAAGATTTGAAAAAACCACCCAAACTATTACCTCTATTGACAAAGAGATTAACTATCTCAAAGGAAGAGAAGACGGAAAAAATGCAAAATAAAGTAATAGATAAAAAGAGAGATGAAAATAAGTATGAAAAGATTACTATAGATACTCCTTATGGAACTATAGAGTCTGATTCAGGTAATCATTTCCTTGATATAGCTACAATCCTTGTTATAATCTTAGGTTGTGCAGTAGCTAAATATGTAATTGTAAAAAAACTGAAAAATTAAAATTATGGTCTTGAATATTAACAATAACTATTTTAAATTAACAAACGCAAAAATGTATCTGGGCAAAGTACAATGAGTTGGTTTTCTAAAAATGTCTGGGATCCTTTAGTTGGTAACACTGACCCTACTAGTGTAAGGAACAATATGTTACAGGGGATTGATCAGCAAGGAATGCGTGATCAAGCTGCTAAATATCATACTATGGGAGACCAGATGATGGATATTGGCAGTCAACGAAATATAGCTGCAAAAGAATCTTTAATGGGTATGTCAGCAGACAACCTAGCTCAACAAGAATTATTAGCTACTAGAAGAAGATACGAATCTGGAGTAGGTGGTGGCATGAGTGGAGCACTCGAACAAGCTGCTGCAGGTAACTCACAAAACTTAATGAATACTGCTATGCAAAATTTTAATAAACAGTTTGCACAGAATCAAGCTCAGGGTATGACTATGATGAATATGGGAGATCAACAAACTGGGCAGTTAAATCAATTATTAACAGGAGCAAATCAAGCTAAGGTTGCACAGCAACAGGCTAATGCTGCTAATACAAGTGGAATGCTTCAAGGTATTGCTAGTGCAGCTATGCCAGGACTTGGTAGTATGGCTACAAACTTTGGTATGAACGCACTTGGCATGAGTGGACCTGGCGGTGGTATGGGAGCTGGACAAGCTTTTATGCAACCATATGTACAAGGTAGGGCTAATCAGCAAATGGGTCAGAATGTTAGAAATACAATGTATGATAATTATATGAATCAATATGGTGGCGGATAATGTCAATACCTAAGCCAACTGTACATCCTTTCTTTCAAATGAGGGCTTCAGATAAAGCCTTAAAATATCAGAAAGAACAAGATAGTTTTAATAATCTTTTAAAAGCCAACCAAGAGGGTAGGCAAGAAATGTGGATGGGTAAAGATGGTATAACGACTAAACAAGCAAAAGCTATGAACCCTCTTTTATTAGCTAATCAAGCATTGACTAACAGAGGTCAGCATTTACAGAATGAATTGAAATCTAATGAGGGGCAAAAATTAATAAATGAAAGTATGCAATTAGCTAATGAACTTACAAGAGCAACTAACCCAGCTCAAGCTAATATAATATTTAACCAGTCTGATATTTCAGATGAGCAAAAAGCGATTGCTCAACATGCTACTCCATATGTACAAAAAAGTAGAGAATTGCAAACTCAAATGGATGGATTACAGGTTTTTGGAAAAGCATTGGCAAATGATAGATTCCAACGAGCAACCCCCGAGGTTATAAAAGAATTAAAAAATAGAAATTTAATAACAGATGATCAAATAAGATTACTTGATCAAACATTTGGTGCTAGAAAAGGCTTAATAGATGAAAGTTATAATCAAGCCCTATTAAAGACTGCTATGGATAATCATGCTGAAAAAGCTACAGATTTAAACTTTAAATATCACTATGGAGATGAAGAAGCAGGTTGGCCAGGGCTCTTAGCTTATCAAAAAGAATATGTAATGAGAGATTATAGAGATGATGAAGAAATCAGAGAACATGAAGCAGATTGGAGAGACCTTAATGTCAAGAGAATGGAAAGATATTTACAACAACCTCTAGTGAATATCGATAAGTTTTTATCTGAGGCTGGGTCGTAATGTCAGTTCCTGTACCACAATTTATGTCTGCAGTTCCAAAAGGTGCTGGTAGGGATAATTCCTTAGCTTATCAGCAACAAGCAATGCAATTAATGGCGTTGGAACAAGACCCTATGTTTAGACAGATGAATACTGCTGCGGCTGTTATAAAAAAATATGCAGATGATCCTACTAGTATTAATGATAAAGATTATGTAGAATATGTAAAGCCAGCTATAGGTGCTTTAGGTTTAAATGAAAAAACTGTTGCTAAACAAGTTGGTGATGAAGCTGGTGCTTTTAGAAAATTTGCTGCAGGATTATTTGGCACACTAGATTCAATAGCTCTTGGATTTATTCCAGATAATTGGTACTCTAGCAGAAGAACGCAATCTGCTGCTCAAAAAGGTCAATGGCTTGGTATAGGTTTAAGTGTATTATTAGGTGGTAAAGGATTACTACAGGGTGCATTTAAAGCTAGTAAAGGTGGGACTTCTTTATTTAAGAAAGAGATTGCAGATAAATTAGCTACCTCTCCTTTAACTCAAGGAATTATGCAAAGTCCTAATGCTAAAAGATTGGTTGATCAAGTATCTAAATCGTCTCATAAGTTACTTCGTTCTGATGCTATGAAATATACAATGCCTGGATTGATGTATCGTGGTGGTCAAAGAGTTGCTGGTCATGTAACTAGATTAGCTAATCAAGGTGTAGGTTGGGCTCAAAAAGCTAAACCATTTTTAAAAGGTGGTGCTACTGCTGAAGCTAAAGAGTTAGCAGCACAAGCCGCAAGAATTGCTGGACAAGGTAGAACAGATGATGCGATAGAAATGCTAAGGAAAGCTACTCAAACTGGCGGAGCAAATGTAGTACAAGGTGTTACTAAAGGAATGAAGGGATTACAAAAAGATATAGTTAAAGAAGCTATTAAGGGTGTAAAACCTTCTGGTCCTGATGAAGCTCTTATAGCTAACTTAGCTAAAACTCTGATGGGTTATAAAAAAGTTGGTGGAGCAACAGTTAGAAATATAGATAATTGGTTGAAATCCTTACCAAAATTACTAGATGAAGGTAAAACTCCAAAACAGATAGTAAGAGCATTGGGATTAAAAGGCTCTAAAGCTAAAGCCTTAGAAGCTAATTTAAAAGATCCAGATACGAGAAAGCAAATACTTGATGCTATAAGAGGAGCTGGGGGAGAAGTTAAAGGTTGGGATTATATTAAAGGATTAGCAGGACCTTCGGGTGGCATAGCTACTGGTGTTGCTGGCGGTGCTGTTGCAATGAGTTTAAAACCTACTAGGACTAAAGAATCCAATCCTTTCTCTAAAAATTACCGTGGCTACTAGTAATGCAATATGAGCCAAAGTGCAGCAAATCTTCTTCAAGAACAATTAAAAAAAGACTTTAGACCTTTATATAGCAGAGAGCAGACTGCTCAGCTAGTACAATTATACAATATGTCCCCAAGAAACTTCAATTCGGGGACTACAGATCAACTAAGAAATCACGCTAATCATTATCAAATAAACTTCGTAGAGACACCTGAACACACTGATGCTAGTGTTAAGAGTGTCATGAAGAACTATTGGGGTGGCTTGATAAGTGGTTTCACTACATTTGAAACCCAAGATGAACCTCCTAAGAATGAAATAGATGCTATAGCAAGGAACTTAGGGCATTTAATGGGATTCGCTGGTGTTATGCCTATACCCGCAGTTGGTAAATTTACTAGGGTAGCACAAGCCTCTAAGATATTAAGGGGCAGGAGTGTACCATTTTTAGCTGCTAAAGCGGCAAAGAAAGCTATAGAGGGACCAACAAGGAGAATATTTAGTAATGCTCATAAAGCTAGAGTAGGAGCAACTCAGGATGCATTAGGGTTTTTACAGAATGAGATAGTTGGAGATTTAGCTGAAGGTGCATTCAACCTTGGTGTAGCTAGTGCTGTATCATCTTGGCAACAGGGTATAGATGCTATGATACAAAGTGGATTGGGTGGAGCTGCTGCTGGTGCATTATTTAGAGGGATAGGTAATGCTGTAAAAGTAACAGATCCAAAGACTGGTAAACCTGCTGAATGGAGAAAGCCAGGGACTCCTTGGAAAGAATTAAGTGAATCTCAAAGAAGCGAGATGGCATTAAAAGCTTTATCTGGTAGTTTATTAATGGGTTTACCTGCAACATTAAGAGGGGCTACTACTGCTGAACAAATATATGAATATTTACTAGGTGCTTACTTTGGTGGAAATGAATTATCCGTAAGAAATAGACAGTGGTTAAAATTTGAAGCATCAAGAAATAAGGCTAGAGAACGAGGAGGTTCAGACATAGCTGAGCTTGTTGAAGGTTGGGATAGTCTTCCAAGAAGTACTCAAAAATTTATCAAGGCAAGGGATCTTGAACAGCTACAAGGTGGAAGAGAGGTAAGTTCTCTTAGTGCAATGTTAATGGGTGCTGATCTCCCAGGCAAGAGAGCTGCAGAAAAATGGCTGACTGATCAATATGGTAATAAATTATTAAATCAAGGTAAAGGAGATTTAAAAGCGGAGTCCCATAAGGTTAGTGAAGCAGAAGCCAATAAAATGACTAATGATCCTGTTGGGTCAAATAAAACAGAGAATGAAATAAGACAAGACTTAGATCCATCTGATAGTAGCACCACTAGACCTGAACATAATCCAGTTAGATTTATAGATAATTTTGTAACTAAAGAGTTGGAGACAGCTTGGAAGGACAAAAATCCAGATCTTGCTTTTAGGAAAAAATTAGAAGTAGATAAAATCGTAGAAGATAAGTGGTATGAAATGGTTAGAGATGGGAGAGGTGAAGGAGAACCTCCTGGAAGGAATATGATTAACTGGATAGAGGGTGAATATAATATAAAAATGAGTGAACCTTCTAAAAGAACTTGGATACAGAGAGGTCATAAAAACTTAAAAGAAAGAGAAGTTAGATTATTATCTCCAGAAGTAGTTATAGATGGTAACGGGCAAATAACATCACAGAATATTGCTATGCTACCAGAAGGCTCTATCAATAAAGCTGGGGTAAGAAAAGTATTATTTGAAGAGCCTAAGATTGTAGATAAAGAATGGAGAGCAGCAAGACTTAGACATTTAATGGAGCAACATACAAGAGATATAGCTGAGGATATCCTTTCTAAAGAAAATTCTGGTTATGTAATGGATCATGTAGTTGTTCAAGGTAAGAATATGAAGCCAAAATCAATGTCATTAGAAGATTTTAAGGCACAGCTATGGAAGGATACCTATAAACAGAAATTAAGTGAAATATCAGAAAGAGAATGGGATAGATATCAAATAGCTGTTGCTGAGGCAGATAAGGCTTTTAATAATTTCCTTGGTAAAGTTATGACCGATGCACATAAACATGGATATTATTATTTTGGAGGAAGAGGTGCATCTCCTAAATTATATTTTCAAAAGCTACACCCAGGAGTTCCTAGATATGAAAAAGGGATAGATGCAGCATTTACTAAAGCTAGAGAAACTATAGAAGAATATTATAAGGGATTATCAGATAAAGAAAAGATGAGATTTTTAGAACCACCAGAAGGTTATGATGAACCTATACCATTAAAGCAGCTTTCGACAATATTAAAAGGTCTTAATAGGAATATAGAATTTGGTCTTTCTTTAAAACAAGGTCATAGAATATATAAGGAAGGTTTTTTAAGTAATATATTATACGAGATGGGGATGAATGGTTTTAGCACAGTTGATGGCACAGGTAAAGGCTTTACTAATAATATAAAGAGACTAATGGGTCGTGGTTTTATAAAAAATTCTAAAGATTTAAATAAGAGAATGCAAATATGGTTTTCTTCTGGAAATGCTGCAAGCCCAAGGGAAATGATTAGCTTGATAAATGAAAGAGGTAAGGGTGGTATAGGTTCAGATGGTAATCTAAAGGTAGTTTTTGCTAAAGAAGCGAATGATCCTGACAGCCCTTTTTATATTAAAAAAAGTGAGATGAATGAGTTTACTAAAGCTACATCACATCCTGAGACTACTGATGGTAGCATTCTAATTAGGAGTGATGTTATTGACTCTTATGAACAACACTGGGGTATGTTTGGAGTTAAAAGAGATGGTAGTAGAGAATATTCAGGTTTAAATAAATCTTTTATTGTTAGCCCTAATGAGACATATGGAGCAGTCCTTGGTAAATATCAATTCCGTGACGCTGGTAAAACGATGAGTGAAATCATGCGTAAACGAGGGATTCATATGATTGTTAACAATTCATCTGCCAAACAAATAGGCGAAAGAAAATCTTTTCATTACGATTTAAATAAAAAAGAAACTGACTTTATATTTAAGGATGGTAAGAAGAGTATAAAGAATCCAGATATTTATGATATAAAAGTAGAGCATCTAAAAGGTATCTTTTCTGAAAAGCAAGATTATCATTTTTATGAACCACAAAGATTCCCAAAGCAAATGCAATCAACTCTTGTTCAAGATGCTCCAGGTTCTAATATAAACCCAGATACTATTAGAGACTTACATGAAACATTAGCAGGAAGATCCTTTGAAGGAGAACCAGAAGCTAATGCTATTCTCCCCTTGTTAAGAAAGAAACCTGGCAATGAAAAACTTCATACTGAAATACTAGATAAATTTGAAGATTTAGGGGTAAATGAGGTAATGAGTATACTTCAAAATCCTAAAGAGCCTGTTTTAAGGGCAAAGATTTTACAGAAGATGATGAGGTTTAATGAAGATCATCATGCTATTATGCAAGGTGCTGCAGAAAAAGATCCTACTCAATATAGACATGAGATGATAGAGGATCAAGCATGGAATACAGCAATAGATAGGTTAATACCTATGTTAAAAGATAACACTGCTTTGTTTGATCATAAGGCTTTTAGAGAGTATAAGGGTGTTACAGTAAGAAACTTTGTTATAAACAAGCTTACTCAACCTAGAATGCGTAATAGTGCTGTTGCTAGAATGATAGAATATGATCCTGTTTTAAGAAGAAGATTCCCAGAACTAAATAAGAAGGATGGAGATAAATGGTTCTTCCTTGATGATTATTATAAAAATATGAGAGTTTATTCTGAAAGATGGACAGCACCTATGACATTAGAAAAGCTATATGAAAGTACACAAAGACTTGCATCTAAAAAAAATAGAACAGAACAAGAAGACAATACCTTAAAAGAAGATTTAAAAATATTTGAAGCTGTAGTTATGCGTGTGCCTATGGATAGTATTAGTGGTGCTCATGTATTAAAATTTGGAGGGTTTACAGGAAGAAGAGGTTATGGAATATTACTACACCCAAGAACTATGAGAGCATTAGGCGGTGCTGATTTAGATGGGGATAAGGCTCACTTATTCTTTGGCGGTAGAAGTGCTAGTGGTGAAGGTCATGGTATGAAAGAGTCGTGGAAGGAGATGTATAGAAGCAACAAGGAAGAACATTATATTAATACAGGCAACGGAATAACTAAGGTAATTAGTGGTGGGCAAATAGGAGTAGATCAAGCTTCTTTAGAATGGGCTCAGAGTCAGAATATACAAACAGGCGGTAAGATGCCTTTAGGTTTTAGAACTAGAGCACATGATAATTTATGGAAAGGTAAATCAAGTGATAAGAAGAAATGGAAATCTCAAGCAGAAGAAGTTTTAGAAAAGCCAGGGATATATGATAAAGAAGGTGCTGCTATTGCTTCCAAATATAATTTAGCTGAATCAGAGATTGGTGATTATTCATTTAGAACATTGAGGAATGTTCAAGAATCACATGGTACAATAGCATGGGGGAATACTACTGGCACTCTGCAAACTGTTAGGATGGCTAAGAGTCAAAGAAAACCAGTCTTACATAACCCAAAAAATGCTCAAGATATTTATGAATTTATAAGAGATAATGATATTTCTATTTTAAATATGGCTGGTTCATCAAATGCTCCTCCTAAATTAATAAAGAAAATCAAATCCCAAATGGATGAGGTTATGAAAATTAAACCACCAAAAGGGAGAGTGATTATAGATTCTAAGTCTAAAGCGGACAATTTTAGACAAAGAGATTTTGAAAGTGATATGGAGTCAGGATCTACTTGGAGTAAATGGAGTCCTTATTGGAGATTTAAAATGAGTGAAGCTGCATGGGAAGGTAGAGGTAAGATGGGATATGCAGTAATAAATAGAAATATATTATCTTCAGCTCATAGTACTTTAAAAGAAAAAGATGCGGGGGTATATACATACACTGGGGAAGTTCCTTCTAATCCAGGAGATATTAAATCTCGAGGTAGAAAAGTTAATGTAGAGTATATAACGAATAAAGGAGAAGAGGTAATACCTCATTTAGATGAAAATGGTAATCATACTGGTCAATGGATATTAATAAGTGCCACTAATGACCCAACTTTAATAAAATCATTTAATCAAAAAGCTAGAAGTGCTATATCAATTATGGCTGATGCTATGGATGAAAGCGGTATAGTCCACACAAAAGAGATATGGAGAGAGTTAGCTAGGGATTTATTTGGGTTTAAGTTAATGAAGCCAAATAGAAAGGGAAATGGATTAGAAGAAGTTAAAGGTAGATTTGGTGAGCCTGTAGAAGCTCCAACGGGTGCTATATCATTTAATCCTGAAGGCACTATAGGTAAAATGGCTAATATAAATACTGCAGCTTATGGTAAAAACAGAGCATTGGGTAGAAGATGGAGAAGTTATGATCTCAGGGATAAGTTTTCTTTAGCTGAAGACTTTAAAAACCCAAATAATCTATTAGCAATGATAGGAAAAAGATTATCCACATTCGATATGTCAGACGGACCTTTTAGAAGACAAAATGAAGCAGAGATTAGAGCTACATATGATAAACATCAAGCTTATCTTCGTGAGATGGGTGGAAACTATAGTGCAGAATTACAAGCAGCTTTAGGTAGGACTTCCCTTGGTGTAACTATAAAAGAGAACAGTATGAAAGATTTAGTTCTTAAAGAGAAGCTATGGCTTTATGAGAACAGAACTGAATTAGCCACTAATCAAGATAAGTTTCTTTCTTTCATGAAAAAGATTAGTGATAAAAATAGATATAAAGAACTATTTGCAAGAAAAGATTATGATCCTAAAAAATTAAACCTAAGGGAAAGAAAAGAAGTAATAGATGATATTATAAGAAAAGCTGAGGACTTTTATATAGCTGATTTAGTTGATATGGCTAGCATAAAACATATAGATCAAGCTTATAGAAGATATTTAACAGCTACTGGGAAAGAACAAGATTTAGAAGTATTAAATGAATTAAGTGCTCTTAGCTCAAGATGGAAAAAAGAAAGTGCTGTAGAAGCAAACGATAGGAATAAGCAAATACTAACTGGATTAACATATGAATCAGAAGTTTGGGGTAAAGAAGAATTTAACAGACAGGTGGAAAGAGGAGAAATAACTTTAGAGCCAACATCTTCAGCAGCAATAGATAACAGAAAACTATCTATGATAATAAAAGCACAAAAAGAAGCTTACGCTAAAGAAGAAGGTGGGATTGAAAAAGGGGATTTATTAGATGCCTTGTTGTTATCAAGTTTAAGAAGAAAAAATCATCCTATGATAGACTCAATTTCTAAACAGAAATGGAAAGATCCAGAATATCAAAAAGAAGTACTAGATTATTTGAATAGAGAATCTTTAAACACATCTATTAGTACACTTGCTTTTAGTTTGCCAGCAGTTAATCCAAGGAATATCAAGGAACATATGACTTACTTCGAGGAAGCATTTAAGTCTGGTCAAAAGAATGTTTCACCAAAAGATGTAGAAACAATAATAGAGAAGATAAAAGATAAACAACAGATTGAGTTTAAAGATGGCACTACAACCCAAGCTGATATTATAGAAGATCTTAAATTTGCTAAGCTTGAAAATAAATACCTTGATGAGATTCTTCCTTTTAAAGGTTTAAATGAAAAAACAGATGCCGCAGGTTTAAAGGGAGAAGCAGCTAAAGTTTGGGGTGAATTACAAGGTTGGATAAATCATTATCATAATAGTTTATTTTTAACTGGAAGAAAAAAGAAAGAACTTATAAAGAAAAAATCTGGTCTAGGAGGAGCTACATTAGCTGAAACTCAAAATATGAATAGATTTAATTTATTTATAAGAGGTATTGTTCAAAAAGATTTAAAAGATATGAAGCTAGAAGACTGGAAAACTATAAACAGATGGTTTGAAGTTCACAGCAAAGGGTCTTGGATACAACAACTTAGAAAAAATAAAGATGATAGAGATGTTCCTCAGTATGCAGCTATGATGTTTCCTGAAGCTATATCAAGGGATCAAATGAAGTTTGAATTTGAATTAGCAGATTCGTATGGAGTTGTATTTAATAACCATGGTAAGGCTAGAATATCTAAAGTTTTACAACCAACTCATACAACAAATCAAATTACAGCAGCTTTACAAGCGACTGCTGAGATGTCAACTCAAGCTCACCAAAAACTTATGTTAAAACTTCAAAATGAATTAGTCCCTTATGTACATAGCATTCCAGAGGGTTCTATGTTGTTTGAAATGGCGGTAAGAATAAGAGAACGAGGAGAAAAATATTCAAAAGAATTTGCTCTAGAAGATAAGTTCGCTAATAAATTATTATACGAGACAAACTATAGGGAAGCAGCAAAAGAACATAATTGGGCTGAATTAAAAGATAAAGTATTTAATATTAATATTGGTGGCGGTAAGACTCAAAAAATGACTGGGATGCAAGTAACGAAAGCTATAAACAAGGTAATTACAGAACAGCTAAAAGAAGGCTTTGAAATGATAACAGGAGACTGGACATGGGTAAAGGAAAATTTTGGCATTAGAGATAATTATGGAAAATTTAAAGAGATAAGCAAGGAAGATGGTACTGTACAGATAGATATAAATAAATTTATTGCATTCGTTAATGATGCCTATGTCAATAACAAGCCTTTACCTATAGAAAAAATAGGAGTAGATGGTTTAAGAAAAATTATAAAAGCTTATGAATTTCAAGATGCAGTAAGAAGAGCTAATTATTATAAAAAAGATGTTATTTTTACAACAGAAGGAAAACAATTAACAGCAAGACAGTATTATACTAATGTTGCTAAGCAAATAAAAACCAGTAAATATGCTCGGGTTAAAGATACAGAATCAAGAGATCCTGATACATATTATCCTCATATGCATGAGCTGCTAAGTAGAAAACAGGCGACTAAATATTTAGAAAGCATGCTTGATAGAATAACAAATTCTAATATGTCTAGGGATGATAAAGTTATTAAGATAGCTGAAATAAGAAATAGTTTCTTTGGAAAAGTAGGGGAATGGTCTCGTATAAAAGAGCCTCTTGAAGAAGGGCGTGATGTTATTTGGGAAGGTGCTAAAGCTGCCGAGATGGCTAAGAAGCCTGATCAAAACTATATTACTGTTTTAAAAAATAATCCTATGACTGGTAGTATGTTTCAAAGGAAGTGGCATATGCCTGGATGGAGTGTGCAACCAGAGTCTATGGATCTATACTTTAAAAAGATATATCAAAAGTTTCATTCTACTATAGGACAATTACAAGCTCAAGATATGATAACTCAATTTAGATTTAATCACTATAAAGAGTTAGGTCCAGAACTAACTAATAGATGGGAAGATTTCTTTAGGCTATTAACAGTTACAGGGCAAGGTCAACCTACTGTTATTCCAGAAAGCATGAAAGATGCAAGGTGGGTAAAAGGTACTCCATATTCTTTTTATACTGATGGAGTAGTTGCTAATAGACTACAAAAAATAGTTGATAAATTAGGATTAAGAGGTAAGAATCTTCCTCCAGAGTTAGATGAAATAAATAGCGGTAAAATAGATCCTTGGAAATTAGCTCATTGGGCTAAATTAGAAGCAAGGTATTCTTTAGCATCATTATTAGCACACCCTAAGAGTTCAGTTGGTAACTTATATGGTGGTAGCGTAATGACTGTAATTAATACTGGATTCGATAATTGGAGATTTGCTAGAGATTTAAAATATGTTAGAGCTAACATTGATTCTAAATTCAAAACAAGGGAAGATTTAAATCAATGGATGAAAGAACTAGGTGTTCAAGAAGAGTTTTTAATTGAAGAGGTAGGACTTACTCCTAAGTTTAGACAAAAGAAATGGAAAAAATTTAGTAATGAGGCTATAGAAGCTATAAAAAGAAATCCTGAGCTTGATGATACTAATCTATTTAGTATTGCAAAGAAGCATGGTATAACTAAAGCAGCACTTGAAAAAGCTGGTGCTTTTATGCAATATCCAGAGAGAGCATTAAGAAGAGATGCTTTCCTTGCTCATTACATTCATTATAAAAATAAATTAGGGGGAGCAATAACAGAAAGAGATCACCCTCTTCTTATTAAGATTGCTAAAGAAGGTGTTAAGAGAACTCAGTTCCTTTACTCTGCACCAAACAGACCCCTTATAGCTAGAACAGCCCTTGGTAAAGTATGGACTAGATTTCAGCTATGGGCTTGGAACGCTGTTAGAATGCAAAATGATATTATGAGAGAAGCAGATATATATGGATTTAAAGAGGGTACAGATTCTTTTGAAAGAGCTAAAAGATTTCTTATAGCAGATGCTATGATGATGGGTCTAGCTAATGTATTTGCATATTCATTGTTTGATGCAGCATTACCACCACCTATGAGTTGGATACAAGATTTTGCTGATATTATGTTTGGAGATGAAAAGGAAAGAGAAAGAGCTTTCTTTGGACAGTATCCTTCTCCTCTACAACCTTTACAGTTAATAACTCCACCATCAGCAAGGTTGTTACCAGCAACATTTAAATCTATAGTAGAAGATGATTGGTCTAGGATGGGTAACTATCATGTATGGACAGCATTACCTTTTGGTAGAATATTAAAAGATGTTGTTGGTCCAGGCAGTATAATTAAGAATCCTGTTATGACATTAGATAAGCTAACTGGTATTCCTGCAGCAATGGGTATGTCATATGTTAAAAAAGAGAAGCCTAAAAGAACTCCATTCTTTGGATGGGTTTGGGATGGTGCACAACAAGATGTTGTAGAAGCGGATGAAGAAGATTAATGGATATTGGAATGTTAAACAACCTTGGTTATGTTGAAGTAATAGAGATCTCTATTTGGCTTGGTTTAATGTATTACGGCAAATGTTGGATAGATAATAAATTTAAGTCATCGTGTTGTAAAAAATGATTAGACCTGTACAAACAATTTTAAGATTAGCAAAGGGGTTAGCTCGTAGGGGTAGTAAAACACTAAAAGATAGTCCAGTTATGAGTGTAGCTGAACCAATAGCTACAGGTAGAAAAATATCAAGGAGAGATTTCATGCGTAGGGTTGGGTTGAGTGCGGATGAATTGAGATTGCAAAATATAATGGCGAGTGCAGCTCAGGAAATGAAACATACACAGATTGCAGCACAAGCTTGGTTGAAAAGACCTGATATTATAGCAAGGATAAAAAAATTAAGAAATAGCAAGGATATAGACCCTAGAAAAACGAATAAAAAGCTTTTAAGAGAACTTACACAAGATTTTGAAGAATTGAAATATACAACTGAATGGGGTGATGAAGTTTCTATGTATGAGGTAGTGAGTGGACCATTAAAAGGAAGAGTTATAGATACAGCAGGATCTCTACCAGGACAGCCACAGTTTGCGGAATTATTAGGTTTTGACCAGTTGGCTGCACAAGATCTTGTTAAAAAGGTTGGATCAAGAGCTTTTGGAAAAAGGTTTTTTAATCTAGACCCAAGTAAAATGAGTCCTTTTAAACGGAAACTTTTGAGAAAATTAAAAGAAGCTGAAAGAGGATTTCATCAGGATGCTGGTTATAATAGTATAAAGCGTATGGCGAAGATTGATGCAGGCACTGTTAAACCGAAAAACGCTATTGAAAAATGGTATGCTGCCAGACAAAGATTACATGATGTATATGGACATAAATATGGAACAGGAACTTACTTGAATGAACTAATTCCTTTACCTAAAGCTGCTAGTAGTGGGCGAAAGTATATATTCGGTAAATTTAGTTCAGATGGTAAGAAAGAAGTTCTTAGTTATATAAAAGATCTTGCAAAAAACTCTCAGAGACCAGACATTGATTTTAAAAAACAGAACCCTATAGTAGAGGCATTCCTTGAAGGCTTAAAAAAATAAATTTCAACTAAAAACTAATTCGAAAGAAGGAGACCAATGAAAACACATACCAAAAAACCAAATTCAATTTTGAGTAAAATTTTAGGATTTTGCTTGTTAATAAGTTGTAGCGACAACTATTTAGTACATGAGACCAGGATAATAGATTCTGATCAAGTAATGCCACTAGCATTCTACTGTTATGCGGAGCAAGGACAGGAATATGATACATGGGCACCAGTTTACAACTATAGAATACTAAGAGTTGAACCAAATGAGTTCACAGATGCTGAAATCTATTTTCACGCTTATATTACGCTAAATGACAGCGTTTTATACGAAGGGGTACATAATGTACTGCATAGCGGAGAAAAGCTCGTATACGGGGAATTTAGACCAAATGTGAATTTTCCACCACATTATGCACATCAAGTAACTCCATTGGCTATGATTTCTGTGGAATATCCAAGAGAAGGGAATTAGCGTTATTTCAATACCGAAAATAAAAAAAAATGCTCCTTAGAGTGCCCTTTGCGGACACCCTAAGAAGCTCTCTTTCCTAACCATAAGAAGAGGTAAATTATTTTCCCATTCCGTTTGTTTCCCCTTGTGCCCAGTTTCCTAGTGCAATCCAAAAGGTTTCAGGAGTTAATCTTTTTATATTTCCATCTTTACATTTTCTAGCCATATATATTACTTTTTTATTTAACTCCTCTAATATCATCTCCATTGAACCAGCTCCAAGCTGTATTCCATTTCTTTTAAATATTTCCTTTATATCTTTTTTATTCACTTTTATCTCCTTTCTTTTCTTGATGCAATATTAATTGCATTTCTTACTTTTCTTAGATCCTTAAAGAAATTTGGTGGAAATATTGTATCTATTACCTCCGCTTCCTTTAATCTAAGTGAGCAGCTTTTAATTGCTTTTGATTTTGGGTATGCTTTATCAAGGATGAAATAAATCGCATTACTAATTTTATCTACTGCATTATCTTTATACAGTTCCTCACATTCTTTTGTTAACTTTACTATCTCTTTATCATTTTGCAATTTGAATAGATAGTATTTTGTTATCAAACTAATCTTTTTCCTTAAGACCATTGATTTATCTGTTAGATAATTATAACCCATTATATCAATATCTAACGATGTTCCGAAAAATTCGGATCTTTGCACCTTGGACATTTCTCCCTCTTTCTTTTGTAGCTTGGGAAATCTTCATACCACATATACTCTATTCTTCTATTTCCGCTTCCACCAGCAACCTTAGCTTTTTCCCAACATTGTTTACAGCTTTTACAAAATCTTATATTTTTACAACCTTCATTGTAATTATTATAACAGATATTGTTAGCTTTTCTTCTAGAATTAGTGTCTTTTCTAGCTGGAAATAACCAACTCCATTCTTCTAGACCTGCGTCTTTAAATGCTTTCTTCCTCTTTAATGTTTGAGGATTTTGAGCCATTCTTTTGCCTTCCTTTCCCATGATTGATTATGTGCAAATTCTTTTCCTTTCATAACAAGTGCATTGACAATTTCAGGCGATTTTTTAAGTAAGTCAATGAAATTTATTATATCATTTACACTTTTATCTTCAATAAATAACCCTGTACTCACAGTTTCATTTAATGCAGCATGCCTTGTTGTTATAGGAATTACTCCATTCATCTGCATATCCAATGCAACCATACAACAAGTTTCATCATACTGTGTTGGATATAGCCAGAAATGACATTCTTTTAATAATTGATTATAATCATATTTATCTAAAGAATTATGTACATAGATCCTGTATTGATCAGTTACATAGTTTTTAAGTTCTGACTCTCCATATAATGGTGTACAAATATGGAACTCCGCATTTAAATATTTTTCTTTAATAACATTCCATATTGCTATTGCTTCTTCTAATCCTCTTGCTGGATGACTAGCATATACAAACTTCATTGGATTCATTTCATAATCTATTGGTCCTGGTTGTACTGGGACTACTCCATCTCCTATTATTATTATTTCTTTATCAATAATCCCTTCATATCTTTTTTCAATCTCTTTTTTATGCCATTCAGTTAAACAAACTATTCCAGTTAATCTTTCATCTTTGAATAATTTATTTCCCATATCAGGAAGCTCTGTACCTCTCCACCAAGGATGATGATCTGTATTATGAAACTGAAAGAAACTTTTAGTAAATCTAACATCTCTTAACTCTTCAAGATAATTAATATAACTCATTGCAATTACTGCGTCATAATTAACTGTTCTATCTAAGTTTTCAGTGTGCACATACTTTATTCTTCCATCATCTTTATCTATCACATCTCCTACAATAAAGACTTCTGTACTTAATGGGAATGACCTTGCTAGTTCTATCATAGCTGTTTCAGTTCCTCCTAATCCTCTTGTTTCATCATTCCAGAAAGGATTATGGTAACCAGCATATATTATTATCTTCATCTCCACTCGTACTTATCTAGGAATACAGTTATTAATAAATAGATTATAAATAAACCTGCAGCAAATAAAAATAAGGACAATGCTAATATCAATAGATTAACAATAAATGTTGCTAATGTAATCATTGTTTTCTCCTTTGTTCATAGTTTTCTAAATATTTTAATGGAATTTTAAAATATACTTTATCATTATCATGATATTTATCTTTTTCTGCTTTACCATCTTCAATAAGTGATATCGGTAGTGCAAGGGGTACTATATATAATGCTTCTTTTATTGTTGAGAAAATACTTAGGAATAATGGAGCAATTTTGTTCCATTCAACATACTGAGATATGTCTACTTCTTTTATCCCCAAGTATTCTCTACAACCTTTTGATTCTATAAAACAAAATCCAAATTGTGGATGTATTATTACAGTATCAGGCATGCTTTTTATGAAATCTGGAAATTCATTCCAAATAACATAAGGGATTCTTTTATCTTTCTCATCCCAACCAAATCTTTGAAACCAATAATTTTTATTCTGAAGATGTTTTTCTAGCATCTTTTGAGCTAGATCTATTCTATTATCATTTCTTTGCTTATATGTTTTATAAGCATCGCTTTTAAATTTTCCCTTTTCAGGCATCATTGGAAATGGCATATTTTTATCTCCTATATGGTTAATCTAGGGCAGCGTAGGCAAAGAAGGGGTAGGTCATGCATAAACCTATTAGAAACCTACGCATTTGCTCGTTAGTGCCCTAGAATTTTAAGGCTCAGGGTCGCCAAACCAAGCCACGCATTACCCGCCTAGATTTATTTAAAATTATTACACCTAATGTTCAAATAACTCTAAAAAGATAAGTATTGTGTCCTGAGCCTTAATGATTATTCGCCTTGAATTAATTTCTTTTCCAGGCGTTCTAAAGTTTGGTATCTTCTATTTAACTCTTTCAAGTCTTTAGATACTCTTTCTTTTTCTGATTTAACTGAAACTAAAATTTCTTCAGCTTCATGTTTCTCTATTTTAATATCTACCTCCCTTTGCTAATTTTCTTTTTACATAAGAACTGATTTCATCTGGTAAATCATTAACAAGCATCATTAATGTTACGAAGTCTTCTTCATCTAAAGGACCTTTTCTTGTATTACAACTTTTACATATAAGCTGCAGATTTTTTACAACTGAATCTCCTCCTTTTGAAAGAGGAACTATATGATCACAAGCTATATTCCTTAAGTTTAATGGGACCTCACAATATTTACAAGGCTTGTTATATGATTTATAAAACATAGTTCTTATTTGATTTGATGTTATTCTAAATTTCACTTCATACTCCAAAGAACGCCTTTTTAAACTTCCTACTAATGTAGACATTTTCCTTGATAATTTTGAATATGCCTTTTTAGACCAAGTTCCATGAACTGGCTCCATTATTTTTAAAAAGTGTTCTTTCTTGTACATTTATCCGTGAAATTCTTTCAGATTAACCAATTTATTTAGTTCTTTATCTACTACTACTTTATCATGTGTAGCGTAAGATGAATTTAACGATAAATAAACTCTTCCAAAACTTAGAACAATAGAAAACCCTCTATGTCTTCTCCATCCAGTTTCGAAAACTGGTAATCTTACTCCTAGAGTGATAACCCAGAATAATGTTAGATATACTGCACGACCTGCTTCACTTCTGTCTATATAAAAATCGAACATTCCTTTTTCACTAGGTTTTGCCCTCATTATGATCTCCTGATTCTATCAACCTTTTTAATCTTAAAGCCAGTTGGTAGGTCTTCTCCTTTTTCGCTTGCCGCTATTGCATCAGCTCTGGCTTTTTGTCGATCAATAACTTCTGTAGTTCTAGTATACATATACTGATCGTCTATCTGATCTCCTGTCAGTTCTAATGGTCCCCATGTTTGATACAGCTTATATCTAGCCGTATCCGTTTCATAGACTCCATTTTCATCTCCTGCTTCTTTTATTATTATAGGCAAGAGAAATTTATTAAAGAATTTCTTTGATTGTTCTAAAGCTTTTTTCCTTGCTTGTAACCTATCAATCTCTTCTTTCATTGCTTCTATATTTGCATCCACAACATGCTCTCTTCTATTAAGATCAAGCATAAAAGAATCTATGTTTTTAACTTTATCTTTTATCTCTGATTCTATGTTATGCTGCTTTATAGACAGCTCTTCCAATCTTTGATCATTTTCCATTGATTCTTTTTCATAGGATTCGTTTGTCAAAGCATAATTGACATTTACCAGCTCTCCAATTAATTCTCTAGCTGTTTTCATTTACTCTCCTTAATCTAAATGAAGGTGTCCATTCTAATTTTACATTAAACAAGTCACCATCACTATTCTTGTACATTTCTACTGACTTAGCTGTACTATCAGCTTTACCAGTTATTCCCAGTACTTTTCTTGATGCATTTTCTATTGCACCACTTCCCTTACCTGCGTATAGATCCATAACCTGTGTTTTAGAATAATCTCTATTAACCTGACTAACTTGTATAATAGCTACATCCATATTTACTGCCATACTGGATAATCTATGAGAAATATATTTAATTTGCTCATATTCTCCTCTAACAGTTGGTGGTGTCTCTACTAAATCAATATAATCTACAATTAATAAAGATGGCTGCAATTCTCTGACCTTATCTTGAATTTGCTCAAGTGTTGGACTAACAGTTTGAATTTTTAAATGCTGTAGTTCATCTTGATAGTGACGATATAGTTGCTTGAAGTTTTTATTTACTCTTTGCTTATTCTGATTAGCTACTATTTGTAAATTTCTTCTATGCATCAACCATCCACTTAATTCTAGAGATAGGTATAATGTTGGAATTTGCCATTCTTTTCTTATAACATCTTCTGCTGCATCATAACCTAATGCTAGGTTTTGGGACAATGCTGTTTTATTCGATCCAGTTGGACCAAATATTGTCATTAACTCACCTGGATATAACATACAATCTACTTCATCGAATCCAAACATTTTTCCAATGTCTATAGATCTACCATGATAGTCTGCTGTCATTCTTGATTCTAGATCTTTTTGTAAATCATCTGAAACAAGGACATCTACTACATAATCTTTTCTTTTATAGTATGTACATTTAGGTTTGCAATGTTCCATCATCAACTTATCATGACATGAATAAGTATATCCTCCATTATATGTGGCTTCTACTTTTTCAATTATAATATTATTTTCAAGTTGATTGTTATTCCAATGTAATAATGCTGCTTTCGTTGCATCGCTGGGTATTCCATTTCTTCTAAAATGTGATGCAATTCTTAGGATTGTATTATTTCTATTACCTTCCTGAGGACCATCATTATACATTTCTTGAACGCAAGGAACTATGTTCTTTGGTTCTGATACTCTTCCAAGGGTTTTTACATCAGGAACATCTACTATTACTTCTAATGTAGATTCTCCCCAAACTTCTGGTGGATGAGCTCCATACTCCTTTGCCTTGTTAATTATTTGATCTGCTGTTAGTTTCCCTATCTCTTCACTAGGAATCCATATTTTCTTTAGACCTGTCTTTTCATTTATAGAATGAACTTCTCTATAAATTCCAGTTCTACTGAAAACGCTTAGATCAATACCATCAAGCAAATTACTCATTGTTTGCTTAACAATATAAGGAAGGTCTTTATCTCCTTGCGGGAAATCAAAACATTCTGCTGACAATAAAATATGATAACCTGTTCCACTGAAGAATATATTATAATTATCTTTACTTAAATTGTAATCTTTAGATAATGCATAATTACAAGCTTGGACTTGCTTTAGAGTATATTCATTTGTGTTATCCCCTTTGTCAATATCAATAGGTATTAAATCAATGTATCTTGGTCCATGATAATTCTTCAAAGTTTTATTTTTATCTACATATTCCTTTGCTTCTTGATCATAGACATAAGTGCTTCTAAAAAGCGTTTTATTACCACTTAGATATTCATTATCTTTTGGGATTATAGCATTTTCGTATTCTCCCAGGGATAGCAAACGCCCCCTATTAACGGGGGCATTTACTGCTAATTCAACATACCTCATCGAAAGGGTTTAAAATGAGGTTTCCATTGTTGAACTTTGGTTACTCGTCTGAGTTTCAGGACTCTTTTTCCAATCCCCCTTATGTTCTTTCAAATAACCTTTTGATTTCATATAAGTTACCCAGCTTTCCAAATCTGCTTTACCTGCAGCATTGTTTTTAACAATTTTATTTGCTACTCGAGTATAAGCTTTTCCATCTTTTTCATTAAACTGCTTATACACATAAACAAGAAAACTGTTTTTAGGATCTGTTAAAGGATTATCATGTCCATAAAGACGATTTAATTCTTTAACGATGTCAATTTCTTTGCCGTCTGGGTCTTCCCATTGACCACTTTTGTTCGGCCCACCTTCATATCCTAAAGCATCTAATAAATAATATATACTATTTAAAAGTGTGCTCTTTTCAATATTTCCATTGACATCTTTATTCCAGGATCCTGCTATTTGATGATCAATAGGGAATTTGCTGTCTTTCATACTAAGACTTGTCTTAATATAAACATCAGCCCAATCATATTTTCCTGATTGATCTGTGAAATCTAATATTCCACATTCCTGATAGCCAAGAAAGCTAACTGTGCCTTCCGAGGCTGGTTCTGGTCTGAATCTTGCCATTTTTACTCCTTATTTTTGATTACTTACTGAATTACCATCATCATCATACTGTGCTATCCCAACCATAGCTGATAACCCATACCTTCTAGCATAAGTTATAGTTGCTCCAATTCCTTGAGCATCTGCTTTGGTTATTGGCATTTTTAATGTTGATTTAATCCACTGTCCAGATTCATGTAGTAACATTGTTGTTACATAGAATGAATGGCTATCGCTATCATTTCCTTGAACTACGGATAATCCATACTTTGTAAGAAATGGTAACGCTGATTCTATTACAGTATGCAAATCAGCATATGTAGACTTAAAGAAAGGATTAACGCTATCTTTTTTAGCACCTTTCATCTCAGCTTGTGCTTTTGATAAAGCAGCAGCGAGCTTATCCAACTTTTCTGATTTCCATGAATCTATTTTTTTTGTTTTTTCTTCCTGAGGGAATGGGTCAACAACTTGAAGTTCTTTTGCCATTTTTTCTCCTCCTTTCGCAACATTTTAGACTAGGTATTTACCTGGCTCTTCTTAACTTGAAAGGGTAATAGACCGATCCAAATATAATCATACCAAGGTTTATTTGCAAGTAAATTAAACACTTGACCTACCGCATGTCCAGCAATAATTGAACTTGTAAAGATTGTATGCTTCATTGTACAAGGTGCATCTTCAATCTCATCACCGTTCTTAAAGTGATCCATCCAGTTGTCAACATTCATGTTTGCAGTTACTAACTCCATTGATAAAGCATCCATTCTACAATCAATTAAAAATGAATCTTTATCATCATGTGCAATGGATTGTGAATTTCCCCAAGAGAATTTCCACTGTTCATACACATCTATTCTTGTTTCCATATTATCAGGGCAAAGTATTACTTTACTCTGTAATTCTGTCCCATGCTTGTATTTATCTGTCATTCGTATTATTTGAACATCGCTATTATACATTTTAGCTGTTTGTTCTGCTGCATCTGCCTTATGTTGTCCAAGATAGTGTTCTGGATACACGCTTGTTGATAAATTATGCTCTTCTAATTTATCATAATCCCATACTTTAATTTCTCTAAATCCCATCAAGGTTAAGAGGGAAACGACACTGCTGCCGATTCCCCCTAAGCCAATTACTTCAATAGAATCTAGTTTTTCTTGAGGTATGAGATCTTTATTCCTTAAGAACCTAGTATCCACTTAACACCTCATTTCCATACATATCCAGTTCATCTATCCCTAACTTTTTGCATTCTTTTGCAAATTCATCGTATTCTATCTGATCCATGTCATATTTTGACAAAAGTATCCTGTATTTTGCCTGTTTTTCTTTTTCTTCTTTCACTTCATGTGCCTTTTTAACTTCGAAAGATTTATTCCAACTGTTCATACCATAATTACCACCAAGACTCATTTGATTACCATAAGTTCTTCCAGGGGTCACTGTTACAGCTTGATTGTATGCTTTCTTTATCTCTTTCCATTCAGCTACCCATTCTTTATTTGGATTTGCTGGTAAAGCTGTAAAAATGTCTTTTTCATCAGCTTCAATTATATTTGGTCTACCATATTGGTCCAAATAACTCATAGAGAATGCATACTTTGTTTTAGTATGAGCAACTACTAAACTAAAGAAGAATCCATCTCTGGAGGCGTGCTCTTCCATTGTATCAGTATCTGTTCCACTAAAATATGCTCCCATACCATGATGACTATGTATATGTCCTTGATATGACTTTCTAAGCTTTTTATTCTTAGAATAAATGGTCTTTAGCCTTTTAGCTAAATCTTCTGCTTCCCATTCTGTTGCAGCATGTGATCCTAGATCTAGAACTGTAAAGAAGGATAACTCTACTTCTTTTGGCAATCCATTCTTCTCAGATTTTAATACTGTATAGAATGCTGCACCTGACCATTCAGTACTAGGTGCTTGACTTAGAAAATAAGTCAGTTTGGATTCCTGCGTTTTCGGAATTACTAATTTCATTTTTTACTCTCCTTACTTTTTTGATTAGATTTTGATAACACACAGTGAGTGCTTCAAATCTTGCTTGTTTATATAAGTTCTCATAAAATGTTACAGGATATAACTCATGAGTATACTTACTTCTATGATCTTCACTATAAGTACCTAATTCATCTTTCCATCTTTGGACTAAATGCTTCTTCCAGTTTTCTATATCTAACATTTTTTGCATGAACTTATATTCTAACAATCTTTCTTTCTGCCACTTAGAAATATCAAAATGATTTTCCAATTCAACTTCTGGTTTAGATAGAAATACTTTTAAAATTGTATTGAAATGTTTAAGTAACAATTTTTCTGTTACAAAATCTTTCCAATCCCCAATTTTTGTAAATTCTCTCAATTTTCTCAGATTCCACATAAAATTAGATCTCGTTTCCATCCCTGGTCGATGTCTATCCATTTCACTTGAAGTTAAATCTTTAAAGAACATATCATTAGCTTCAATATGATTCATCCTGTCTCTTATCTCATGATACCCTAGCATTTCAACAGTAGTCATTGATTTATTTAAAGAATCAGCAACAATATAATGTATTTTCATCATAGCTTGACCGATTGCCCAAGCTGATTTACCAGTTTTGTAACATAATTCTGCTATTTTAGAGTGCATTTCAGGATTACAATTTCTTCCTAGAGCTGCTGAAGCTTGTCTTCTTATTTGTTCAGCTTTTATTCCAGTGAATAATACTTTTTCTCCATCAACACTTTTAAGTTCTGGCATTCTATTAATATTCCAATAAGAACTATCAAGATACCATGTTCTTAAAAATTTATTTAATAACAAGACCAATACTAGTGGCTGGCAAGAGTTCCATGCTTGATGTAATCTTCCTTCAAATCCTCCAAAACATGCTGTACCAGCACTAATATGTGGATGTGCAGCTTCTGCTAAGTATTTATTTCCCATTATATCTGTAGTTGGATTTGCAAACCAGATGTCTGGGAATCTTTTATTAGATCCTGAATAAGCGTCTATATACATGACAGCACTAATATCTCCCATGTCATATCTATGTCTTCCTCTTAAAGATATGTCTTTAAATGCTATTTCAATATCTATTGGTTTTCCATCGTCATTTGTATTTATATCAAAATCAAATTTGCCCATTAATCTATCACATTGATCCAAATTATCAATATTATCATCATTAAATCGCATTAATCCTTTAAATGCCTGTCTTAATAATTTTAAATCATTCATTTTATTTTCCTTTCTTTTGGTTATTATTTTAGGATGTTGGGGCTCTGCATTCCCTGGGGATGTATTTCACACCAGTCCAGGGTGGCGTTAATTCGCTGGTTTTAACTTATAGTGAGACCATTATTGGAGGGTATAGTATTAGTTAAAAACAACAGAGCCCCAATTATATAGGACTAAGTAGTAGGCTTTTTTATCATAGCTAATTCAGTGACCAGCAAGTCTATTATATAGTCTGGTTTCCTGGAATCTATTTACTCTGCTCTTCTCAGGACCTAATTAGCTTTAGGCAGATACCTAGTAGTACCTAGCCCTATATTTCTATCTACCCGATTTAGTAGAAGATTTTTGGAAGCTAACTAAGTCTCCATCACGAAGAACTTTGTTAACTGTTGCTTCACTATCATCTACGAATATAGATACATTATCCATGCTCAATTCGTAATGTCTGATAAGATCAGCAGGAGTTTTCGCTTTGAACTGCGTTAATCTGTTAGTGTGATAAGAAATCACATCAACAGTAGCTCCATCTTCATTTATGATAGTAACATCACCTGCATTTGTATTGTTAGGCATGTTTATTCTCCTTCTGTAAGTTTATCTCTTTAGATTTGAGATAGGTACCTACTTTTACAGAAGTCGGCTTTGCTTCTGTTTTCTTTAATACCACCTTTTTTCGATGGGCTATTTTTCCCGATCTTACAGCCTGATGGTATTCTCTAGTCACTTCTTTTATTGTTATATCCTGAATGAATAAAGCTTCATTAATTGTAGGATATACTCCAATAAGAGTCTTGACTTCGTTTACTCTGTCAGCATTTTGTTCATAATCTCTTTGAACTGTAAATACTGTGTAATTTCCTTTCCAAGGTTTTCTAGTCATTATTCTTTTTCCATGTTATCTTTTAGCAATTCACTAAAAGTATTAATAACCTTTGCATGACTTTTAATAGTATTCTGTTGATCTGCTTGCGTATAACTAATTGAATCAATCTTATCTTTAACTTCCTGCCCGTTTTCTTTAATCTTATGATTAAGATTTTCCTGCCCTTGCTCTACATTTACTAGTTTATCTATAACTTTTGATAAATCATGTTTTAAATCCATGATTGTTGTAGTTAGATCCATGCTAATTTTCCTTTCTTTCTCTTTCTTTATGTTTATCGATAGCGGGTTTCATTATTTCATCCCACTTACCTTTTGTTATTGTGTTGAAGTATTGTCTTTTTTCAAATGATTCAAATTTAAATGTTGGGATAAAATATGTTTTATTAGTTTCTACCCCATCAGCAGCTATTGCTTCAGGGCTTTCACATATTTCCCTATTTTCATCACTTAAAATTACCTTATAATATTGTAAAGGTTGATGTCTTTTCCCTCTTTCTAACCAGTCTCCTAATGTCTCCTCTTTCATAATTTCTCTCCTTTTATATTTAATCTAATATAATTGAGGCGACTAAAATCTGGAAGGTCTATTTCCCTTTCAAGATCCTCTTGCTTTAATAAATACTCTTCGTATTCATCTAGTAAAGCATAAAGTTCTTTATTTGATATTCTAGACGCCTCATCATTTGTTAACCCTAAATAAGCTGCTAATTCTGCTATTTTACTCATCCTAACACCCTTTGGTAAATAATTCCTAATATAAAACCCGACCACGCTGCAATAATAATCATAATTCTAGCAAAAGTCAACTCTCTTCTTAATTGGAAGATACTGTACTTTTTATTCTTCATATTGAACATATGACCTCCTATGATTTGTGGCTATTAATCCATTTATCTAATCTAACCTGTTTCAGATACTCCTGGAATGACTGTCTATTCTGAAATCTTCTTTTATTAGCCAATTTTGCCCACTTACTAGCAGACATATTCTTTTTATGATGTTTTGTTTTAGGCATATCGCCTCCTTTATTTTATGATTAGTAAGTTTAGGGTTGCCATATATTATAAATCACAAACAACCATAATTTGTTTATTGTTTATCATTTACTATTTTTACGCATTGAATATAACAACCCTAAAGTTTGCCCCTAAGTATAATGTCGTACACATAGGGGCTCGGGCAAAAGCCTATCTTCCAACCCAAGATCCATCATCTGGATCAGATGGATATTCAGATAAGCCTATAAAACCTACTGCCTGCTTCTTAAACTTCTCTTTGTTATCGAAAAGCTTATAACATTTATTATTTTCTTCATCCATAACTAATACAATCATTCTTTGATCAATAAATTCATCCATTGTTTCGAATAATGCCCTTAATTCATCGTAATTATTAAATGTTGCTAGACTTATTTGCTCTTTCCCATTTATCATTACTTTGACATACCTTGCAGAAGATCCAAGCAATTTTAATTCTTTCTTTGCT
>VTLG01009278.1_pt1 | contig 52474 bp, 90 predicted proteins | sample 4694571 | NCBI WGS metagenome assembly VTLG01 (sample SAMN12604809, study PRJNA352737) | marine metagenome | biome: ENVO:00000447; feature: ENVO:00000209|ENVO:00000569|ENVO:01000036; material: ENVO:00002151; isolation source: viral sequences binned using virsorter ... | reverse complement strand
TTAACATATGCTACGAAAGAAGATGTTAAAGATGACATGCAACAATTATTACAACGCTTTGATAGATTAGAAAGCAAAATAGATGACATGATAAGGAGACAAACCAATGGCTAGAACAGGATTAACAGGTAGACGTATAACTGTACCAAAGAATACTACAAAACGAGTTACTTCATCGAAACCAAAAAAAGAAAAAACTTTTAAAGAAGCTTTTGCAGAAGCTAGAAAAAAACATGGTGGAGGAGGAGGAACTTTTACATGGAGAAATAAAAAATATACAACAGATTATAAATCTGAAAAGAAGAAACCTACACCTCCTCCTATTCCTAAAGAAAAACCTACACCTCCTCCTATTACTGGAGGAAAACCTAGACAAAAGAAAAGTTTAAGAGGTTATTCTGCTACAACTACGACAACAAAAAAACCAGGAACAGCAAGATATGGAGGGAAAAAACTTGTTCGTAAAGTTACTACTCCTACAAATAAACCTACTCCTACAAATAAAACTACAACCAATAATAAAACTACAACAGCTATAACAAAATCTCAAATACAAAAAGATAGAGAACAAGCAATTAAAGATGCAGTTGCAGGTCTATGGACTAAATTTAAAAAAGGATTTGCACCTGGAAGCCAAAAATCAGCACGTAGAGCAGGAGGAGGTGTAATAATACATATAGGAGCAGGAAAAGCTTTACGAGGACATGGTAAAGTTAGACGTAGAAAAGGAGGAAAGATTTATTAATATGCATACTAGATGGGAACACTTTTCAGAAGACGAGTTAAGATGTAAAGGTACTGGTGAAATAAAAATGGATGAACCATTTATGAAAAAACTAGTAGCTCTACGTAAAAAATTAAATCAAACAATGTCTATTACTTCAGGGTATAGACATCCAGCACATAATTCAGTTATAGGAGGTGCAAGAAATTCTCCTCACCTTTATGGTAAAGCAGTAGATGTTGCATGTCATGGAAAAAAAGCGTATAATATAATTAGATTAGCAATAGAGATGGGATTTACAGGTATAGGTGTGAAGCAGCATGGTCCTCACGATAAAAGATTTATTCATATAGATACAATGGAAATGAGTGAAGATCATCCTAGACCTTGGGTATGGTCATATAAGTAAAAATATACCCTTTAAACCCCCATACAAGCCTGTACAATGCAGGTATTAATTACCATGTAGAATCATAAGGAGGTACTATGGATCCTATTTCTGCCATAGCAATAGCTACTACAGCATTTAATACAATTAAGAAAGGATTTCAAGTAGGTCGTGATGTAGAAAGCATGTCTAAAGATTTAGGCAGGTGGATGGGTGCTATTCAAGATGTAAAAGAAGGACATAATAATAAGAAGGGAAGAAGTTTTGGATCTGTTGAAGAAGAAAGTTTAGAAACCTTTGCAGCTTTAAAGAAAGCACAACAGATGGAAGATGAACTACGAAGTTTTGTTAATCTGAATTATGGTCCTAATGCATGGAATGAAGTAATACGATTACAAGCTGATATACGATTAAAGAAAAAAGAAGCAGAAGAAAATAGAAAACTTAAAGTAGAACAGATGCAAGAAAATATAGTAGTAGGACTTATTGTATTAGTTCTTGTAACTGCAGCAGTATATGTAGCCTTTATAATTCTAAACGCAGGTAATTAAAACGCACATCTCTTTACTAATTCTTTTACTTTTTTCTTACCTAATATTTTTAAAGATTCTACAATATTAGATTCTAATCCCTCCATTGATATATCTATATCTTTATCACTCTTTGCTCCCCTCACTCTTGATAACAATTCTAATGCTTTAATGGCACTATTAGTATGACCATTTGCTTTTGCATATTCATATTGTTTTTCAATCTCAGTTATAACATCTACATTAGTTTCTAAATTTTGTTCAAGCTCATGGATTCTTTCCTTAACTTCTTCATTTTGTAATAACCTATATCCTTGATTGTACGCTGACTCTGCAGCATATCCTGCAGCTTTTGCAGCTTCAGTCGCATTTCTATGTAAGATATAGTTTTGAGCAAAGCTTTCTTGTTTCTCATTAAGAGCCATCTACATTCCTATTATCCAATGGAAACTACCTGCAATTAATCCTGTTATTATTGCAAATAAAACTAAGTCCATGTATCTTCTCCTATTATTTCTTATAAATGTTTTTAAATTAAATACTGTTTTTATCATTTCTTTTTTCCAATAGTTGGAATCTTTACCATACTAAACCACTCATCAAAGGATGTTGGAATCCATATGTCATGGTTAATCTTAGAGGTAAAGTCTCCTGTTTTCTTTCCTTCTTCTCGTGCATCTTTATACTTCTCATTTAATTGAGCAACACAATATCTATCATATAGATCTTTTAAATTCATTACCAATAAATTGTTGTATTCTTAGGATCTACTTGTTTGATTTCACAAACAGCTATATACTTCTGTCTTCTTGGTGGAATTTTTGGTTGTTTATTAATACGTGTAGCAAAGTATCTACATCTATCTATATCATAGAAGTATGTACTAGCAGAAATTTTTGCATTACCAAGATACACAACCAATAAGAAAGCAGTTACCATTTAGTATTCTTTTCCAGATACCATTCATTAGAAGTATCTGGAGTTTGATTTGTCATATCACAACCTGCATAGGCAATCTGTATATCTTCAGGTTTGTCCACATCAAAATTAATTATCTTATCATAATGTGGACCAACTTGATTCTGAAAAATATATTGTAACATCTGTGTACAATTAAGAGCACTTATATCTTTTGAATAAGGTTCACTTTCAAAACGTGTACACTCCCCATGAAAACATACTAAGATAGATGCGATAAAAAATACATTGGTCATTAGAATTTAAACTCTTGTTCAATAAACATTACACCAAAGTTATCTAGTTTATAACCATCATATGTTCCTGTTCTTGTAAAATTAGGTATAACTCCTACCTGTCTTTCCCAACCAAACTTAACTGCATGACCTCTCATATCTTTATATTTTCCAAATAAACGTAACTTACTTTTATATTTATCATCACCATCATAATAGTATCTATAACCACCTGACCAGTTATTAGCAGAAACTACTCCTGAAAACAGTAGTGTCATTAATGCAACAACAACACCTACTATTATATATAATTGTTTATTTTTTGTCATTCCTTTTATTTCCTTATGTAAAGTTTTTTTTGATTGTAAAAATTCTACTTCATCGTCATTATAAGGCATCATTATTTCTTAACCTTAAACTTGTCGTAAGAACGAGCACCAGTATAACCAAGATAACCAACACCAAATAGTGTAATTATTTCTTCAGGGATAGCAGATAACCATCCATGAAAACCATCTATTAAACGCATAGCTACGTCAGGATTAAATGCATGAACAACAGCCATAGGTATAGACATTAGTATTAATATATAAACAACATATAAAAAAGCAGGTCTTGCTCTGGAAGTCCAAGGATCTGTAGACTTAGCTTCCATAACAATAGCTGATAGTTGTTGTTCTGTTTCTTTTAATTTACCTTCCTGTAATTGTTTAGCTAATTCTAATTTAGCTTTTTCTTTTGCTTTAGGATCTGGTATAACTTTATCTAAAACATCTCCAACTACTGGTAGTAATTTAGGTAGTAGGTTTAATAGCATCTTCTTTCTCCCTATGTAGTATATAACCTTCAATTTGTTTACCTGTAGAACAAGTAATGAAAACTTTTAAATGTGTATAATTATGTTTCCATATATCACGAATTGTTTTTAACCACCAATCCATATTGAATAAAGAAACATGAACATTACGCCCTCTATATTTACCTACTGGTATAGCTTTAGCAGCAGCCTGAGTACACACATTTATAAATACTATTTTTTTACCAAAGCTAAGAATTTCTTCCACTACCCAAGACAAATCTGTAGCAGGAATATGTTCTAGTACATCTGTACATATTATAGCATCATATTTCTGTGTTGGCAACTTATTAAATTCTGGATAAGCAGGATCATATAAATGTAGATCATCTAGCTTCCACATGTTCACTAAATTATCTGGTATTTCTCCTTCTTTTACCTTAGTAAATACTTCCTTATATCTATCTGTATATAATAATCCTTTTCCACAACCATAATCCATTAATGTTTTACAATCATGTGTTTCTAATAATTCTTGTATCATACTAATAAAAGGAACAAGACTAATACCTTTGAAATACCCAGCTTCTTTATGCATTTCTTTATAAGCATCTAACAAGTCGTTATATTCTTCAGAAGGAATAGGCTTTCGTGGCAATACATAATCACTATTCATTGAATGTATCCTTAAATGTAGGTTGTAACCCTTTCTTTTCTTTAGATAAATCCCATAGAGCAGATACTAAAGTATTTTCTCCATGTAATTCTATATCCATTTCCATACCAGGATCATTAAAAGTTCTTTCACAATCTTGAGCCATAGCTAAAAGTTCTCCTGTTGTCCAAAAGTTTTTATCCTTTACACCAACTTGAAAATACTTAGGTCTAGGTTCTTCATCTTCTGCACCTGTAGTTTCTTTTTTCATTTCTTCTGTAGGTTCATCCATACAAGAATCAAATCCAAATAAATCAAAACGTCTGAAACCCATTGTATGCATGATACCAATAGCTCTCATAGCTGCACATGTTCCACCTGTAATAAGAGTAGAACCTTGAGGTATACCTAACTCTTCATTTATTTTTACTTGATTATTTTGTATACCTTTCTTTTGTTCTTCAGGATCTCGTAATGATTCTGTGAAGGCATGCCATCCCCATATATTTGCATCTTTAGATTGTAAATATTTTGTTACAGATGGATCTGTCATGGATGCTACAAAGAATTTTGTAGATGGATCTACTATTTCAAATAAATCTTTACGAACTATTCCATGTGTACTTGTTCCTTCTATGGATCTAGGATCTAAAACAATACAACCCCAAGGTTTAATTCCATTATCTAATAATCTTTTATAAGAATGTTTTACACATATAACTTTAACTTCACCATTATATTTATTGATACATTCTTTTACTTTATCAAAATTAATATAAGGCCCACCAGAAACAATAATAGTATGCTCTTTATGAAAAGGATATTTTCCTAACCATTTACCATCATCTATTAATGTCATATTAGTTTTAATATTATTTCGTATATAATCTTTTGGAACACAATCTCTTGGATTAACTACGATAGGAACTTGAAGTATTTGATCAGGAACTTTAGGTAAGTCTTTGTTATTAACAACTAATACAAGATGTGTATGACCACCACCACGTACCATATCTCCAGAAGGAAGTTTCCAATGTCTTACTTTCTTCTTAAATTTATCAACAACTTTATTTGCTCCATGAAATTCTTTAGGAGCAATGTTACCTTCTTTATCTTGTAAAAAATAATGATCAAACATAATGATAGGAATATGTTTAAGACATTCATAATCACTAGCTACTGTTTTAATACTATTACCACCACCAATAAAAGCAAAATCTCCTTCTAGTTTTTGTTTAGGAAGAGTATCTCGTGAGTTACCTTTAGTAATAGTATATGTTAAAGTTTTACCTTCTTCTTTTAATTTCTTTTGTAGATCTTTAAATCTTTTTTCTACAGCAGCTAAAGTATTATGAGCCTTAACATTAAACTCTTCTATATCTGTTTCAGTAGTAGCATCTTCAAATAAATCAAACCCTTGATAATGAACTTCTTTATGATTCTCAAATGCTGATAGAATCATTTCAATTGCTCTACCACCATTCCATGTTCCTACTTCTATAAGAGACTTAGGTTTAAAATGTCTTATTAATTCAGATATTTGTTTATATCTATTAGGTATTATATCTGGAGTTGTATCTACATTAGATAGTTTAAATAGACGTTGGCCTTTACTATCTCGTAGTGGAAGAGAAGCAGGGTTTGTTGATCCTTGAAAATGTAATATATGATTATTTATTTTATCTAAAGATATAACTCTTAAACCATGAGACTTATAAATATTTATCAGTCTCTCTATAATAAAAGCATCATGCCATTCTCTATACTGAAACACTTCTCCTGATATAAATGCTTTACGTAAATCATTAAGTAAATCTAACGCAGGTCTTCTACTTAAATTAAAAGCCATGAAAGATGCATCAATACATTCAGTTCCATCGTCAAACTTTCGCATACCTGAGTATGCAATATCAGAAGCTTCAGGAAGCATAGCTAATATATCTTCTGCAACTAAACGTCTTGTTGCAAAAGAATCAGCATCAATCCATATTAACCACCCTGCTTTTCCTTCTTGTATTTTTTCTACTAACTCAAAAGCATATTCAGTGAGAGCAAATACTTTATGACACCATTTACTTGTATCAAGTTTAATATTGTAAGGTATTTGTCCACCTTCAGTTCCATCATGGATACTACTTTCTTTTACAAAATCTTCATAATCTTTTATATCATGTAAACTTCTATAAGAAATAGATTTGTTATTAGGTAACTTATAACTTTCTATAGAACAGTTATGGTGAAAACATGTTAGAGTTAGAGAAGGTTCCCACTGTTCAGTAATAGATTTTAAAAAATGATGTCCTATATTTTTATATATATCTTCATTGAAGGAAGTAATAAATCTTATTTCTGTCATACCATATAATCCTTATTAGGATCAATAATATTTTTCATTTGTAACCACTTAGCATCATTGAGCCATTCAACTGCATACTTATGATCTTGTTCTCTAGAGCCACCCCATTTATGGAACCAAGGACCACCTGTTGTAAAATGCACATTCTTTGCTTCTAGTTTAGGATCTGAATGTCCATCTAACCAGTTCCAATCTTCAGGAATAGAACCTATATCTGCTTCTTTATCAGGCAACCATTCAAATCCATGTAACCATCTACCTGAACGTGTATTAATATCTTTAATTGTAAGATTTTTATTTAATTCATGTCCACAATTAAACATCATAAGACTAGACCAGTTCTTTCTACGATATGGTTCTTGCATTTTACCATCCATCTTTAATCCTTTTTCTGGTTCATACTTATGATGCACACACCAAAGAGGATAATAATCATTAGAACATTCTTCAAATAATTCTGTAACATCTGTTCGCATATACATATCAGAGTCCATAAATAAGGCCATGCCTTCATACATGTTTAAGGCAGGAACTAGAAAGCGTGTAAAACTAAACTCTGTAGAAAAAGGTTTACCATCTATTTCATCGTAAGGTTGTCCAGATATTGTATTATGTTTTCGTGTATATAAACCCATACGTTCTACTATATTTCTTTTTATAGGAACAACACGAACAGGCTTTGTTGCAATTCTTTCTATTGAAAATTTTAATACTTCGTATGCTGTATCTTCTTTAGGATCATATCCTATATAAACTGTATTCATGCTATGCTTATTCTTAGCCATTTATTCTCCTTAAAATTAAGAGGGAGACCACGCTGGTTACTGTATGGTGGTTTTAGCCAGAACTCCCTCTATCTTTTTAATTAATTTATCGTCAATACTTTTGGTTTTTGTTCTTCAGGAATAACTTGTTTTAATCCTATAGCTAATATACCATCTATAAAATCTACTCCTTCTACTTGAATGGTATCAGCTAAATCAAACTCTCTTGTAAAAGATCGAGCTGCGATTCCTTTATGAAGATATTCTGCATCTATATCTTTTTCTTCAGTTTCTCCTTTTATTGTTAGATGATTATCTTTTAATTCTATTTTTAATTCATCCTTCTTGAATCCTGCTAAAGCTAATTCTATAGTATAGGTATCTTCTCCTCTCTTTATTAAATCATAAGGTGGATAATTTGTTTCTAAGGCACGATGTCCTTTAAGCATTTGATCGAATAGTCTATCATACCCAATAGCGTACTTAGACCATGTTGATAATTCATATGTCATAATATTTCTCCTTTTAAGCAAGTTGACATTAGGAACCAATAGCGTTCCATTTTGTAATTATCTCATATCTATACACTAAAGTCAAGAAAAATTTTTTATTTATAATAATCCAAATGTATTTAATACAGCTAATAACATTATATAACACATCCAAAGTATTATAATACAAAATAATATGTTTGTTATCATTCTATAAATAATTGATTAATCCCCCCACATTAGCTCTAATTATATCATCAGGATTTAATGATGACCAATATATTTCTAAAGCTTCTGTCTCTTTCTCTGCTTTAAACTTATGTTCCTCTCCTGCAGGAACTACAGTAAATTCTCCTTTTGTCAAAGTAGTTTTATCTATAAGTTTATAATCTTTCTTATGTCTTTCAATTACTAATTGACCTGTAATAACATAGAAAGCATTAGCTTTAGCTTGATGTTTATGAAGAGAACAATAACCACCTCTATAGATTTTAATTCTATGTATCTCCAATGAAGAATTTATTATTAATGGTTCTGTAGTTCCCCAAACTTTTCCTTCTTTCATATTATATATCCACTAATTCACATGCACCTGCAACACATGCAAGTTCTTGTGAACCCTTTGTATTATCTTCTGTTTCATAATATTTTAAATCAGACCAATCAATATCTGTTGGCATCTTGGTATTAAGTTCTTCATACTTTTCTTTATCTATGTCCTGATATGGAGCCTGTTGATACGCATGATCAGAGAAAGGTAAGAATGATACACCAGATAGATAATCAAAGTTATCCCAACACCAGTTCCCTACATTTACCCATTCATTTTCTTTTACACTAATAGTAACAGATGGTTTATGTTCGCACCAATGTTCAGCATATACTTTCCATATCTCTAGCTGTTCAATAGCAGACATACTATTTCTAAATACAGCACCTGCATCTGTCTTCATAGGAAAAGAAAACACAGAGGTATGATTTGGATTCATTACATCTGGCTCACAAGGTATACCTTTAGAAATCATAAACTCTGTTAATGGATCTTTATTATCTCCTCGAACAGTTCGTATATAGTAAGGTGCATGTCTAGCATGAATACCACTAGCACTGTCAACTAATTGACTAACAGTTCCTGATGGTTTTACACAAGTGATAGCTGTTGATTGAGGTATACCTAATTTCTCAGCCCATTCTTTATTAACAATAACAGCCTTCGTTCTCATCTCTTCTAATGTTTCATGTAACTGACTTCTTCTTCTATTAAGAAGACTGTTATCCATAATACCTGTAAGAGATACACCAAGTAATCGTTCTTCTTCTGTATTTGTTTGCCATCTTTTACGAAGGTATCCAAAGTTTGTTAATGTAGCTTGTATAGTTCCTAGAATAGTAGCTACTTCTATTTTATTTAACAACATTTCTTTTGTATCAAAAGGTCGCACTACTACTTCTGTAAGATTACAGAATTGATTTGGTCTAAGAATAATTTCTGAACAAGGATTCGTTCCAAAGTCAAAGTTAGTATTACGTCTACCATTTTGTTTTGCTTTCTCTTGAGCAGAAACTCTGTTGAATATACCTCGTTCTCCTGACTTACTTTCATAAAGAGAGAGCCACTCTTTCATAAATATTCCAGCATCAGGTTTTTCTGTATACGCAACAGAGTTATTTGCCAGTGCTCGTTCAGGATTAGTATCCCACCATGCTCCTGATTTACAAACTCTTATCCTTTGATCAGATAAATTAGACAAAGAAATAAGAGCTGATCTACGAACACCACCCACCACCACTACTTCACCAGTCTTACATACAATATCATGGCACTCTAAACTACTTAGCTTTCTTCCTTGAGCACCTTTAAACTTCTCAATAGTAAAATCAAATAAGTTTACTAAAGGTTGTGGGCCACTAGCTCTACCACCAAATGTATTCAATCGTTCTCCTGCAGGTCGTACCTTTGATACATTTATCTTTGGTATTCTACAGGTATATAGATAAGAAATTAAATCTTTAAATGCTCTAGCCCAACCCTCTTTAGAATCAGCAACAGAGATAACATCTTCTGTATGTTCAAACTCTCTATCAGGAATCGTAGGTAAATTATTAACATAATTTCTTTCCACAGAAAATCCTACACCTGTTCCATTCATAAGAATATATAACACTTCATCAAAAGCTTTAGGACTATCAATAGGAATATATGAACAGTTATATCCTGCTATGTTCTCTCGTTCTAATGCAGATCCTGCTGTCATTAAAGCTCTCATGGAAGGCATCACAGACAAACCAATAATATAATCCTCTATCTTTCTCCACGTTTCACTCTCTACTTTTACTCCTAGATTTTTATCTAGATGTTTTTGAAAGAAAGTAGATAATCTAGTAACAGTTTCTATCCATGTTTCTCTTCTTTTGTCTTCAGGTAGCCAACGAGAATACCTGGAAAGATGTATGAAGGTTTGGTATTCTGTTGGTAAATAATTATTCCCTTCCATATTCCATCTCCAATATCATTTCAGCATAATGAATTACTTTCTCAATATCTTTAGCACCTTCTCCTTTTCTTCTGTGTCTAGTAATATACTTAACAACATTACCTTCCAGAAAAGTTAGATCATTTTGTACAATATAATCTACAGGTTGTATCTTACAACTCTTGTAATGATCTCCACCTATCTGTTTATTTGTAGCCATTCGTGCTTCTTTCTTTAAATTTCTTTTCTTAAACTTATTATCTTCTTTCACAGATTCACTCCATGCATTACTCATGTCTCTCATTTTTCTCTCCCTATAATTTAGAAAATATATACGATACTAATATTATAAATATCCCCAAAAATATTCCACCCAATAAACTAAAAGCCATATATGCTTCACATAAACTCATGTTTATCATAAAAGATAACATATTATATCACCATCATTCTTTCTTTTCAAGAATAGTTTTTATTTTTTGACGAACATATTTTAGTTCACTAGAGTTAATAACTTTATATGCAAAACTTCTTGTGTATCCTACATCCATCCCTGCATAGTCACAAACAGTTTCAAAGTTATCACATGTTACACCAACACTACAAAAAAACCAAGCTCTAGCCCTCTCTCTATAGATATGACCATGAGGGTTCTTAACTTCTTGTGTTGCATCAAGAAGTGCTTGTAATATTACTGATAGGAATAGAGCACGTTCAGGACTTTCGTGATCCTTAGTTTCAATATCTACAAATATATCAAAACTTTTTTTATCCAAAGTCTTGTTCAAATATTTTATCCAACATCATTAAAGAATCATCTGCTTCAGATGCTTGATGTACTAATGCAATAACATCTTCTACAATTTTAGGATGCTCTCCTACACCAACAGGGTTCTCTACATGTATACGTATATTAGCTATTGCTTTATCACGTTCTGCTGTGTAGTGTCCTTTGACTGCTTGATATATTCTTTCTTTTAATTCCATTTAATTTCTCCTTAAATTTTCGTTCTACATATTCTTGAATAGGTCGATAGAATTTACCACCTACATATCCATTATAAAATGCAGGTTCATCTGTTCCTTCAAGAACTGCTGTTAAAACATTATACTTAACATGATAATATAATTCATAATATTTTAAACTTCTTTTATTTTTAAATTCATCTATAACTTCAAAGGTAAAATATTCTTTACCTATCTTTTGTATATCTTCTTTTAAATGTTTAGAAGAACCTACATAAGAACCCCATCTAGATTTTCGTTTGGATTTGCCTATAAAATATTGTTTACATCCAATATATGCTTTATAATTTTTCGTGTTAGTTATAATATAAACAAACCCAAACATATCATGAACGTCAGGCTCAAAAGGTTTACCTGAATGTTTCCACACCCAATGGTTTACCATTCAGTTACTTCTTCCACTTTAGGAAGCCTACTAACTTTCGTAAGAAATCTCTTACCATTCTCATAATTGAACACACGCAATCCTTTACCTTCATTACAATCTGCCCAACACAATTTTTTATGTGAACAAAAAACACACCCAATTGCCAACTTACGATTGCCACTAGCTCCATCAGGGATATCTTTATAGCACTTATCAGGTGGAGTATTTCTATCCAAAGTTTCTTTAAGGTATTTAATTCTTTCTTCTGCATCTATCATCTCCAAAGTATGAACACGCTTTAAAGCAATGTTACCATGTTGTTTATCTATTGCCAAGAAAGCAGCTTCATCCACATTATTTCCTTTAGCATACGCAGATATCTGACCAATGTATCCAAAAGGATCATTCTCATGTAATGTATCATCTGAGAATTTTCTAAAGCTATGACCTGATGCACTCTTACAATCAGTTAGAACACCATCAATAAAACAATCTTGATGTCCTTTTATACCTTCTACACTTACTTCTTTCTGTTCCTCTGTTACAGTATGACCTGCCATTCTACAAAGGAATATAAGAAGATCTTCTAAAATATGCCCATATAAAAATTTAATTCTAGTAGTAGGTTCCAAAGGTATAAATTCTTCAGAAGAATTTTTATCATACCATAACTGTCTAGCAGGTTTACCAATAGAAGATAATCTTAAATTACGCTTCTTTCTAGGTTGTTCTTTAAAAAAAGAACGTAAATTATTTTTTATATTTGTTGTTAAAGTTTCTAGTTGTTTATCTAACTCCTTTTCATCTATGTTACTATCAATTTGTTCATTAAATAAACTGTATATATCTTTAACTAATGTATCAAGTTTCTTCATAAAATAAAAGGGAGTAGCTATTAACCACTCCCTTCCCCCTTGTTATATTAGTTAAGAGCTATTTCTTCATCAGCTTCCTTTGAGACAAAACCATCAGGCACTACATCAAATGCTTCATCAGCATCAGCATCAGCGTTGTAAGGTATCATGTTCGTTACCTGTACAGCACGTAGATCTGCAGATGTTCCTGTCTTACCACCAAACTCCCATTCGTAGGTGCTATACAATACATTTACACCAGAACCATTACCAACAAGAGTTCCAATTATTTTACGCTTCTGAGCATCTACAACATCAGGTGCAGTATTCAGGTTACCATCCTTACGTCTAACCTTACGCTTGATAGTAACAAAGTCACCTCTGTCATCACCCTTATTCTTAACAATAAGACCATCATTAGATGCAATCTTTTTATTCTTTGCATCCAGATTACCTACATCAATAGTCCAAACACCATCAGAATCAAAAGTTGTATTAGGACTTGTGATCGAAGCCCAAAACGCTGTTCCACTTATTACACTCATATCATTTTCCTTTACTGAGTTGTTATTAAAAAAGTTATTATCGCATATATCACTCACAATGTCAACACTTTTATTCCATGTGAATGTATTTTTTAGATTAATTATTTTACTCATTTCAATTCGTGATATTAAATCCTTTTTATTTTGATATGATCTACCCCATACCTTATAGTTAGCATCACGAAAACTTTGTACTCGTGCTGTTACATCTACAATTTTATGACACAGCTCTCGTAACTCTCCTGAACAAGCAAATACATAATCTTTTGCACGTTCAAATACTATGTAATTAGCATTACTGTATAACCATCCTGCATCACCCATAGTATTTTTAAATTCTATTACAGCCCAAGTGTCATCAAATCCTTTGGATTTATCTACACCTGTTCTTCTTGCTTTTATGTCTACAGTTATTTCCTCTCCTTTTTTATTAGTTAATAATAAATCAATATGGTCACTTATATTTTGTTGTGGTGAAGCAACTCGTATTCTATACCCTCTTCTAACTGCTTCATCAACAAAGATATTTTCTGCCTGTATACCACGTTTAATATATTGTTGGTGATCAGGTCTACCCTTAAACTCTTTTACTAATGTGTCTCTGCCCATGTTGTTCCTTCCTTCCATTCATTATCTAATGGACATTTCATTTGTAATTGTATCTCAGTATCTTTCATTGCATCTTTAGTAATCTGACCAAACTTTTTCACATCTGTTTTCAATACTTCAAACTGATACTCGTCATGTATAGATGCAATTAACTTCGCATCCACTCCTGTTCTATGGATACGTTTAATCATATTAATAAGCCATACCTTACACACAACTGCACCTGCACCTTGTATTAAAGTATTTAATGCACTGTGAGGAGAACGAACATGTAACTTTCTACCATCAATACCTCTTATAACACCTCTGGTAGCAGATCTAGTCACACTATCTCTTACACGTTTTAAAGATGGCATATTAGATAAGAACTTATTAATAAGAATCTGTCCTTCCTTTGCACCTTTACCTACTACCTTGCCTATCTTAGATGCACCTGCACCATACATGAAAGCATAGATAAAGGTCTTTGCCTGGTCTCTATTCTGTAACCCTGCCATATTCATATTAGCTGTATGTATATCTCCTGTCAGTAATACATCTGTAAAGGTAGGATCATTCATAAGATGTGCTAAACAACGCAATTCTAATCCACTTGCATCTGTTCCTACAATAGAATGAGTGTAGGGATTGTCAACTGTCCAACATTCCCTACACTCCCTGCCATATGGAGAACGAACTGCAGGTATCTGAGCCATGTTAGGACTATGATGGGCCATACGACCTGTGATTGTCTTAAGAGTCAATACTTTTCCATGCACTCTTCCATCATTGTCATCACACGCTTCTATCCACGATTTTATTTGTGCTATTCTTTTTTGTAATAGCAAATATCTAGAAAACTTCTTTGCTTCAGGCATATCTATACTATCTAATACTTCTTCGTTCACTATTACATTAGATTTATCTGTAAACTTTTTAGGTTTCCATCCTAATTCCTGTAGTCTCTCAGCTATCTGTTGTCGTGAACCAATATTAAATGGTATGTATTTTGTTTTTGTTTTTAAATCTACTCTTGTAGGATCAAAATGTATTTTACTCCACTTCTCTAAGTCCTGTGTCTCATCTCGTAATTTATTATATAACGACATGGCCTTACGAACATCTAATGCAAACCCATTCTTTTCCTGTTGATTTAAAATAACTCTCACTTGATGTTCTAAGTTTACTGATGAGGAAGAAAAACCTTTTCCTTCTTCTTTTAGTTTATCATATAACTTATGTGTTATATTCACATCTTGTTTACAGTAGTCTAACATATCCTCATTGTATGTATCATAACTTTCTAGTTCTCCTTTAGGCATATTTAATCTATCACCCCATGCATCCAAGCTATGACCATCTTCACGAATAGGATTAAATAATTGTGATAGAATCAATGTATCTACAATTTTACTAGCTGTTATATTTGTTCCTAATATCTTATTCATTACAGGTGCATCAAAAGATAATCCATTATGCATGATAAATTGTTCTACCCCTACAGACCAATGCTTAAATCCATGCATTACATCTGGTGTAAAGGGATATACTTTTCCACTCTCTATATCTTTCGCTATAATACAATGTATCTTTGATGCATTAAGTCCATCTGTTTCTATATCAACTATTGCTTTCACCTTCTTCAGTCTCCCCACACCAGTTACATGCTTGTCCTTTTTCTACTTCATGTGTTCCTTCTTCATAGCAATGATGCACCCACATGTCATTTGTTAAAGGTAAAGTATATTGGTTTTCATCTTCTTCTTTATTAAAATATGTAAATTCTTTTTCATCAAAGAGATATAGAGGTTGTCTATTTCCCATGTAAGCACCTTCAATATTAAAAGAAAAATAATCCCATGCTTCTTCCTCTGTCATACCATCATTATTCATAAGATTCAAAACAATTCTTTCTGAAGAATACACATACACATACTCTGCACCTGCTTTATCCCATACTCCTGTATATCCTACAATAGCATTATCGTGACCATCTACTGTTAATGCTCCTTGTAGTATATCCATACGTAACATATGTTCTATATATTCTGACATATCACACTCCAAAACTTTCTCCACATCCACACATAGATGTAGCGTTAGGGTTTTTAAATTTTAAATATGAACCTGCTATGTCACTACTATAATCTAAAATAGAATGTAGTATAAACATAACAGCTTCTGGTTGTATACACAGTTGTCCTTCTTTTAAATCCAGTTTATCTTCTGAATTAAATTCATCAGGTATTGTTTCTAGTAACTCCCACTCATAACTAAACCCTGCACAACCACCACCTTTAATACCTAGTGATACTCCTGCAACTTTATTATCTCTCACAATATTAGAGAGGTGGTCGTTAGCTGATTCAGTTATAGATATAATACTCAAAATGGTATCTCCTCTTCTCGTTCTACATTATCCTCTATTTCATAGGGATTGTCAATCTCTTTCATTCTACCTGTATCTTTATCATAGAATAAATGTGTAGCTACTCCTGTATCTCCTGTATATCTATTCTTTAGAATACGTATAGTAGTAGTGTTAGAAATAACTTCATCAGTATCTTGTTGGTTTCTTTCTAAAGCAATCACACTATCAGATAGATGTGCTATAGAAGCAGAACCACGTAGATGTGATAAGGTAACTTCCTTACCATCCTCATGTCCTCTATCTCCTGTAGGTCTACGTAGATGTGACACTAATAACATACCTATGTTTGTCTGCTCTACAATAGAACGTAGCTTAGTCATAAGAACATCAATAGATTTTCTTTCATCACCATCATCTTGTCCTGATACGAGTATAGATAAATGATCTACAAATATCCATTGACACTCTAATGCTTGAGCCATGAACCTAACTCTAGAAAGTATCTCGTCATTGTCAATAGAACCAAAGTGATCAAAGGCAAAGAATCTACCTGAACCTATGGTTTTATCCTGCCATTCTTGTAGTTGTTCCTTGCTATACTTCTCTCGTATCTCTTTGATATACAATCTAGCATCAGCTTCTACTGACATAATATTAAAAGCAGTATTCTTTATCCCTTCTTCTAAGGCTAAGATACCTATGTTATCTTCTGTATTGTTTAGTATATGATGCATAAGTTCTCGCATGATAGAAGACTTACCCATACCTGCACCAGAAGTAAATGTAACTAACTCACCTGTTCGCATACCATACGTCTTAGTATTTAGTTTACCCCAAGGATAAGGACATACCTTACAATACTCCTCGTTGTATAAACTCTCACCTAAATCTTTTAGATTGAGAATACCTGCAGGTGTATAAGGTTGAGAGTTCCACCATGTTTGAGAGAACTTCTCACGCTTACCCATCTTTAGATATTCGTTAGCATCTTTAAATTCCATATGCATGATCTTACATTTGTTTGGACTAAACAACTGAGCCACTTTCTCACTAGCTTCTCTACCTTGTTTATCCATATCAAATGATATAACAATATTCTGGAAGGAATCCAGATACTCAAACGCTTTCTTACAATCACGTAAGGCACTCTGAGCACCTGTCTTAACAGATACACATGCCCACTTACTACCTAGTAGTTCATAGGCAGACATAGCATCTACCTCACCTTCAGTTATGGTGATGTATTTACCATTAGGTGCAAAGATATTCTGACCAAACAAACCTGCATCAGATATATTACCTTCTACCCACATGTTCTTGGTAGCAACATCTCTAACTTTATTACCTATATTATTACCACCACTATCAAAATACTTGTAGATGTGATGGGTATTCATGTTACCATTCACCTTAACATGTGTATTATATTTCTGTGCTGTTTCTTTAACTATATTTCTCTCTGTCAAAGCACCTACAGAACCAGTGGTTCGTATAGTATTCTCTGTTTTAATTGGTATTACTTTTTCTGTTTGCATATCCTCTCCAAAATGTGTGTTGCAAGAAAAACAATGACTGTAACCTTCCATGTGTGTGACGTTAGCATCACTAGAACCACACTCAGGACAGGCTCCCCTGTCTAACCATTTCTTTTCCATGTATTCTCCTAATCAAATTTTAATGTGTTTGTATACAATTTATTAAAGTCTTCAATGTCCTGATCTCGCATGTCAGCTACATCTTTTCTTGCTAACTCCATAGCTTCAAAAGAATCATACCCATCTTCCAGATACTCATAGTAGTATTCTTTTATCAAGTCTTTAACTTCTTGTTCTAAAAAATTATTCATTTCTATCTTTCTCTTTTTGTAAATGTGGAGCATCAGGATTTTCTGTAGGTGGCATAGCCCAACCTGAAGGTAACGCATCATTACTATTAAATATAGTTTCAGGTCGTATCCTTTTGCGTAAGGTATGTAATTCATCAGTTAAGTTTTTTATTTTTATATTAGCATTTCTTAACTGACCTTGTAAATCTTTAATATTTTTTCTTAGTAATTCATTTTCTTGTTCTACATTCATGTATCTTCTCCTCATTCTGCATAAAATAAATGATACCCAACCCTGCCTAGAAAGGTAAAATCATTTGCCCAAGCAGGATTTACATATGATGCATGATAATAAGTAGCACCTTTTGTTTCAGTATATATTACACCCTGCAATGCTAGTTCTGCTATATAAAAAGAATCTTCTCTAGCAACTGCATCTTTCATAGGCTCACCTTTTCCATCACAGTAGTAGGAAAAGGCACATTTATTTCTTACGATCATACCATTTAAGTATACACCATCGTGAACTACATTGCAAATTGTATTAGGAAAATTTGTAGCATTAACTCTCTCTAGTATTACCCCTGCTACTGCTAGTTTTCCTTCCAGTTCTTCTCCTCTTGCTTCGTAGTAGATAGCTTCTGCTAAACAATATTTCTCCATGTCATATTGATTGTGTTCCTCTGCTCTAAGAGCATGACAAATAAGAAAAATACTAATCAACCAAATATATTTCATTGCCATGCTCCTATTATTCCAGACAACACAATGGAAAAACAAGCCATGTTTACTAACATAATAGATCTATCATGCCATAGCATACCTACATATGTCCATAACAAAGAACCAACTAATGTAAAATATAAATCAAGAGGATAGATTCCACCACTTCGTAGTGACAATCCTATGATTAATAGGATAGAACCCATCCATTTAATATACCAACTTAAATCACCTTTAGGTGTTACCTTATGTGTGTTAGCCATTACTTATCTCCTTATTGCACTCGCATTAAAATTAAATTATCCTCCTCAAAAGGAGTAACAGGTAAACGTCTTGAATCATATAATTTTTCTAGAAAATTTTGAGCAGAGAACTCACTATTAAAATACATAGGACTTTCATCCATCTCTGTAAGAATTTCAGGTAAGTCAGGATCTTCTAGTTTATATAACGCAATTACAAATTGATTACTTGTCATACGTTTTCACCCCATAAATTTTCTTTACAGATACGTCTTTTATATCACTTTCTTCCTGACTAATTATATTTACTTTTTTCCACGCACCTGCTAGTTTTGCTTTCATTCTTGCTCTACTAGGACTAGATGCTTCTACTATTACTTCTACTTCATTAACAACATCTAGCTTTCTTTCTATCTGCATGTTCAGTTTATACTTAGGCACATTCTTTCTCCCAAAAATTGTATTATATATTATAATTACAATCATGTCCAGTTTTTTATTCTACTTCTCTTCTAATCCCTGCACTATACAGTAATGTTTCTATTTCATTAACTGCTTTATGAAATATTCCTTTACCTAGTGGTGAGAAATATAATGTATTTTCTGCTTTATCTTCCTCGTTTAATTCTTCAAATGTATATGCTTTATGCTCTATCAATGCATAGATAACTAGCATGGCAAGTTCGTCTACTAACCCTTGAAATTCACTATTTTCTAATCTACTCATCTTCTTCTCCTTCATCTACAAATAATTCTTTTAGTTCTTTAAAGCCACCAACATATAAAAATACCTGTGGCACTGTTGTATACCCTCTTGCTCTAAAATCTTTTACATCTTTTACTTCTATCTCCTCGTATTCATTACCCCATTTAGTAAGAAATGCTTTTACTTTATCACAATATATACAGTTAGGTCGTGTGAATATTAAGTATTTACTTTTCATCTTCAGTCTCCTTTATTCTTTTAATCGCATGGTGGTAGTATCTTTATATCTTTAATTTTATTTTTGGCTAAGACAGATTTATAGTTTTTTATTTGCCACATTCTAAAACCTAATAAATTTTTATAATCTTCTAATAAAATATTTAATTTTATAATCTCTTGAGCTTGTATACGATTCAAATTTTTAGACGTTTTTTCATCATCAATATTAAAGTCTTTATTTTTAAATTTTATAATTTCATTACTCATCTTTTAACTCCTTTATTTTAACTTCCCAAACAAACTCTCCATCATCATTAGAATCTTCAAATGATATAACATCATTACCTTTATAATTTTCAAGAAAGGTTATATCTATTTTAATACCACGAGATTTTAACAAATCATTAATCACATCAACACTATATTCTAAAGCATTAGACTTATAACTGTCATTAAATTTTATTCTTCTACTCATCATTACCTCTTATATCTAAGACATCATCTCTAAAAGTTTCTTGTTCGTAATCTCCATTAGCTAGGTCACATAAAGTTTCCATTACAAACTTGTATGGAAATTGGTTATTTGTATCTCTACCTATCCAACTTTCCATATCTTCTGGTGTTACTATAAACTCTTTACTCATCTTCAGTCTCCTCTCTAATATCCTGTATATTATTGTCAGATAAATTAATACCATACTCCTCTAACCATGCTTCTTTAATCCCACGTATGTAATCCTCTTTATCCTCTGCTTCCAGAGTTCCATTCGCCCATTTAACTACGACAGTGCTTGAATAGCTAGGCATCATATCCATCTCCTTCTTCTCTGTAAGAAATCTTATATGTATCTAAACTAAAATCATCTGACAAATCCTTCATAAAATCCTGCACCTTCTTAACTCCATCAGTATCATACTCAGGAAATATGATTTCAATATTCATTTTATTTTTATTCTTTGCCATTTGTTTTCTCCTCTATCTTTACTATGCTTTCTATTTGTTCATCATGGTAATCTAAGTTATTTGAATCTAGATGTTCACCATTAACATATTTATCTTCTGCTTCTTCTTCATTCTCTGCTTCCACGATGTATTCAGTAGTTACTGTTGCATATGTTATTATACTATATTTATTCATCTTTCTTTTCCTTTATCTTTTCTAGAACACGATCATGTATGGTGTCCATTATGTGTTGATACTCATCACCTAAATCATATTCATGCCAGATTTCCTGTATACATTCATAGACATCTATTCCTTCTATTTGTTTGGGATTAAATAAAAACTTTACATCTTCTTCCACAACAACGAGGAAGCATTTAGATTTATTTTTATCTTCCCATTTTTCTAGTTCCTTCCAATCTATTACTTCATTAAACATCTGTGTTCTCCTTATAATAGTTATCTATATCTCGTTCATATATAATATCTAATACTTCTTTGGCTAGATGATGCTCTGCTGTATTTAGTTTTTCTAAACATAAATATTCTACTTTATCTATGATATTATCCATTTGTTATTTCCTTTAATCGTTATTACCCCACCAATCAGGATTATTTTCAATCATACTATCTACTACTTTTATAGCTTCATCTTCTGTTAATCCTAACTGCATGTGATCTTCTATTAAATTTTCATACGTGTTTAATTTTATTTCTTCATTATAATGATTACTCATGTGTCAGTTCCTCTTTAGTTCTATTAAGTTTTCTTGTATTCTTAATAGCTTTAGTTATATCTATTTTATTTGGGTTATCTTCACACCATTTATAACTGATAAATGTTTTTGCGTCAAGTATATTTACACATTTATTAAATTCGTCTATCTCATAGGTAATATTACCTAGTAGATTCCATAAACCCTGATGTATTTCTACATATTCTTTAACTTTCATGGTTAGTTTCTCCCTGATGTTGTTACCCACATTATCATATACTCCTCGTCTTTACCATAGAAATCTGAACACCAATCTCCATGACGTAGGTAGTGTCGCATCTGTTTAATGTATGCTTCACAGTTTGCTAACTTAGATATAGCACCTTCTACTTTATTACGCACATCTTTTCTATACTGTTTGATTAGATTTTGATTGTGCTTTATCCACTCTTGCACCTCAGAAGCACATCTTGGGTGCGTCTTTGGTAGCTTTGCTACTCTCTCATGAATGTCCACTTCGCTCTCCTTTGTGTTTTAGTTTACGTGTATATTTTACACTTCCACGTTAATCCAATTATTATTTCTTTTTACTTTCACAATATCTGTTATATAGATACTGCCATGTTCATTAAACATTCCTATGTCCTCACCATAGGCATAGATTAAAATAGTTTTCTTAATACCTCTGCCTTGTTTTGGACTCTCTAAAAGTTTGCCTTTGATTGGCACACCCAACTGTTTACTTAAAATAATATCATCTTTCTTTAGATCCTTGATGTTCATTGTGTTCTCCTTTATGTTTTTGTTTACGTGTATATTTTACTTTACTTTTCACTACTCTCTTTTTAAAAAGAGGAGTTCGTAGTATTTTTGCAATAGGATTTATTCTATATTTCATAGAACTTTATTTCTATTTTACATTGCATTGTTGTATGATAAAAGTTCTTGCATAATTACCTGCACCTTTACCAAATTTTTCTTCACATATAGACATAATCATTTGCATATCCCAACCATGAGGTATTCTACGCCCTGTTGTGTGGCATATTCCAAATGATTCTTTACACATTTTTTGATATGTTTCTATGTAATCATTCACATCATTTAAACTAAAGTTACTCATAATGTTCCTCCATTATTCCATCAATAATATAATCAGATGCTTCACTACACTCCATGTTTACTACTTCACCTAAGTTATATAAATTACATTCTATATTTACACCTTCATCAGACATTGCTGATTCTATTTTGAAATATATTTCATAATCAGTAGGTCTCTTGACGCAGGTATCTCCATATGCTTCCCAATCATTACTTACGTGTATATCTGCTGATACAGATACGATCACTCCATTGGGAAAATCTATGTCACTATATAATTTACTCATAATTTTTCCTTTCTCATATACTTTTATACAGTATATGCATTGTGTTGTCAACTTTTAATGAGCAGATAGTTTAGCCTGACATGCTCAGGTCAGGTTGTGGCTAGGACTTGGCCTGCATATTGTTCAGTCCTAATTAAGTGTATTTACCTAGAATTGCCTAACACACACACTTTAGTATTGTGTTATATCTCTGCTCAGTAACCACAAATTTCACAGAGAACCCTCAATGGTGGTTGGATTAAATATAACACTTCTATTAGTCCATTCGTCAATGATAAAATTTCTGTTATTATAAATAACAGTCTTCTTAATACAAAAAGAAGTCTATCTACTACTTTAAATAGAGTTTATAAATTTCACAGACAGTCATACCTAATAAAACCAAGCACTCCAACTGGGCGAAGCACTTGTCCAAACACCTTCAAAATTATTTAAAGATGCTTGGCAAATGCTTTACTTTGCAAATGATACTCCAATACTTGTTTGAACAAACTGCACTTCTGGTGCAATCTGAGCCAACATTTTTGTCTTAGTTCTTGTGTCAGCATTAAGATCCTTCCTGTTTTCTCTTACTATTTCTTTAACAGTTTTCTGCACAGCTTCCACTACTTCAGCAGTCGTAGCTTTCACATGCTCTCCACGCCATCTATAGCCTTCACTTTTCTTCATGTTCTTTCTTAGGTTTTTCTTTACTGTAGTTTCTAAACCAAAGACATCACCTTCTAAAGGTATTTGTAACACCAACGTGCATTTGTGTCCACAATCACCCTGTATTTCTTTAAATCTTCTATCCACATCTTCACTGATACCTGTCTTATGCCAATACTTGACGTTAGGATTTCTAACATCACTTTGCAATATAACATATAAACTTTTTGTTCTATATGTTGCAGGTCTAGGGGTTAAATAAATAAACCCATCATCAATAGATGCTTCTACTTTATCTGCTAAATCAGCAGGTCTTAGATTTCTTGTCATGCTTTTTCTCCATATGTATGACAGATGAGCGTTTAAAAACTGTAGTATTTACACGCTCTTAATAAATACTACACAAACCTAGTTTTCTAGGTGTTGTTCTTTTATATCTCTGAAAAGTCTACCCAATATTCAGACCATAGACCTTCGATTGTTTCCTCATCATAGCTATTTAAACCATCATAAGTTCTATCGTTTATATATTCTTTACACTCTTGCACTGAATTTACATCAGCATTGCTCATAGATTCTAATACTAAACCTATTAATTCATCATATCTATCTTCCATTTTTCTTCCTTTCATTACGTTGATTTTTATTCGTCAGGGAACGCTTCGTTCCATTCTTCTGAAGTGATCCCTGTTTTTATAAACTCCAGATCATCAACAGATAACAATGGCATAGCATTTTGAATATACATACCATTCTTCCATGCGTCTAGTTGCTCTTGTGTTACGTTGATATTCTTAGTTCTTGTTACTCCTGATAGTCTAGATTTTCTAGTTATCTGCATAACTTTTCCTTCCTTAGTGTGTTGTAAATATTATAGGTTTGTTGGTATTTCTATTCCAACATAAAGCACAATCTGCACACGTTGTTCCCTTCTTAGTTTGTGCAGGACACGCAATACCATCTGTAGAAATTTCTGCAGATATGGCACTGTAAGGCTCATCTAGTTTGTTACTGAATCGTATTGCAAATCTATCTTTCATTATAGCAGATAGTTTTACAATCTCGAAGGCGATTCGCCTATGCTTTGCATACTTGCTGGTAGTATGATTGCGTGTATATCCATATATATTCAGGTTAGGTATTTCTTGTAACATACGCTTCCAGAATAATACATATTCTACACTCATAAAATCACCTAATACATGTAGTCTTAACATAAAACCATCTTTATTTTTAGGTAATATTGCTAACTCCTTTACATCTTTTTCTAGTTTAATCATAAAAGACTCATTGACTGTAAATCTGTGAGAGTATGGCATATTGTTGCCAAAGCACGTTCTATAATGTTCACACTCATCAGTGCATGTAGCTCTTTCTTCCAATGTGAGTGTGTATATAGTCTGACCTTTTAAATGGCCCTTCTTTATGACTGGCCCTAGCTTTTTATTCGTATTTTTAATTACTGAATAAGGATAGCTAGGATATGTTACCTTAGATTTTGGATTTGTGTAAGGTTTGCTTACATCAGTAACAGTCACTAGGTGAGCAGTAGTATTGTTTAATACTGCTTTATGATCTTGTTTTAATTTCATATTAACCTCACTTTCTTATTATATTATATCAATATCTTTTAAAAATGCTTTACCAGTTTCATCATAACTATATGTTAAATAACACATTTTATTTATGTATGTATTATCAATTTTATTGGTTACCATACTATCTTCTTTAGTTCTAACAACTTCATTATGCGAAGGCGATTCACCTGCAAAATATAATTTATAATTTAGATTTCCATTTTCAGAATTATCTAGTCTTTTAATACCTTTAAGTGTTCTTACTCTTGTATAAATTGTATTAGTCATATTGTAATCCTTTTATAAAATATCCTAATTTTTCAATACTATCTATATGGTGTTTTGTTAATGTTTTAGTTCTCAACATTATACAAAATTGTTTTGCTATATCACAATCAGGATATATGTGTTTATTTTTTATCTTAACTTTTATAATATCACTATAAATTGCCATTAGTTATTCCTTCCTAATTTTATCATTAAAATATATGTTAGAAATCCCAAATACACTGTAAAAAATGCTAGTGTTATTCCTAAGTTTATACTAAATACTGAATCAATTAGTGCAAGTGTAAGAGTTCCTATAGATACTGCCACACACAAGGCCACTACAATAAAAAGCATAGTGGCCACTTCTTTAATAATTTGCTTAGTCATTTATTATTCCATTCTCAATTAATAGGTTTGTAAATTGTTCTAATACTTTTTTACTGTTTCCTTTTAAACCAAATTCTTTCTTGATTACAGTCAAAGCAGATGGGCCTTTAGAAGACATTCGCATACCTTTGATTTGTAATTGCAATGCTTTTCTTAATTGCAACAATCTAAATGCATTAATCTTCCATTCACCAGTAATCATAATTGATTCATTCATGATACATATCTCCATATTATAAAAACGATTAACTTAAAAAATAATTGTAAATTAAAATTAAAAAATAATCAAATAGAAAGTTATATATTATTAACTAAAAATATATATACCTAAAGGTATATATATATTTTTAGTATAATATATAAAAAATTAATACTTCAATTTATTGAAGAATTGAAATATTCCTTCAATTGCGTTCATAAATTTTGTTATGGAATAGTGGAAAGATTCGCACTTCTGTGCTTCCTCTTGACACCAATCTCTTTCATCGTGAGACAAGTTCTCATAAAACTTTTTATCCTTCCATATATCAATATCATCTTGAAGTTTATCAATTAGTAATGTAAGATCCTTTAATCTTGCACCAAATTTCTCTTGAAATTCGTCTGCAATTTTATCGTAGTTAGTCATATTATGCATAGGTAATCTCCTAAGTTATCATCATTGTGTCAAAAAATTGACGAGAATATATATTATTAAATATAAAATATATATCCTAAAGGATATATATATTTTATATTATAATATATAAAAATCAGTTACTTAGTTTAGTTTGTCAAGAATTTGACAGTGTCAAAAACCTGACAACACGCTCTTGCGTGTAGATATTACACGTATCTTTCATCGTAATTGCATAAGCCTTTACATCTTGAAAATTACGACAGCGTCAAAAACTTGACGATGCAAAACAACACGTGAAATAAAAAAAAAATAAAAAAATATATATATTGAATTTTAATATTTATATATTTTATTTTAAGAGAAAAAAAAATCTCTCTCGAGAAGTCGAGAGATTTTTTTTTATCTAAAATATATAAATATTAAAATACATATTAACTACCAAGCTGTCAAAAATTTGACAACGTCAAATTCCCACATGTCAAAATTCTGACAGCGTCAAAAATTTGACACGTCAAAAAATTGACAAGGTATCATTTATGTGTCAAAAGTTTGACATATGTCAAAAAATTGACACCCCACGCGAAAAATTGTCGCCTTCCAACTATATATATATAACACACTCCAGGAAATTTACCAAAAATCTAAGGGGGAATAAAAATAAATAAAAAATAACTTGACACTTAATGGGGGAGTAGTGTATAATATATATAATTAATAAAGAATAAGAAACATAAAACGTATGTTGTTATTATTTTTTTGTTTTCTTATAAAAAATATAATCATATACCATTAGGATCTAATAATTTTGGAAACTATAAATACTATAGATACTATTTCTGATGCCTTAAACCTTAATAATCTATTAAGTATAAAAGTTCAACAACAATCTAAAGATGATTTCCTAACATTTGTTCGCCAAATAGCTCCAACACTTGTTTCTGATTGGAAGATGGGAAGACATATAGAAGTAATTAGTGAAAAATTACGACAATTAGAAGAAGGAACCATAAAAAGACTTATGGTTTTCTTGCCACCAAGAAGTTCTAAGTCTGTAATTTGTTCCAAATTGTTTCCTGCCTGGTATATAGGAAGGAATCCAGAACATGAAATACTTACTGTGTCTCACAGTGATCAATTGTCTTCTGACTTTGGGCGTTCTGTCAGGGATATTGTTAATACAGAGGACTTTCAAAAAGTCTTTAGAGGAATTACGCTTCGTTCTGACGTTAGGGCAGCAGGTAAATGGAAAACTACCCAAGGAGGAACCTATTATGCAGCAGGAGTTAGATCGCAGATCGCAGGTAGGGGAGCACATATTGCGATATTAGACGATGTTATGTCTGAAGAGGACTCATATTCAGAAGCTGGTCGCAGATATGTAAAAGAATGGTACCCTGCAGGGCTACGAACACGTATTATGCCCAATGGTTCCATATTAATAATAAATACACGCTACCATTATGATGATTTATGTGGATGGTTACTAAAACAAGAAGATAATGTAGGAGATTATGCTGTTACTCCTTGGGAAGTTATTAGAATACCTGCATGGCTAGATGAAGAAGCATCAGAATTATTAGATTTACCAGAAGGTTCCAGTTATTTTCCAGAATGGAAGCCAGATGAAATATTAAAAGTAGATGAAGCAGAGATAAAAGCATCGAATGGTGCTCGATACTGGAACGCACTCTACATGCAAGATCCTACTCCAGACGAAGGAGGGATTATAAAAAAGAATTGGATACGTTGGTGGGATCAGGAAGAACCACCTCCTTGTGATTTTATTATTCAAACCTATGATACAGCATTTTCTACCAGTAGAACAGCAGATTATAGTGTTATTCAAACATGGGGTATCTTTTCCATGTATGATCATGATGAAAATGGATATGAAAGCTATCAATCCAATTTAATTTTATTAGGAAACATTAAAGGAAGATTTGAATATCCAGAGTTAAGACGTATTGCTCAACAACTATATAATGATCATAGACCAGATGCCTGTATGATAGAAAAGAAAGCTAGTGGACAGTCACTCATACAGGATATGCGTAGAGCTGGTATACCTATTTTAGAATATTTACCAGACAGGGATAAAGTATCCAGAGTATATGCAGCATCACCCATGTTAGAATCAGGAAGAGTATGGATACCTAATAATAAAAAATGGTCAGAAGATTTATTAGAAGAGTTATTACGTTTTCCAAATGCAGCTCACGATGACCAAGTAGACGCAATGACAATGGCTATACACTATATGAAAGAGTCTTGGCATCTGGCACATCCTGAAGATCCAGACTGGTCAGATGAACCTAGAAAGAAAAAAGTTGCATACTGGCGAACATAATGGTATAATAATAAGCAAAGGGGAAATTCATGTCTTTAAAACAAATTCAAAATACTATAAAAGTATTAAAAGAAAATCCTAGTACGTATCATACTCGTGCTAGAAAAGCTTTAGAAAGTGTTTTATCACGAGCAGAATTTACAGATCCACATGAAGCTATTAAAAATAATCCTAGATTAAAAAAATTAGTAGCTAAACATGGTAATATAACTAAGAAAAAAACAGGTGGTCTTATTGGTAGTAAATTAGTAAATAGTTTTTATAAAGGGATAACATAATGGCAACAGAACGAAATCCATTTAATACAATTCCAGAAGAAATATCTAATGTTGTACAACTTCCTACAGAACAGGAAGAAGGGGAACCTACGTTTGAACTAGATCCTGATGGGGGAGTTACTGTAGATTTCACAGAAACCACAATAGAGATGGAAGCTGAAGAAGATATACAGGAATGGTATGGAAATTTAGCAGAAACTGTAGACGAAGAACGACTACAAGAAATATCAACAGAAGTATATAATACTTTTACAGCAGATAGAGATTCCAGACAAGAATGGGAATCTATGTTTGAAAGAGGATTTGATTTACTAGGATTAAAGATAGAAGATGCCAGTGAACCTTTTGAGGGTGCATGTACTGCTGTCCATCCCATGTTAATTGAATCTGCTGTTAAGTTTCAATCCAAAGCTATACAAGAATTGTTTCCCAGTAATGGTCCAGTAAAAGCACAGATAATAGGTAAGACTACTCCTGAACGAGAAGTACAAGCAAATAGAGTACAAGAGTTTATGAACTATCAGGTAACAGAACAAATGCCTGAATACTTCGATGAATTTGAAAGAATGTTATTTCATCTACCTTTAATAGGTTCTGCATTTAAAAAGATCTATTATGATGCTACATTAAAAAGACCAGTCTCAGAATTTATTCCTATTGATCAATTTTATGTTTCCTATTATTCTAGTAATTTAAGAAAAGCAGAACGATATACTCATGTTATTTATCGTAGTCCTGTAGATCTAGCAAAAGATATTCGTACAGGAATTTATAAAGATGTAGAATTACCAGATGCTCATAATCCTAATCCAACATCTTTCTCTTCCAAGATGGATACCATACTAGGATTATCTCCTACAGAAGATAATGATCCTCAATATACATTACTGGAACAACATTGTTATTTAGAAATTGAAGAAGATTATGCACTACCTTATATTGTTACAATAGAAGAACAGTCACAACAAATTTTAAGTATTCGTAGAAACTATAAGAAAGACGATAAAAGTCAACAAAAGATTTCCCATTTTGTCCATTACAGATTTGTTCCTGGTTTTGGATTCTATGGGTTTGGCCTAATGCATTTCTTAGGTAACCTTACCATGACTGCAACAGCAGCTATGCGTAGCCTAGTAGATGCAGGTCAATTTGCAAACCTACCAGGAGGTTTCAAAGCAAGAGGGGTAAGGATTGTTGGTGATAATGATCCTATAAGCCCAGGTGAGTTTAAAGAAGTTGAAGCAACTGGAACAGATCTCAGTAAGGCTATTGTTCCTCTCCCCTATAAAGAGCCTTCCTCTACTCTATTCCAGATGCTAGGATTTGTTACAGCAGCAGGTCAGAAGTTTGCTGATAGTACAGAACAGATTGTTTCTGATGCAGCATCCTATGGCCCTGTTGGAACCACTATGGCTTTATTAGAAGCTTCTAGTAAATTCTTTTCATCTATACATAAACGATTACATAAATCGCAACGAGATGAATTTAAAATACTAGCTCGTATAGATTATGAATATCTACCCTCAGAATATCCATACGAGATACCTTTTGCTGAAAAGAGTGTATTTAAGAAGGACTTTGATGGTAGGATTGATATTATCCCTGTCAGTGATCCTAACATTCCTTCTAATGCACATAGGATGATGATTAGTCAAATGGCTCTCCAAATGGCACAGCAATCCCCTCCTGGTATGTTTAATATTGAAGCATTAAATAGAACGATTTTAAATGCTGCTAATATGCCTAACTTAGAAGAGATACTACCACCTAAACAAGAACCTAAACCAATGGATCCTGTATCTGATATTATGGCAGCAACAAAGGGTATTCCTATATCTGCATTTCCTGGACAAAACCATGATGCACATATACAAACAAAGATGGCTTATCTACAAGATCCACAGAATGGTGCAAATCCTATAATGCAAAGAGTGCGACCTATCTTAGAAGCAAATATACAAGAACATTCTGTTATGAAATATCAAGAACAGGTAAATGGTGTAGCAAGACAAGCATTACAACAGTTACCTCCAGAACAGGCACAGTCTCCTGCAGCAGCAGAGATGGTAATGGCACAGGCAGCACAGCAAGTATTAAATGCTAACCAAGCTATGGGCCAAGCACAGTCACCTGAACAACAATTAGTAGCATTAAAACAAGCTGAAGTACAATTAAAAGAAAAAGAATTACAAATGGAACAAGCTAAACTTTCTGTTGAATCTACTTTAGATGCTCAGAAGTTACAATTAGAAGAAGCGAAGTTAATGAAAGATGCAGGTGTTGCAGGACAAAGTGCAGTAATGCGTAAAGAAAAAGCTGATCTAGATAGATCAAGTAAAGAAACAATGAAGATGTTAGATTTAATAGCAAAGTCTGAAATAGCAGATCAAAAAACACAAGTAGATTTAGAAAAGATACGAGCACAATCTTTAGAAAAAGTTGTTGCTATGGAAAATATAGATGCAAGAGAAAGAAGTTTAAAACTTTTAGATGTTATGTCTAAAGCAATTTTAGAAGATACAAAAGGAGAAAAAGATGCCAATAGGAAACAAAGCATACAAGAATGATATTAGAGGTATAACAGATGGTAAGCCTTTCCATGTACAAAATAAAGATGGGGGAGCTTATGGAGATTATACTAAGAAATCTGATGCTAATGGTGGAACAGGATCTGGTGCAATACGAGGTGTATTAAATCAGCATGATGCAAATACATGGGAATATCCTGCACCTACTACAGGAAAAAGATAATTACAAATAAAAAGTTAATAATACTAGATAATGTAATACTTCCAACACAAGCTGATTTTATAGAAAGTTCTATGATCAGTGTTAAGACAAATCAATTATCTAGGATTGCTTGGTACTTTGGAGATTTTGTAGTTGATCCTAAATGTGAAGAAGAGGATACTCCAAAAAAATATCAGTATATGTTTGTGCATCAGTTTTTTGATCCTAATTGTGGTATCGCTACGAATCAAGAAAATTGGAATCTTATTCAACCATTACGAGAAAAATTAAATGCAGGAAGTTATTTTCGTATAAAAGCTAATTTATATCCTGCTGTGGAAAAAGTTTATACGCATGGATTTCATATAGATTTTCCATATCCAAATATATTAAGTGCTATTTACTTTGTAAATTCTAATAATGGTTATACATATTTTAAAGGAGATGAATTAATACAAGTAGAAAATATTAAGAATAGATTAGTTATTTTTCCAAATGGCTTATTACATTCAGGAACTACTTGTACAGATACAAAAGCAAGAGTAGTAATAAACTTTAATTATATATGTAATCCAGATCATCCACATTATAAATATTATTTTAATTAATCTAGGGATATTTTTGCTTATCGACTGACCTAGCAGACAAGCCAAGACGATAAGTGTAATTTTTTCTAAAGGAGGAAATTATGGCAAATTCAACTTTTTCAGGACCAGTTCGTTCAGAAGGTGGTTTTGAACAAATTAGTATCAACTCTACTACTGGAGCTGTTACTACAAATTTAGATATTGATTCTAGTGGTAATATAGATGCAGGAAGTGGTACTATTGCTACTACTGGTACAGCAAATTATTTAAAAAAAATAGTTAGTATAACAGATGCTACTTATACACCAACTACTGCTCAATCAGGAACTATTTTTACAATGAATAGAGCAGGAGGTATTACAGTAACTTTACCAGCAGCAGCAGCAGGACTTTATTATGAATTTCATATTGGAACTACATTTACTGGTACTATGATTATTCAAGGTGCTTCTAGTGATGATACTTTTCAAGGTATGATTTTACAACAAGATAAAGATGAATTAGGTAGTGTTGTTGCTTTAAATGAAAATATTGATACTACTGGTTGGAATATTCCAGCAGCAGCAGATTATAGATTAACAATGGATGCAGATACAGATGGTCGTTTTATTGGTGGTCATATTAGATGTGTTGCAATAACTGATGCTATTTGGTTATTAAATGGACATGTTTTTGGTGATGGTACTGTATCTCATAATTTTAGTTAATAATTAATAACCTTATTGGGTGGTATCTCTATATCACCCAATATATTTTTACAGAAAGGATTACATTATGTGGAATACACCTAATATAAAAGAAATATCAGTTGGTTTAGAAATTAATTGTTATGCGTGTGCTGAATTATAATGGAAGTATGGGATGAGGTTATAAAAGAATATAATACTGAACTCAATAAGCTACGTCTTTCTGTTTCTAATGGAAATTCAGATAGCTTTGCACATTATAGACAAATAGTAGGACATATTCAAGGTATTGAATGGTCTAGAAATAAATTAACAGAAATGATCAAAAAGTATTTACATGCAGAGGAGGATTAATGCAACAAGTACAATTGGCAAAAAGTATTAAAAATGATCAATGGATTTCTGAAGATGAAGCAGATCCAGTTACTTTGCCTGAACTTCCAGGTTTTCATATATTAGTAAGACCTGTTTCTATTAAAGAAAAAACTAAAGGGGGTATCTTAATCCCTGATTCAACAAAAGATGATATGGCTTATCTTACAACAGTAGGAAAAGTTTTAGGATTAGGAGATTTAGCTTACGAAGATAAAGATAAATTTCCTAAAGGAGCTTGGTGTAAGGTAGGAGACTATGTTTGTTATGGTAAACATGCAGGTCAAAAAATAAAATATAAAGGAGTTCGTTTAATATTATTATTTGATGATCAAGTAATAATGAAAGTAGAACATCCTAAAGTATTAGATCCTACATTTAATTTATCTGCAGGTAGTGTTTAATACTACTTGCAGACTTAATATTTTTATAGTATAATAATAGATAACGTAATTCGTATGTGTCGTTAGCAACGAAAGGATAAAGTAATGAGTAAAGAAAAAGAAGAAGATTGGAATGAAGTAGAAGTGGAAGAACCACAAGAAGAAAAAGTAGAATATGAAGTAGAAGGAGAAGAAGATGCATCTCCATCTAATGTAGAATCTGTAAAAGAAGAGCCTGAAAAAGAACAACCTAAAGAATTAGAAGGTGTAGATACAAAAGGTGCTCAAAAAAGAATACGTCAATTAATTAAGCAACGTAAAGATCGAGAAGATGAAATTGCTAAATTAATTAAAACAAATGAAGCATTAAATACAAAACTGAGAAATACAGAATCTGAATTTAGTAATATTAGTAAATTAAATTTAGATGCATCAGAAAAACAATTAACAGATAAGTTAGAATTAGCACGTAATGTTTATAAAACTGCTCACGATGAAGGTGATGCACAAAAAATATTACAAGCTCAAGAAGCTTTAAACGAAGCACAGAATGATTTAAAAAGTTTAAGTGCTACTAAACAACAGTTTCAAAAACCAGAAGTAGAACAACAAGCAGTTCCACAGCAACAACCACATCAACCTCAACCCACTCCTGATCCTAGAGCACAGGAATGGGCATCACAAAATGATTGGTTTGGACAAGATAGAATAATGACTGCTGCTGCATTGGCTATAGATGGTGAGTTAAAAGAAGAAGGTTTTAATCCTACAGAAGCTGAATATTATTCAGAAATTGATAGTAGGTTAAGAGAAACATTTCCTCATAAGTTTACAGCTAAAGAGGAAGTTCGTAAGCAGGAAGATTCGTCAAAACCTGCTCAAGTGGTTTCTGGAGTTTCACGTAGCTCTCCAGGTTCCAGTAAAAAAGGAAAAGTTAAACTTACAAAAGAAGATATAAGGTTAGCTAACAAATGGAATGTATCACTTGAACAGTATGCTCAAGAGAAGCTCAAAGCAGAGCAATCTGATGGAGAATATACAACAATTAATACGCAACGTGGAGGATAGTTATGACACGAACAAATACACGTAGTTCTGAATCTCGTGAGAACAACATTAAAGAAGAAATTGAATACACTTTTGAAGAGAAAGATGCTCTTCATATACCTGCAGAAGTAGAAAATCGTTTCAATAGCGAAGGTATGACACTTGGATGGTTAAGAATAACTCTTAAAGGACAAGAAGATTACAAATATATTGGTAAAAAAATGCAGGAAGGTTGGGAATTTGTTGCTTCTGATGAAGTTCCTGAGATGGGATCAACATCTGTCGTGAGAGATGAAGGAAGATATTCTGGAGCTGTCTGTCGTGGAGACATTGCGTTAGGTAAAATACCTACCAAAATATTTAAAGCTAGAGGTGAGTATTACAAGGGTAAATCTGATCAATTAATGGATGCAGTTAATTCACAATTAATGAGAGGAAATAATTCTCGTATGCCTATCTCTAATTCAAGTAAAACTCAAACTGTACGAGGGCGAACTCCTAGATTTCAGGCTTAGTCTTCGTATGTAGAATAAGGAGAAAATCACATGTCTACAACACAAGCATTTCGTGGTTTTGTTCCTGCTCGAAAAAAAGATGGAGCTTACAATACTGGAGCTTTTACGCAGACTTTTTCACCTACGTCAGGTGGAGCTTGTAATAATAAAGTATTTACAGGCGATCCTGTTGTAATGCCAGGTGCTAACTTTGCTACTATTTCACCTTATATAGCAGCAACTCTAAAACCTTCAGGGGTTTTTGCAGGTTGTTCTTATGTATTGAATGGAGAGCAAAAGTTTAGTCGTTACTGGCCTACAGGTACTTCTGCTAATGGTTATTCAGATGTTAAGTTCTTTATTATAACTGATCCTAATCAGACGTATTACATTCAATGTTCTTTATCATTGTCTGCTAACGAATTGATGGTTACTAAGAATTATAATGTTACTGTTAGTTCTACAGCAAGTTCTGGTAATACCACTACTGGTCAGTCAAGCTATTATTTATTAGCAGAATCAGGAGCAGAGACAGAACTCGCAGCAAGAGTAATTGGTAAACTTCAAGATGATGGGGAAAAAGATTCAGATGCTTATCCTATCGTTGAAGTTTGGCTTAACACACATAGAGATCGCTATGTTACAGCGACTGCATCAACAGCTTAATAAAAGGAGATTAAGATATGGCTATAAATAGATCAAGTATTGCCAAAGAACTCCTTCCTGGGCTAAACGCAGTCTTTGGAACAGAGTATGGCGAAGTAAATGATGAGCATAAACCATTATATGAAATAGAAAATTCTGATCGAGCTTTCGAGGAAGAAGTTCTATTTACAGGTTTTGGTACTGCTCCAGATAAAACAGAAGGTGCTGCTGTAAGTTATGATGACGCACAAGAAGCATACACAGCTCGTTATGATAACGAAACAGTAGCTCTAGCTTTTGCTGTAACTGAGGAAGCTATGGAGGATAACCTCTATGACACTTTCGCTAAGTTACGTGCAAAAGGTCTTGCAAGAGCAATGGCAAATACCAAGCAGGTAAAAGCTGCTAAAATCTTTAATAATGGATTTACAGCAGGTGCATCTGCAATTGGAGATGGTGTAGCATTTTTTGCTAATACCCATCCAACTATTGCTGATGGTAATCAGGACAATAGATCAACTGCTGCTGCAGTTTCTGAAACTAGTTTGGAAAGTGCAGTAATTCAAATACAGAAAATTAAAGATGACAGAGGTATCTTAGTAGGTGCTTCTGCTGTATCTTTACATGTTCCTGTTGATTTACTATTCACAGCAGATGTTTTATTAAATACCCCTGGTAAAGCAGCAAGTTCTGATAACGATATCAATGCTGTAAGACATTTGGGAGTATTTCCAGATGGTTACTATGTAAACAGACGTTTTACTGATACCAATGCATGGTTCATTAAAACTGATGTACCTAATGGTACTAAGATGTTTACTAGAACACCTTTACAGACAAAGATGGAACCAGATTTCGATACTGGCAACTTACGATTTAAAGCACGAGAAAGATATTCTTTTGGTGTTTCAGATTGGCGTGGCTGGTTTGGAAATGAAGGTGCTTAATCATTACTAATAATTTGGGAGGGTGCGTTAGTGCTCTCCCTTTTTAGTATAAAGGAAAAAATATGGCAACAAATATTACATCAAAATTTTTAGCAGGTACAGGTGTTATTGTAACAACTACGAATGTAACTAGAGTTATTGCTATTCATGCTTATTCTACTATAAATGGAACATGTGCTCTTTCAGATAGTACAGGAGATAAAATAAAATTTCAAGTTCCTGCCAGTGGACAAGCAGATATTTATATAGGAGAGATGGGTGTACGCTTTGATGGTACAGTTTGCTGTTCTATACAAGGTGCTAATGGTGGCGTTACGTTATTTGTAGGATAAGCATATGCCTAATTATTCTTATCTAAAAACAGATATAATAAATACAATAGAAAATGATTCAACAGAATTTGAAACACAAATTCCTTATCTTGTTGAAAAAGCTGAAGATCGTCTTATAAAGGAATTAGATGATTCAGGTTTAGATTATTATTCTTCTTTTACTTTTACTGCTGCAAATCCTGTTGTTAGTTTACCTACTGGTACTTTAGTAGTTCGTAATGTAACATTTAAAACAAGCACTTCTTCTAATATTACTACTCTATTACAACGACCTTACGAATATGCTATAGATTACTGGCCCTATGCTTCAGTATCTACAGGCACTCCAAGATATTATGCACGTAAAAATAATACATCTATTTATATTGTTCCTACTCCTGTATCAGCTTTAACAGGAGAAATACAATATACAAAAAGACCTTTAGCATTAGCTAGTGCTACAGATACAAGTGCAACTACTTCTAATTATTTTAGTGAATTTTGTTATAACGCATTATTTAATGCTTGTATGATTGAAGCAACATACTTTATAAAAGATTTTAATACATTACAAATGTGGGAGGGTAAATATAAAAATTCTATAGATGCTCTTCGTAATCAAGCTAGAAGAACTAGACAAGATGATATGGCTATTGCAGCAAGTCCTGCAGGTGGACCAGATACTATTATGAAAGGTGCTGATTAAGAATGGAGGATATAGATGTATCTAATATTCCATCTATAGAAAAACCAGCACAATATGCAGAAGCAAAAGCATATAAACCAAAAAATAAGAAAGTAAACAGAAATAAATGGAAATCAAAAAAAACTTCAATACCTAAAGGTGGTGGTGGTAGAAGATATTTAACTAAAGGAAAGTATGAATAATGGCAATTAATAGATCACAAACTGGTAAACAAATTAAAGGTAAATTAGGTAGTGGAAAAAGATTTAGTGCATTAGCAAAAAGAGTAGGATCAAAAGCATTAGCAGCTTATATTGGTCGTAAAAAATATGGTGATAAAAAATTTCAAAAATTAGCAACAGCAGGTAGAAAAAGAAGTTTAAGAAGAACTTAGTAAGGAGAAAAAATGGTATCAGCTATAGCAGGACAACTAGGTAAATTAGCATCTAAAGCATTAGGAAAAATAAGTTCTAAAAAAATGAAGCGAGAATCAGGAAAAACTTTATCTAAAGTAAATGAGTCAATAAAACAGCTTAATAAACTTAGACATAAAAAAATAATTAATAAAAATGATGAAGGGTATCTTAAGGTAGTATCTATAAAAAATGATTTATTACGTTTAAAAGATGTAGAAGGCCAAGTAACTCCTAAAGAACTATCAAAACATACAAAGACTTTAGAAAAATTACAAAAACAATTTCATAATTTACATGAAAAAAAGATAAAGGAAAGCGTAGATACTCATAATAAACTAGTTAAAGAAGGTAAAACAATACAAGGTAAAGTTAAACATTATAGAAAAAAACCAGGTGAAACAGATGAAGAATTTTTAAAAAGAACAAAAAGTAGAAAATATGGTGGAAAAGTTATAAAGCGTTCTACTGGTGGTTACATTAATGGAAATGATTTAATATCATCTATATATAAATAAGGAGTAATAACATGGCACAAGTATTATTAAAATATCCTCCTAATTTGGAGGAGAGTAACGCAAAACCAACAGGACAAGGATTTGGAGCAGCACGAAAAGGACCACAGGTACATGGAAAAATAGAAGCTGTAGTCGATGAGGAATATCCTCAAGGTACTTCTTTTACAACACGTACTAAAGACGTTCCTATTTGTGGTGTAAAATAAAGGAGAAAAAAAATGGCAGGAGCATTAGCAGGACAAGCAGGTAAATTAGCATCTAAACTTTTAAGTAAATTTGGAAAAACCACAGGGCGTGGAAAAAATAAAACTAAAGTTTTAGATACAAAAGCTGCTAAACAAAGTGAAGAAGGTAAAAAATTACTTAAACAAATAAATAAAGCATATGGAACAGCAAGACCATCTCCTAAAGGCAAAGGAAAAGTACCTTTAACACAAGGACAAAGACAAGTATTAACTGCTGCTAAAGGTTATGGTAAAGAAACTAAACAAATAGCTCGTAAACAAGTTGCAGAAGAACTAGAAGATACTGGAAAAAAACCTCGTACAAAAATTGATATAGATCCAGATACTAAGAAACCTACTTCTAAACATATAGCACCTTGGGATATGTCTAACAGATCTGTTAGTTGGGCATCAGATAGAACAACAGAAGAAGTAGCTGAAGCTGCTAAAAAAGCAGGTGCGTCTGTATCATCATTTTTAACAAAAAAAGGAAAAGAAGAAGGAAGAAAAGAATTAGTAAAATTAGCTAGAAAACAAGGTATATCTGTACCAAAACTTGTAGAAATATTAAAAAAACAAGGACTTGCAAGAGAAACTGCAGATGGTAGAATAGTTTCTACAAAAAAATATGCAGTCTCTCCAAAATCAATTAAAGAAATTATGGGTTATGGTAAAGGACAATCTAGAAAAGGAAAGGCTCCTAAAGAAGGTGAACTTTATGAAGGATTTCAAGGAGCAGTAAGTCAAAGAAAAAAAGCTGGTGGTTTAGTTAGAAGAAAAACTGGTGGTGCTATAGGTACTGGTGCAGCTCTTCGTGGATTTGGTGCTGTAAGGAAGTCTTAATGGCAGTATCAGGTACATATGATTTTAATTTAGATATAGATGAAGTAATTCAAGAAGCTACTGAATTAATAGGTGGCGAACAAACTCTTGGACATACACCTCAATCTGCTCGTAGATCAATAAATTTATTATTGAACGATTGGCAGAATAGAGGTGTTTTACTTTGGAGTACTTTTGTAACTGCTGTTACTGTAGCTGCTAATACAACAACTTATACATTAGCTGATTCAGTAACAGATACATTAGTGATTACAGTAAAAACAAGTGCTGATGGAACAGAAACTAAATTAGAACGAAAATCTTTTGAAGAATATCAAACTATTCCTAATAAATCACAAACAGGTAGAGCTACTCAATATGCAGTTAAACGTAATGTAGATAATCCTACAATACATTTATGGCCTATACCTAGTAATTCTACAGATATTTTACAAATTGAAGGAATACGACAATTACAGGATGTAAATAAATCTGCAGATCAAAATGCAGATATACCTAAAAGATTTTTATTTCCATTAACATATGGTTTAGCATATTATTTAGCACAGAAAAGACCTGGTATTTCTACAGAACGTATAACCCTATTAAAAGCCAATTATGAAGAATTATTAAAAAATGCCTTGGAGGAAGATAAAGAAAGAGCTAGTATTTATTTCAAGCCTAAAATAGGATATGTATAATGGCTACAAATAAAAATGCTCGTGCTATGTGTGATATATGTGGTTTTGTATATGCACATAGAGTTATGAAATTAAATAGTTATGGTATGCTTGTTTGTCCTCAAGATTGGGATGGAGCATATGATTTTAAAAATCATCCTCAGAATAAAGTTCCTAGAGTTGGAGATGATATAACAATTAGAAATGCTAGACCTGATACAGGTGGAAGAGACTTAAATTGGGAAGAAGCTAATTTCAACTGGGATGAAGATATAGTTAGATTTTGGAGCAGCGTATGACTGAATTAACAGGTAAAAAAATAAATAGTACATATAAGCAATTATTAAAAATGGCTGTATCTACTAATGCAGGTGTTAGTACTACTTTAATAGGTGTACAAACAGGTGATGGACAAGATACAGCTATTAAAATATCTAAAACTGCTATGCAAATTAATGGTCCTTTAGGTATAACTACTAGTGTATCTGTATCTGGAGAATTACGTGTAACAGGAGATGTATGTGCTTCTGCTTATTATGGTTCAGGAAGACATCTTACTAGTATTAATGCTAGTGGTGATGTATCTGTTAGTTCTTTAATTGTTACAAATACAGCAACAATTGGAGGAACATTATCAGTAGGTGGTGCAGTTAATTTATTAAGTACAGCTACTGTTAGTGGTGCAGCAGGATTTTTAGGAAGTGTTCGAGTATCTGGAACTACTACTATTGAAGGTGCAGCAACTTTTAAAGATTCTGTTTCTGTTTCAGGTAATGCTAATATAGGAGGAACAGCTACTATTGCAGGTAATGCATCTGTAGGTGGTACATTAAGTGTAGGTGGAGCAACACATCTTGCATCAACTTTAACAGTAGCAGGTAATACTACTTTAACAGGAACTCTTGGAGTTGGAGGTGCTGTAAATCTTGCTTCTACATTAACAGTAGTAGGTAATACTACTTTAACTGGAACTCTTGGTGTAGGAGGAGCTGCTAATTTTGCATCTACAGCTACTGTAGAAGGAGCTACACATTTAAAATCTACTTTATCAGTAGGAGGTGCAACACATTTAGCTTCTACTTTAACTGTAGTAGGTAATACTACTATGACAGGTAACTTAGGTGTAGGTGGCACATTTGGTGTTGCAGGTAATGTAAGTCTTGGAGCTAATGTTACAGTTAAAGGAGATGTACATGTAAGTTCTAAAGTATGTGCATCTGCATTTTATGGTGATGGAGCAAATCTAACTAATGTTCCAGTAGATATAACAGGTAATATATCAGTTAATAATGCTACAATAGGTGGAAATTTACATGTAGGTGGAACTGCTACAATAGTAGGTAATACTACTATGACAGGTAACTTAGGTGTAGGTGGTACATTAACTGCTGTAGGTAAAGCAGAATTTGATGATGATGTTTGTGTTTCAGGTAATACAATTCTTGTAGGAAATCTACATGTAGGTGGTACAACAACAATAGTTGGTAATACAACACTCACTGGAAATCTAGGAGTAGGAGGAACTGTAACAGTTGCAGGTCAGACACATTTACAAGATGCAGTTAGTTTAGCCAGTACATTAGTTGTAGGAGCTAAAGCTGAGTTTGATGATGATGTATGTGTATCTGGAAACACTATATTAGTTGGAAATTTACATGTAGGAGGAACTACAACTATTGTAGGTAATACAACTCTTACAGGTAATTTAGGTGTAGGTGGAACTGTAACAGTTGCAGGTCAGACACATTTACAAGATGCTGTAAGTTTAGCTAGTACACTAGTTGTTGGAGGTAAAGCAGAATTTGATGATGATGTATGTGTATCTGGCAATACTATTTTAGTAGGTAATGCTACTATAGGTGGAACTTTATCTGTTGGTGGTGCTGTAAATCTAGCAAGTACACTTACTGTAGCAGGTAAAGCAGAATTTGATGATGATGTTTGTGTTTCAGGTAATACAGTATTAGTAGGTAATCTTACTGTAGGAGGTACAGTTACTATTACAGGTAATACAACACTTACAGGTAATCTAGGTATAGGTGGTACTGTACGAGTATCAGGTAATACTTCATTAGAAGGACAATTACAATTAACAGAGAGTGCAGCAGCAGTTGTTTGTGCTACAGCTATTAATGGTATAACTTCTGTATCTCTAAACTTTGGAGCTTGTCAAAACTTTCGTACTTCTGTTACAGCAGGACATACATTAGCAAAACCTGTAGGGTGTCGAACAGGACAAACAGGAAGTATTTTCTTAACACAACAAGGTGGTAGTGGAACAATGGCATATAATGCAGACTTTAAATTTATAGGTGGTACAGACCCAACTTTATCTACAGATAATGGAGCTGTTGATAGATTAGATTATATAGTAGTATCTGCTTCCAGTGATGGAGTAGGTGGAGATATTCAAATGATAATTTCACAGGCGTATGCATAATGGGTATATTTCAAAATCATTTAATGGGAGCTGCAGCAGCAGCAGCAGCAAGTGGTGGAGCTAATACAGGTAGAGCTATTAACTTTGGTGGATATGATGATGTAAATGTTATAGATTATTTTGATACAGCTTCAGCAGGAAATGCCACTGATTTTGGAGACTTAACTGATGGTGGTTCTAGTGGAGTTGCTAATGCAAACGATACAGTAGCTTTATTTTATTTTGGTCGTAGAGATGGTTCTGCAAATAGTAATGTTATTGAAAAAGTAAATGTATCTAGTACAGGTAATGCAACTGATTATGGAGATTCTACAGAAGGAATAGAAAATAGAACAGGTAATTGTAGTAATTCTACAATAGCTTTAAGTTCAGGTGGATATGGTTCCAGTGCATCTAATAGAATAGATAAAAAATTATTTGCAACTGATGGTAATGCTACAGATTTTGGAGATTTAACAATAGCTAATTGGCAATGTAATGGTGGCAGTTCTAATGGAACAAAAGGAATTATTAGAACTGGTGGTTCAACTAATTCTGGAGCACAACAGTCAATAGATACAGTAGTGATAGCATCAGATGGTAATGCGACTGATTTTGGCGATCTTGGATATACAAACCATACATGTGCATCAGCTAGTGGTTCAACAAAAGGATTTGGATTTAGTGGTTGGACTAATGGTGCTTATTTTAATCATATTCGAGTATATAATATTTCTAGCGATGGAGATGCTACTGATTTTGGAGATGTTTCAGCAGGAAGATATGCTCCTACAGGTTGTGCTGATAAATTAAAAGCATTTCATCTAGGTGGTCAAACAGCTTCTAGTCAAGCAGTAACACAAATAGATGTATGGGTACAAGAAAGTGCAGGAAATTCTACAGATTTTGGAGATTTAACAAGTAGGTCTAGAACACAAGGAGTTAGTTCTTGTTGTGCAGCACATGGAGGGATATAAGTGTATCTGTATTATGCAGAGGTAGATATTTCTAAATTAAAATTTGGAGTGAATAGACCTCAATCTTGGTGGGATCAACGACCAAATGCAGTAAAAATGAAAAATGATTTAAAAGAATCTATACAAAAAAAAGGAATACGAAACCCTTTAAGTGTTAGAGAAAATGATAAAGGTTATGTAGTAGAGGTAGGAAACCAACGACTACAAGCATTAAAAGAATTAGGAATACAAAAAGTTCCCTGTGTAATAAATACAAAGAATAAAAAAGATTTAGAAGAAATACCTTCTACAAAAGAATTAGAAAAATATTTTAAAGATGGGTTTGAACCTTTTAAAGATTTAGGACACATACAACCAAGTGATTATAAACAATGGGATGGAGAAATAGTTTATGGTAGATAATGTAATTGCTTTACATAAAAAAAATAGTATTACAGAAGGATTAAAAAATAATGTTCCTCCTGAATATAAAGTAATGTTACAAGATATTCAAAAAACTTTACCAGCAATAGCTAGAGATATGGGAAATTTTTATAAATCTCATTCTCAATTTATGTATACTATGTTAGACGTAACACAATTAACACCTATTAGAAGTATTAAACATTCGTTAGCAGAAATTAATAAAACGCAAGGTGCTTTAGAGGAAGTATATATTAGGTTACGAAAAAATAAATTAGATTTAAAAAAGAAACAAAATCAATTAGAAAATACAGAAGATATATTTGAACAAGAATTAGTAGAAATTGAAATATTAGAATTACAATTAAAAATAAAAAATGCTGAAGACAGTGTAAAAGGTGCTATTAGAAAGTATAGTTATTTTACACAGCAATACAAATCTTTATTAGCATCTATAGGAAAGACAGAAGAAGAAGGAATTACTGAAGAGGAATATGAAAAAGAAGAAGAGAAGTATCATATTATGACAGCTATGAAACAAGCTTTAACTGCAGCACGATCTAGACAAGGATTCATAGACGAAGGAAATAATATATACTTACAGGATATGGGTATAAATGGAGCAACAGCACAGGCGATGATATTTCAATATTTAAAAAAAGAAAAAGATATTTTTGATGCAGGTAAAGAACCAAGCCACGAATTAACAATGGAGTTTTTAGAATCCTGCTATGAAAAATTTAAAGGTTGTTCTTTACAATATTCTGAAAAAAGAGGATTTACTTTAATGGATAAGAAAAGTTTACATATAGGAAATGGGAGTTTATAATGTGGGCATATGTAGAAGGTGGAAATGTACACACTGTTTATAAGGAAGCAAAAACTTTTATATTAAATGGAGTACGTTATCCAAGTAATATATTTAAGCTTTGGACAAATGCTGAAAAAGAAGCAATTGGTATTTATTCTGTAACAAAGGCAACAAAAAAAGATGATGCTTATTATACAATAGGTAATCCTTCTTATTCGTTTAATTCTGGTACAAAAAAAGTAATAGAAAGTTATAGTCCTAATGCTAGAACACTTTCAACTGTAAAAACAGAACAAACTACATATACAAAGAATCAGGCATACTATCGTATTAAAGGATATGGATGGTTAGTCGAAAGAAAAATATATACAGATACAGCTATACCAAGTGCAGTTACTACTTATATAGCTGCTGTACGAAGTAGTTGTGCTACAATCTGTACAAATATAGCAAATGCAAGTGATGTAGATGCTGTAAAATCAGCAGTAGATAATGGAACATGGGCTTCTGATACTGATGCTGTTGCATATAGGAGACCTTAAATTATGAAATATTTAATAATTAGTTTAGTTTTATTAATAAGTTCTTGTACACCAAGTTTTGCTGAAAGTCCAATAAAAAGAATAACAATGACAAAAACATATTTCTGTTCGCATCATTCATATGTAGTAAATGATCTAGAACAAAATTATGGAGAATCTCGTAAAGGATGGGGAGTATCAGTTGACGATGAATTAATAGAATTATTTATAAATGAAAAAACAGGTAAATGGACAGTACTTTTTTCTAATCCTAATAAATTAACCTGTGGATTAGTAGGTGGAGATAAAGGTTTTACAATAGATGCAAAGAATCCATCTGGTAATAAGTTATAAGGAGAATATAAATGGCATCAACATATACAAGTAGGATACGACTTACAAAACAAGCTGATGGAGAAAATCCTAATTCATGGGGAACTATCTTAAATGATGGTGTTATCAGTTTAGTAGATGATGCTATAGCAGCTTATACAACAGTATCTATAGGTTCAGCAGCTACTGTAACCTTATCAGCAGTAGATGGTGGTACAGATGTTCCTCGTTCTGCTTTTCTAGAAGTAAAAGGTTCTGTAGGTGGAACACATACAACTGTAACAATGATTATACCTGCTAATTCTAAAAGCTATGTTATTAATAATGTTGTATCAGCAAATACAACTGCAAGTGATATTGTTAAAATGAAAACTGCAGGTGGTAATGGATATAATATTCCTTTTGGTTCTATAGGATTAGTAGTTTGTGATGGAACTTCTGTTCATGCTATGAATAGTAAAGGTCTTGGATTAGGAACAGCAGCTTCTGCAGATATTGGTGTATGTGCATCTAATGTTCCAGAAGTATCAGCAGCAGATTTACGTTATGTACGAACTTCTGTAACTACTAATGTAACTGTTAGAGGAGATATAACATATCAAGCAGGTTCTTTAAAAATACATACTTCTGCTAGAGCATATAATCCTATTACTACCTTAACAGATGCTGCTTGTATTACTAATAATTTTGCATTAGGTAATAATTTTTTAGTTACTCTTGGTGGTAATAGAACTTTAAAAGCACCATCAAATTGTGTAGCAGGACAAAGTGGATCTATTTATTTAATTCAAGATAGTACAGGTTCTAGAACTTGTTCTTTTAATACAGCATGGCAATTTGTATCAGCAGCAGCTCCAACATTAAGTACAGGTGCTAGTGATGTAGATATATTAGTATATTTAGCAAGAAGTGCTACTACTATAGATGCAGTTCTTTTGAAAAACTTTGATAGGTAGTAAATGTCAAGCACTTCTAAATTAATAAAGATGAATTTTAAACCTGGAGTATACAGGGAATCTACGCAATATGCAGAAGAAGGTGCTTGGTATGATGTAGATAAAGTAAGATTTCGTGCAGGTAAACCAGAAAATATTGGAGGATATGAAACAAGAGTATCTGCTGCTTTTGATGGTGCTGCTAGAGATTTAATTACTTGGCAAGATAATGATCAACTTAAAAGAGCTTTATGGGGAACTGCTCAAAAGTTATACGAACATAATGGAGATGAAATATTTGATATTACTCCTGTATCAGCAAGCACAACATTAGCTAATGCATTTACTTGTGCTATTAGTGCTAATACTGTAACAATTTCTGCTACAGCACATGGTAGAGCTACAGGAGATTATATATTTTTTACTAGTTCTACTACCATAGGTGGTAATATATTATTAGGAACTAATACGTATGCTGTTAGTGTAGTTAATTCTAATACATTAGCAATAGATGTAACAACTACTGCTAGTGCTGCTCAATCTAGTGCAGGTGGTGGAACAATACATTATGTATTAGCTACAGGAGTATCTAATGCAGTTCCTGGTTTAGGTTATGGTGCTGCTTCGTATCAAGCTACTGTATGTGCTTCACAAACAAGAGCATGGAATAATCCAACATCAGCAGGAGCTAGTGATTTTGTAAGTCAAATAACACAATGGAGTTTAGATAATTGGGGTGAAGATGTAATAGCTAATCGTAGAAAAAGTTCTATATATTATTTTGATACTGATGCTTCTACTACACCATTACGAGCAACTTTAGTATCAGGAGCTACAAATTCTACACCAACAACTGTTGATTCTATTGTTGTTTCTCCTAATGATAGACATTTAGTTGCATTAGGTGTAAATCAATTTAATACTACTGCATCACCTACAGGTTCGTATGATCCACTAACAGTTCGATGGTCTAATCAAGAAGATTATACAAATTGGATTCCTTCATTAAGTTCTACTTCTGGTGAAACATTATTAACTGATGGAACAAGAATTGTAGGAGGAGTTCGATCACGTAATGCAATAAGTATATGGACAGATAATTCCTTATGGACTATGACTTTTGTTGGACCACCTTTTACTTTTCGTTTTCAACAAGCAGGAACTAATTGTGGATTAATAGCTCCACATGCAGCAATAGATTATGATGGTATAGCAGTATGGATGGGATACGATAACTTTTATACTTTTCAAGGACAAGTGAAAAGTTTAGATTGTACTGTAAGAAGATATATTTTTGATAGATTAAATATAAATCAAAAAGATAAAATATTCTGTGGAATTAATTCAGAATTTAAGGAAGTAGTTTGGTTGTATCCTTCTACAGATTCTACAGAATGTGATAGTTATGTTATATGGTCTCCTGTTGAAAACTATTGGACATATGGTTCAGGTATCTTTACTACCTTTGCAGATAAAACTGTATTTGGAAATACGATTACAACAGGAGTAAGTTCCAGTAATAATTATTTATATAATAATGAACCTAATGGAATATATACAGCAAATGGTAGTGCAATGTCTTCTTTTATAGAGTCTGCAGATTTTGAAATAGCAGATGGAAATGAAATAATGTTTTTAAATAGAGTAATACCTGACTTTACACTTAATGATGGTAATATTAGTTTTTCTATAAAGACAAAAGATTTTCCTGAAAGTGGAACAGCAAGGGAAAAACCTGTACCACCACATACTATAACTAATGCAACAACTAAAATTGATATGAGAGCAAGAGGAAGACAGGGGAGAGTTAGAGTTTCATGTAACGCTGCAGGAACAAGTTGGAGATGGGGTTCTGTTCGTTTAGGGATACAACCAGATGGTCGTAGATAATGGCACAGTATCCTTTATTACCTCAACTTACAAGTTATCAGTTAGAAGATAATCCTGACTTAAAAGAATTATATACATTATTAAATACATGGAACGCAGTTTTAATTAATGAATTAAATACTCGTGATCTATTAGAAGAATCTAAACCATCTACGAATATTTATTCAGTAACTACTGTATCAACTATAAAAAGACCTAGAGCAGGAGATATAGCATATTCAGCTTCTACAGGAAAGTTTAAAGGATATGTAAGTCTAGGTTCAGAAACATCATGGCAGAACTTAAACTAATGAATAACTTTAAAGAATATTTTGATTTTGTAAATAACAGTACATTTATAGGTAATGTTAATACAGGTAAAACTGTATTACCTAATATGTATAATTTACAACAAAAGGTAGAACCTATAGCTAACTCTAAGAAAATAGTGTATAATAATAGTAACTTTATCGCAGACAATACAAAAATACAATCTAACTATATGAATCCAAGAGGTATAAAATAATGGCAAATGTTCCTATATCTTCCACAGTAGAAGACCTTCAAAATTTTGGGCAAGCTATTGAGAGTCCAGATTATAATGATACTCTTGATGCTATGAGATACATGCAAATGCAAAGACAACCACAAGATATGCAAAGACAGCCACAAGGTATTATAGGATTGCCACAAGTTAGTATGCAAGAAGGTGGAGAAATTATGGCACAAGAAGCTATGGTTCCAGAACAAGCAATGCCAGAACAAATGATGCAAGAACAAGTAATGCCAGAACAAATGATGCAAGAAGCTCCACAACAAGAAGTACAAGAAGTTCAACGACTAGCTCAAGGATTAGCAGGATTTGGTAGAGAAGGTGATACAGAATTAGTACATATGAATCCTGAAGAATTATCAGGTTTACATTCTATGGGAACTCTTACATATAATCCAGTAACAGGATTACCAGAAGCTTTTGGTATTGGTAAAATATTTAAAGCTATAACATCAATTCCAAAAGCTGTAGCTAAAGGTGTTAAAAAAGTAGCTTCTTCTAAAGCATTTAAAACAATTGCTCCTATAGCATTAGCAATAGCAGCTCCTTATGCTTTAGGTGCAATAGCTCCTAGTGTGTTTGGTGCAGGTGCAGGTTTATTATCTACATCAGGAGCATTAGGTTATGGTGTTGCTACAGGATTAGGTTCTCTTGCAGGAGGATTATTATCAGGACAAAGTTTTGGAGATGCTGCAAAAGGTGCTTTAATATCTGGAGGAACTGCAGGACTTATGAGAGGTATAGGAAGTGGTCAATGGACAGGTAAAGCTCCAATAGGAGGTGGAGCACCTATAGGTACTACTGCTACTACAGGAATGGGACAAAGACCTATAACATTACCAACAAGTAAGAATATAGGACTACCAGGAGGAACTGGAGGAATAGTAGCAGATCCAACAAAAGCTACTGTCCTAGATAGAGTATTAGATTCAGATACGTGGGGTAAAGTAGGAAAAGATATTTTCAGTGATGCAAAAGCAAAGCCTTGGGAATTTGGTAAAAAAATCTTAGCTGCAGATCTTGGTTCTTCTCTTGTAGAAATGGCTAACCAACAAGAACAGGCAGCTCAACAAGCTCAAGGATTAAGAGGTACTACAGGTCCAGTTGATACAACTTATAATCAATATATAGGAACTAAAACTGGTGGTATAAATCCAGCAACTCTTACACAAGAAGATATTCTTAGAAGAGCTACTATGGGAGGTATACGACCTGCTTATTATGGTAATATACGTTATGGGTTACAAGCAAAAGAAGGTGGTGGTTTGATGAATTTAGCTAGAGGTGGAGAATTTAGTGGTATAGTTCCAGGTGAAGGTGGTGGTATGGAAGATAATGTATACATGCCTATTAAAGAAGGAAATAAACAAGTAGGAACATTGGCTGTTAGTCCTACTGAATATGTAGTAGATAGTCATACAATGGCAGCTCTTGGTAATGGTAATCCACAAGAAGGAGCAAAAGTTATGGATGGCGTAGTAGAAACTGTTAGAAAAAAAGCATATGGAACAATTAAGCAACCAAAAGAAATAGATGGTATAAAAGCTTTAGGTTCTATGGTGAAAGGAGTAAGTTAATATGGGTATTATATCTTCATTATTTGGAAGTGGAAGTCCTCCACCAACAGTAGGTGGTTCTTTAATTTCTGCTACTGCTGAATTACCTGCAGAATTAAAACCTTTTTATAAAGAATTATTAGGTAAAGCACAAGCATTATATAAAACAAAAACTGAAGAAGGTTATAAACCTTATACAGGACCAACTCTTGCAAAGTTTACTCCTGAACAAGAAGCAGCTTTTACAGGTATTGCTGGTTTACAAGGACAAGTTGCTCCTCAATTTGAAAAAGCACGAACTTTTACTACAGCAGGTGCAGCTCCTATTACAACTGAAGATATTACAGAAAAAATGTCTCCCTATCAACAGGCTGTTATTGATTTAGAAAAAGCAGAAGCACAAAAAACATTTGAATCTAAACAATTACCAGAAGTACGTAAAGCACAAATAGCTGCAGGTGCTTTTGGTGGAACTAGAGGTACTTTATTAGAAGCTCAAACATTAGCAAATCAACAAAAGTTATTAGCAGATATTCAAACTAGAGGAAGTCAAGCAGCTTATTCACAAGCTTTACAACAAGCAGCAGCAGAACGACAAAGATTAGGACAAGCAGGAGCACAATTAGCTAATATAGCACCTGCAGCATTAAAGACACAATTAGGAGAGATAGGTGCTTATCAACAAGTAGGAGCAGAAAAACAAAGACAAACACAACAAGCATTAGATGAAGCATATAGACAATATATTCAAGAACAACAATTTCCTTATGAAACTATGCAGAAATATCAAGCTGTAGTTACAGGAGCACCTGTACAAACTACACAATTTCGTGCTCCTGCTCCACCTCCTCCTAGTTTAGGACAACAACTTATTGGTGGATTAGGAACTGTTGCATCTGCGTATGGAGCTTTTGGTGGTGATCCTTTAGCTGCAGGTGCAAAACTATTTGGATTAAAAGGTGGTGGTGGTATTACTGATGTATTACCTATTGTATATAGAGCTAATGGTTCTAGTGTAAATCCAAGAATAGCTTCTAGACAACGATCACCAAAAGATAGATTAACATTTACAGATGTATTAGAAAGTATAGGATTAATTCCAGGAGGTTTTACACCAACTAGAGATGCAAGAGGTCGTCTTATAGAAAAAGATACAGATGAAGACGATAGCAAAGAAATTGATACATCAAGTCTTCCTTCTCTAATATCAGGAGCACAAGCAGCAGGACCAGGAACAATACCAGGCAGAGTTTGGCCTGGTCCTTTAGGAAATGTTGTAATTGAAAAACCAGGTGGTCTAACTGAGGTAATACCTACTTCTCCAGAAATAGAAGCAGAACTAGCAGATCAACCACCCCCACCCCCACCAGCACCAGCACCAGAGTTACCAAGCATACAAAGAGATATGCCTGTAGAACCTCAGATGCAACCTCAGATGCCTGATACTAGAGAACCAGGTGGTGCTCCACGATTAGATAGAGATTATATACAACAACAACAAAAAGAGTATATAGATGCTTTATCTAAAGCTCAAGGAAGG
>VTLG01005710.1_pt1 | contig 52489 bp, 64 predicted proteins | sample 4694571 | NCBI WGS metagenome assembly VTLG01 (sample SAMN12604809, study PRJNA352737) | marine metagenome | biome: ENVO:00000447; feature: ENVO:00000209|ENVO:00000569|ENVO:01000036; material: ENVO:00002151; isolation source: viral sequences binned using virsorter ... | reverse complement strand
AGGCCGTGGGGTCCTCGTCAAAGTCTAAAACTTCTTTTACTATGTCTTCTATGTCGTCGAGAATTTCTTGCGACCATTGTAGATAAATACTCTGACCTAATCCTATCTTTCCATGTTCGGTACAGAACACAGATGTTGCTATTTCTTCGATAAATATCTTAACCACTCGTTGTTTGAGAACATCTTCGTTCTCAGCGATAAACTCACGAATCGCCTGTTCTGTTCTCTTCATTGAGTTCTCCATGCCCCTAGATAAAACTGGCCATTATCTTCATCTCTTCTTATCCGAGTTGCTAATTTTTTGTAGGTGTCGTCTTTCGAATTAGGGCGACGCTTGTGGTGCACCATAGCTCGAATAACTTTTGCTCTCATTTTTTCCACAACCTTACCGCTGGTATACGGCCCCAGTTCAAACGAGTCACCAACCTCTAGCTGTTCGACAGCGATTCGTACTTTAGACTTTTTGCGTCCTGTAGGAAGCGATCCTGTCGTATGTGAGTCTGGAAGCGGTACATTCTTTCTAATTTCTATATCCATATTTCCCCTGCATTGGAATTAATAGGCCCGTCTTCGACCACACGGACGGGTACGTGCTAACAAAGCTAAGGTTTAGCTTCGGTCTAATACATTGTCTCCGCGTCTACTACTATTCGTCGGTGCAAGTTCGGTGGGATCTCAGGAAGTTTCCTGGTTAATAACATGAACCATCCACACTTGTCACACTGTACCGCGTTGTACTTCTCTTCATCAGGTCTATCAAAACTAAACCACTCTCCGCATTTCTGGTCAGGACATATTGTTGCATCGCCATCCATTAATTCGTAGAGTATGTCTAGCTCCTCGCCTTCTGCGTCGTAAAAATCATTGAACGTACTCTGTAGAAAGTCTCCGTCTGACTCGAAGGAGTTTCTATATTCTGTGCTGTACCTTCTTCTTGTTCCGTTGTACTCGACTATGGTATCGAGTGAACCGTCATCAACTATTCTTGCTTTCATAGTCGACCTGCTCTTGGAGTCCCCACTACTTCGTCGCGTCTCCAATATCCTGTTCTTAGGTAAGACTCTACGTCTGCCCAGTATTTTTTCATCTCAGCGTTTTTCGTTCTCTCCCCTGCTTCTATAACCGATTTAAGTCGGCAGTTTATACTTTTCCTCATATCTTTCTCCGAAAACTTGGGAGGCCGAAACCTCCCGTTTAGTCTATACAAGCTCTATGAGCCCCTCTGCCAACAAGTCTTTTGTGTACTCGTTAGCAATACGCTTCTTCTGTTTCTCGGGGTTTTTGGTACGGGCCATATCTAAGTGACCCTCCTCAACCGCGAGATCAACAAGTTGCGATATAGGAAATGATTGTCTATCAAATTCCTTGCTTTCGATATCCTCTAAGGCATTCCCCAAGCCACGAAACTGTGGGGTTTTCTTATCGACATCTTTTATAGACTTAGTTGTCTTCTTGTACAACTTCCTCGCTCTGCCACGAGTAGATGCCTCAGGTAGAGGCACACTCACAACAGGTGCGGGTGTTTTCGATACTGTCTTAACGACAGTAGGTTTCTTCGTCGTAGCTTTCGCTACCTTCTTTGCTAAGGCCATATGGGTTCTCCTTTCTATCAGCCATTCTTCTTTCTGCCTACTAAGTAGGAACAACTAGCGTAACGCAGGACGTTACGAAAGTAAAGCACTAAGAACACTAGTGCCTATTCTTTAGATCAGGGTCTTGGTTAACGTAAGCACTTGTTGGTTCACCTGTGTCGAAAAACTCTCCTGTCTCAGGCGCAAGTGTATTTTCTGCTACTAGTGCCAGAAGATCTGACGTTCGTTTTTCAAGAACCTTCAACTGTTCACAGTAGTGATCTAATCGCTCTGCCGTAGTCCCAAGCTCTACAGCCATCGCCATAAGCTCGCCGATTACGTCAATTTCATCTTTATTATCGGTCATTCGATCCTCCATATCCTAACCCCACTCACTTCATTCTCGAGCTTAACACGCGCCGTGAATTTCCATTCGGGGGTTTGTTTTTTAGAAAATCCTCTAAACGACTGGTCTAAACGATTCTTGAGCTTTTTAGCATTATCGTCAGGGTTGTCGTCAGGTATGAAAAATTTCGAAGCGTAAACTTTTTTGCCTTTCTCTTCTCTCGGAGCATCAAATTTTTCCCAAGGAACTTGGGTTTTACCTCTGATGTCTGTGGGAATATCGTGGCTATAATCTAGCTCGAAGTCGTCGTCACTCATTCGCATCTCCTGTCTGATTGAACTCTTCGAGAGACAGTTCGTCACAAAATCGGACTACATCCTCGGATAGTTCGCACTCTTGTAGTTTCATCTTTATAGCTACGTTGCGAGAAAGGTCTCGACCAAGGTTCTGTAGCTCTTCAAACTCTGAGAGTGGGTTGTCTAGCAGATCAGGATCTGCTAGTTGGTTGAGACACCACCAGACCTTGCTGATGGTGTCTCCGTCTACAACAATTGCGTTCTTTAACTTCTGAACTCTTCCCACTACGCTGCCCTCGCGTATTCAAGAGCCAAGTTCAACGCTTTCGTTTTGCGGTTAGAAGCATCTCCGAACATCGCGTTGTATACTTTATTGTCGCCACCGCGCTGGTGATCTTCAATAAATGTAACCGCGTTTAGTGCGCCCCACCAAGTGCCCTTGGCAGATTTCAGTTGCGCTCCAGGAGATTCTTCAAGTGAACGTCGAGTTAGTTCAGCGTATTTACTAAACTGTTCGCGTAAGAGGATAGGCTCGCCAATCTTCTTGCCTTCTTCTCTGAGCCGTTGTTGCTCAGCGTACTCTTTGTACAATGCAGGCTGCTGTAGTTTAGTGATGAACTCAAGTACCTGACCTTCCGTAGCTTTCTTGGTAGAAAGAAACTTCACAGCATCTTTAAACTCGGTACGCATATCTTGTATAACGCCCATCGTTTTAAGAGCTTCGGCCTCTCGTACTTCGTCAAATACAGAACGGTGTGACATACGAAACTCGTTTTGTGCTTGGCTACGCATTGCCATCTGCAATGTGTTGTTGCACACAACACGAACTTCCGTTCCTCGTATGTTCATAGAATGTCCTGGTTGGTGCGGCTGGTGAAACAGTACAAAACTGTTCATTTCGTCGCCACCAGTAAGTTCGTACGCGTCATTAATACGCGCAAGACCCCATATGCTCTGGCCGTTCTTTAAGCTACCCGCCGTTTCCATAGTGATGTCGGCGTGCTTAGAAAACTTCTGAAAGAAGTCGAAGATACGCTCGTTTTGTATGGGTTGGTAGTCGCTACCGCACGAACCAAGTATTGAGTTATCTGAGTCGCGTACTAGGTCAAAGCGATCAGGGTTAGGTAGAAGTTGCAACGCGATGTTGCCGTCTTCGTCAGGCTCGTATTGATTCATAGGAATCGCTGACGTCCAAGTGTTACGTTTAGTAACAGTCCAGTCAAGCTCTGCCGCTTCCATCATTTCATATGGCGTTAGGTCAGGTTGTACTGCAACACCTTCGCGGTGCCATGGTACTTCTCCTGAGTACGCCATCGTTTCTACTGCTGCTGCCATAATTGGCCTCCTTATTTCAGTTCTACTTTCTTTGGTAGGCGGTATGCCGCGCTACTTTTAATACCTTAACCGCCGACGTTTAGAAAGTAAAGCACTAAAAAATGAATTTAAACAGCGTCTCCCATTCGTAAGGAGGACTAAGACTAACGTGTAAGTCACTGTTCCAATTCACTTTTCCTTCTAAAAACTCTTCTAGTTCATACTCGGAAATATCGAATGCTCGTAGCTCTTTGTCTTTCTTTACTAAGATGAAACAGTTCCCTCCGCTTATGCTTCTGTTATGCATCCAGACAATCTGAAACTCAGTCAGAGTTAATTTGTTCCCTTTGATTGATTTCAGTTCGATCCAGACTTCTTTTCCTGCATGGCAGACATTAACATCAGGTACTCCTCGAGCAGTCCCTCCAGTCTCGATCCTTTGAACATGAGCTTCTTTAGGAAGGTTGGCTTTCAGTAACTTCCAGAGTGATGCTTCTTGTGGCATTAGTTCTCCTGTCGATGCTGCGCGTAATAGTCTCCTTGACCATCTAAACAACGCTGTACAATTTGCCAGACTCTCTGTTTAGTCAGATCGTAATCTTTTCCGATCGCTTCCAGAGTCCTTTTCTCCTCTGAGTATAATCGAAAGATTTCAAGATTCCTTTTTTCAAATTTAGATATTTTCTCCTGAGTAAGACTCTGTATCTTCATTCTGCTTCGCCCCATGTTTGTCCTTTTTCGTAATCCACTACTAGTGGAACCTTTAGTTCGACACAGTTCACCATCTTGTCGATAATGAGCTGAGCTTGCTCTTCTGTCTCGACCGAGTAGTCGAGTTCATCATGAACCTGTAGGTGTGGAACAAGTCCTTCTCTCCACAAGTCACGCATTGCAAGTTTCGTCATGTCTGCTGCTGATCCCTGGATCAATCTGTTAAGTGCTTTGTAAGTAAACGATCGTTTGAGATTGTCTCCGTATTGATCTATAGCTTCTTCTTTAGGTAAAGGTGTTCGTTTTTCGTCAGATAGATAACCGACTGGTTCCCACAGGTCAAAATGACATTTCCTGCCTCCGAGAGTCGTTATATATCCACGTTCTTGCGCTATCCGAGTGCACCTGTCCTGTATCCCTTTAATAAAAGGAACTCTTGCGTGGTATACTTCTAACAAATTCTCCGCTTCGTCTTGTTCTAACCCTAACTCTTTAATTAATTTCTCTCTTCCCATCCCATAGGTTAGTCCGAGGTTGATATTTTTAGCTTGTTTCCGAGGAATGTCAGCCATATCTGCTACGATCTGATGAAAGTCTGCATCTTGGCTAGAATAGGCTTCTACTGCTTCGTTTGCTCCTGTAAGTCCGAGCAGTGATGCGTAATGTACTGTGATTCTAGGTTCTTGCTGAGAGTAATCGAACACTCCCCAATGTGCGCCTTCTTCTGGAATGAACAGAGATCGAATCATCTTACCGATCTCAGGATCTCTAGCAGGAACTTGCTGTAGGTTTGGATTCGAGTAACTAAATCTACCCGTGACCGTTCCTCCTCCATCGTTACGCAGCGGATGAGCTTCAGCATGAATCCTACCGTCTGAGCAATGTTCTAAAATCATTCCGTCGATAAACGTAGTCCGAGCTTTGTTTAGTTTTCGAGCAGCGACCAGCATCTTCGGTAGTTCATGATCGTGATTCTCGAGCCAGTTAGCTTGGAAACTAGGCATCCCTTTTTGTGTGTGTGGATACCATATGTCATTGTTATCAAAGGCTTTTTGTATCGAAGCGTTAGACCAGATCTCAACAGTCGAGCCAAACTTTCTCTTAAACTCGACTAGAAGCTGCTGCTCTTTTTTCGAGAGTTCTTCTGATACCTGATGTGCTCGGTCGAGATCGATCCTTACTCCTCTCCAACGCATCTCGATTAGCAGAGGAATAAGATCACACTCAAGATCAAAAATCTTCTTTAGTCCTTCGGCCTCGATCTTCTTTTTAAATATTCCCCACAGTTTAAATGTCAGAACTGCATCTTGTTCAGCGTATGGCCCAACATATTTAGCAGGCAATGCCCACATACCACTCTTTGCGTTTACTCCCCACGCTTTTGCTGCCATCTCGAGTAGTGTTTCATCTTTTTCTTCCGCTAATAAATCCTTACCTAGATTGTTTAACGAATACGATCTTCTGTTTTCGTCTAACAAAGGGGCCGCGAACATCGTGTCTCTAATAGAACATTTTATGTCGATCCCCTCTCGTTTGAGCCAGCCTACATCGTAAAGTGCATTGTGGAAAACGAGGGTGCCTTTATGGTTTTCAAGTGTGTTTTTGAGCCAACGTAGGACAAGTTCTTCTTCTAAATTACCACCGCCGTCGTGTCGTATGGGTAAATAACCCGACCACGTTTCAGTGGCTAGTGCAATACCTACCGTGTATCCTTTTCCTGTAGCCCATCCTGGTCCTGTCTTCGATAAGTCAGGGTCGTATGTCTCAAGGTCTACTGCAATCGTCTCAGTAGGTGTAAACGAAGGTAGCGTCTCAGGAGCTGCCCAATCACTTTCAGGCTGAATCAACGGTATCTGTCTCGACATCCCTTACCTTTTCCTCTATAGGCTCGTTAGAGCCGTACCTAATGTGATGCTCTACTAGTAAGAGGTATCGTCTAAGATCCCCTATATCGTCTAGTAAACCGTCCTCGCCGTTAAACTTACTTCCCGCTTCGAAAATATCGTAATTGCAGTCTTTGCTTTGCTGCTCAATACGGTCGAATTTACGAGCCAACATCATAAAAGCACCAGTACCGCCACGCCTTCTCCAAGAGTCTCCGTACGATTTCTCAGACTCAATTAGGCTGTGTATGTCTTCCTGCGCAATAGACTTAACATCCTGCCACTTAGGATCCAGTCCCATGTTTCTTCTCCCAATTAAGTTGTCTTCGTTTAATCCAATGGAATGCGGCTTCTTGCCAATCCAGTGCTTTAATTTCTTTAAGAAAGTCATAAGCCTCCTTGTAGTTTCTTTTTTTGTGGCTTCTAAATGCTGAAACCATCGGTATCATCACGTCAGGAAAGAACGTGTTCTTATAGGTTTCCGTAGTAAACGACGGTGAGAACGCATCCACCTCTTCTGGGTTTCCAGACCGTCGAGTAGGAGGAGTGGTTTGTATAAATTGCATACACTCATCGGTAAATGAATCTGGGTCTGAGACTAGAGGGTAGTGAGGGTTAGGGTAAGTAGAAGAGAACCAAGAGCCGAATCCTCTGCCTGATAAATCCTTTATCTTGTCCCATTGTTCATTTTCATAAATGTGAAAACTATCACTAATCTGGTAGTACGGCCCCATCTTTATTCCTAGGGCTGCTGCCACATACTCTTGTAGCACCGACATATGAACTGCGTTGGCTCCGTAGGCTCCCCAGATCATATCGTTCGACCGATTACAAACTGTCATTTGTAATTTGTTATCTCTGATCTTGAAATAGATGTTTGTGTTACAAGGTATGTCGATACTCGAGCTGTTTAAGTCGTGCACCGCATCCCACATCTGTAATACACAACGCCTAGAGTCTGGGTCTTCTTTCAACATTTTTATGATTATGTCGATCTGATTCCACATAAACGTCTTAGTCCACCTGTACCCGTAGGCTCCGTTTAACCTCACGCCATCGTCTGAAAAGTTAGCCATGCCTGCGTTGAAATAAGTCAGCTTCTTCAGCTCTTTAGATCCTGCTAACATCCAGATAGCTTCGTACAAATGAAAGAAAGGATTTGCATCGCGTTCTTTCTGAAATGAAACACGCTCCCAAGGTCTCGTGTAGTGTGTAACAACAGGGCCAATAGACTCTCTTGTTGTTCCATTTCTACTTTCTTGCTTTCTGTAGTTGACTCCTTCTGGACCTCGAAAAAAGTCCACTCCTAGATAAAGAGCTTCATCTACGTTTCGAGCTTTAATCGTCTTCATATAAACTCTCCGTGTTCTCTTTAAGAATATATTCGATCTGCAATCGACTAATCTCCTTCCCTTCGAAATACATAGACCAATGTATCGCGTTGATAGCGTCCTGCCACGTGTTAGGCATCGTCCTGTCTTCCATACATCCAACTAGAAAGTTGCCGTAATAAAACATTACTTTTTCAGTGTGGCTTTCTTCTCCTTCCATCACGTGTTGTTTGAGTTTACCCATTTGCTTTCTCCTTTATCTAAATCTTCTATTATCGGCATCTCTGTATTAGAGTAGTCATACACGCTTCGTGTACGGCCTTCTCCATTATGGATTCGAGAGTATTTATCGAATTCACACAGTCCTCCTTCTACCTCTCGCATTTCAAAAGGCATTCGGTAATACGGACTGTCTACAGTCATTCCAGGAACTTTTAATTCTTCTTTACAAATGTCGTACAGGATTCGCATCTCTGTGTGCCAGTCATGTGTTTTACGAGTAAAGTCTAGTGGTCTACCTGTTAGTCTGTTTAGCCCTCTCATGGCTCCTGGTCCTGGATTACCCCAAGTACAAATGTCTGTGGCTTCGTTTAACAGATAGGTGTGTCGTAGGTCGGTAACAATTTCATACGAAACGAAAGGGCCGATATACGGGTACTGCATGAGAAAAAACCACGCCTCTTCGAGCGTGGTCATTCTCTCTAGCGCAGCAAGTAACTGTTCACGTTTAGACCAGATATGAGACACACATTCAGCAACGCCTTTGACCTTGTTCATACGGTTAGGAGTCTTAACAATATAAGCTCCTGTTACCCATTTAGGCTGTTTGCTGATCTCTTCAATAGCTTTCTCTCTATCCCACTCAAGGTGTAGATTGTGGTCTAGTAGCGTTCTCCCCGTCTCAATCAGATTAAAGAATCTAAAGATGATCGTTGCCATCGCTACTTCAGGTTCGGCAGATAGTGGTCTGCGTATATGAGCAGCGAACCAACGAGTCGTTCTATCGTCTTCTCGAAAGACTTGGCAGAACTTGAACTTCTTAAAAATCTCATCTTCAGTCCAAGGCGGGTCAGCGTTAGCATCTTCTTTCTTTCTTCTAATCCGCTCTCGTTCTTCTATCCAATACAGATAGAGGACAATCTCTTCTGAGATAAAAGGTGTATTACTCATGGTTTCTTTCTTAATATCCATGCACAGTTGTTAGACACTTCTGGGAAGAAAGTCGCGGCAACTACTCTAAGAAACTGTTTACCGTAGCGTTCTTGTAGAAGCTCGAACTGGTCTTCCATCAACCGCCACTCAGCGTCCTCATTATCTTTACTCATAGCTGCTTTTAGTTTAGGCATCTGAGCAAACGTACCAACTACAGATTGTAAAAACCATCCTCGAGTGTATCGAGTCAACTCTTTCTTGAGTTCTTCAAACCCCCACTCGTATATGTGGTCTTCAGGCAACTTATCGTTGGAACCGTCGTGGTTAGGTGTAGAAACGTAAATTAATCCTCCTGGTCTCAAAACACGGTTAGCGTCATCAAGCCATGCTTGAATGAACTCTCGGTTCATATGTTCGATAACCTCTGTGGTCCAGAAGAAATCAATAGAGTTGTCAGGTAAGTCGAACACAGGATTAACGGTGAGGTCTTGAATATCGATCTGTCCATTAAAGTTCTTAAACCAAGTAGAGTCTTGAACCAGTCCTGTGGGGCTAGAGTACCCTTGTTTCTCGTTAAGACAAGCAGGGTCTATATCGACCCCCCGATAAGATGCAATGACATCAGACTTCTTAACGGTGTAGGCTTTGTACAGGTTTCTAAGAACCCATATCTCTCCACATCCTGCCTCCAACACGTTAATAGGTCTTCCTAATCTTTTTGCTTCTTCAATACAAAGCGAGGAGATCTTATCGTAACGAGTCATATGAGTGATCTCGTCAGGTCTCCAGTTTCCTAGCATATTCCCACTAGCAATATCCATGCGAGTGTTCTTACTGTTGTTTGCGTTTTCTTCGAGTTTCTTTCTAATAGAGGCCATTATGTTTTCCACCATGTTGGTTTGCGGCTAGGGTCTTTTTCCCATTTAGCAAAGTGTTGTTTTTCATTCATTAGATAATTTTGATAAGATGAAAATATATCTTCTGATTTATATTCATCAGGCATTGCTAGTACGAACCCGTAAGGTTCTTCTATCGCATCTAGTAGGGCACTAGGTCTAAAAGGACGCCACATCAATGGCCCCTTGAGTCTAGCAGAGGCATGACTTTTCCCGTAGCGGTGTGTGTATTCATCGCACAAAGCAACGAAGTGTCTGTATAACCACTTATAGTTTTCTCGAGCTTGTCTAACCCAAATACTACAGGGGTGATTAGGATGTGCGGTTTTGTATAATTCATGTTCGTCTGCGTACTTTGACGAGAATTCACTCGACCTTAGATCGTTAGGTTCGCGCCAAGCTGTAGATAGCATCTGCGCTGATTCAAGTACCATTTTGACAACGTGTTTATCACACAACGTCTGTGCACTTATTACTGGATCTGGGTCAGTAACAAATATATTCATTTATTTCTCCTTTCTTATTTATTAGTTTACTTAAAGACCCTTAGAAGGTAAAGCACTAAAGCGGAAAATACTTTTGCGTTTGCGGCTCAATTAAATAAAGATTTTCTTTTGCTCTAGTAAGCCCTACATAAAACACACGCGACTCATCGTCAGGATTATCCTGGAAAGATTTGTACACGCGACTTGATATGTCTGTTAGTAAAATTACATTATCTGCTTCACCTCCTTTGGCTGCGTGAATGGTGGATAAACGTATCCGTGGTTCTTTTGTGATTTTTTCACCCCGCCTAAGCATGGCTCGTATGTAACTGCGCTCATCTGCGGAGACTGCCGTGAATACATCGTACCAATATTCGTTAGGAAGGTTGGGAATGTGTTTTGAGGCTATTTCGTGTGTGATATAAGTATCAAAGTCGAAATTCTCGAGGGAGTTAGGTAGACGAATCTTTAAATAATTAAGCACTTTGGTAAAATCTACAAAGGGGATTCCCTCTCCTTTTCTAAAACTCTCCCAAGATCGCACTGACATGATCTTCCTCTCCGAAACGCTTGGCTTATTTTTGCTTTTGTAAAACCAACCTTCAGACCTACAGTGTTGTTCGATGCTATTGAGTAGGTAATTCGTCCTTGCTAATACTAACCACTCACCGTGTTCCATGTCTATAGTTTCATAAGACGGTTCCCACGAAACGTGTCCTTCTTCTTTTCTAGGGTTCCACACTTTATGTACCCGCGAACCGACTTGTCCGATACAACGCTCGGCAAGGGTATGGATAGATTTAGGGATTCTATAGGACTGTTTGAGAACCATCGCGTTCTTAGAGTTACGAATGAGGTAATCAACATCTGCACCAGCCCAACGATAGATAGCTTGATCATCGTCACCTGCGATATAGATACGATCAGCTGAATCACACAACTTCCTGACCACGGCCCATTGAAGAGGAGAAAGGTCTTGAGCTTCATCGACAAACATTACGTCTAGCTTCGGAGCCTTTCCTCGGTCAAGGAACAGTTGCAGCATATCAGTGTAGTCGATCAACAGTCGATCTTGTTTAAACAGCTTTAGTCCGTTGGCAAATCTCTCTAACTCGAACCAGCCTACAGCATCATCAGAATCGTGCCATTGTGTTTCTAAACTGACCTGTCGCATCCTAGAGAGGTTTTCTATAAACAAGAGTCGATCATCTTTAGAGATACCAGAGATGTGTCCCTCTTCGGTGTTTACTGCTCCTTTCAATCTGAGGTTCAGCTTTTCATTTAAGTCGTATATATCCGAAGAAGACATAACACTACCCTTAGATAGACTCAGCTGATAAAAACATAACGAGTGGAGGGTTCTAAAATACCGCAGTTGGTTATTAGTCACAGAGAACTTCGACATCGCTCTGCTCTTTCCTTCCTGCACTGCTTGTTTCGTAAACGTGAAGAACCCTATGTCTTCAGGATCTGTTCCTTTATCGAGTTCCTCTTCGAGTAACCCTAACAAGGTGCTTGTTTTACCAGTTCCAGGAGGGCCAAGTATTATTTGTGCCCGTTGTGTTAGCATCTACAGTACGCTGTCGTCGAAATCAGGTAAGTCGTGTGATTCTGTCTGAGCTTCAAACTGTGGTATATGCCACACATTCGCACCTTTCCCTTTTATATTGAAGAAATAAGAATCTCCTCCCATATTCCTCAACTTAGCTGTAAGTTTATTTCTAGGGTAGTCTCTGAAGTTTTTGCGGTGTAAGTAGTCCATCAGATCGCCTAGTCTAAAATATGTTCTATCTTTATCTGACCACGGCTTTCCTAATAGTAACTCGTCACGTTCTCTAGCAGGACGTTCAGTACAAAACGTCTCTAATAATTCGTTGAAATGCCCCTCAGTTGATGCGTCTTTAGGAACTTCGATGATAGTCAAAGTATCCAGGAGCTGTTGTATAATCTGACGCCAGACATTATCCCTTACCTTCTGAGGAATAATATTGAGGCTGTCCATACACTTTCTCTGAAACCTATTCTGGTTCAGGAGTTCTTCAGTTTCTAACTCTAGTCGTCCACCTTCTACATCTAAGAACCAGATCGGTGGATCACTATTCTGTTTAGTTAGATTACTGAACAGAGGAGTGCCGCCCGAAGCTCCTATACCAAATTTACGAGTTCTACATAGAGGACTGTTACAGTGTCCCGCTATCGGCTGATCGTTACACTTATAGAAATAATCTTTCTTCTGAACCTGTTTCGTAACCGTCAATACTTCTTGCGCACTCAAAGGAGGAGAGAAGTGCTTATGGTTAGCCTGCTCTACTCGACTCTCCCAATCATCTGGGAACTTCTTTCGTAGAAAAACTCCTACATTAAACAGTCCTGAGTTTCGCATTCCTTTCGGAAACCCCTGAGCTATAAGATGCTCTAAACAAGGAGGAGCTTGATCTAACCACTCAGCGTCTTCTAGTATAGGAGTCACTTCTAGTTTTTCTAACTCTTCTTCAGTTAGAACGAGTGTCTCTACATACTCTAGGAATTCTTTCGGACTGAGAACTTTACCAGTCGGGCCGAAGCCGTAACCAGTAGAGTTCTCCCCGCCAAAATAAGGCATATTCAGAGAACTTCCTCTATCCCCTCGCTCTAATAAGAGCTTAGTTTGTTTAGGAAATATCTCAGACTGGCCAAACCCAATAGCAGACGCTACTTGTCTAAGTTTTCGTTGCATCGTAGATGCAGGGACGGGGTCAAACACAAATAGAAATAAATGCGCCCCTCCACTCTTTGATCGACATACGACCAAAGGTAATTTAAATTTCTTTAGCTTCTTAGCTAAACCCTTCAGATCTACTGAAAACTCATCGATATCAATAGATCCCCAAATGCAGTTGTTGTCTTCGTCAATCGGTACTATACCGAGACCTCTTTCACCTTTTAGGTGTTGTAACCAAATATCCTCAAGTTCTTTTTGGCTCAGAGTTTTAGATATAGTTACATACTTACCCTTTGCTTTCCCATCTTCCCGTGTTTCTTTTGTCGGGGTAAAGACACTATGACCGTGCCTTAACCCCGCAAAACGGTGGGCAAACTCTTCCTGTAATGACATTGCTCACCCTTAACACTAAAATGGAACGTCGTCCTCGTTCTCTTCCTCCGTAGTTGTTACCACTGATTCTTGTTCTTGTTGTACTTGAACAGTGCCTTGTCTAGCCGCCTTCATAAACTCTAATGCCGCTGTTGCTAATGGCAACGAAGTTGGCCCTTCTTTTTCAACAGAAAGTCCCATCCAACTATATTGATCATTAGATTGCGGAATTGTAGTTAGTCGATATGTATGTGCAAACATAGGAGCTGGTACAGCTTCTCCTGCCTTATTTACCACTCGAGCATTGTTCAACATTGTATTCCAACGTCTCGAAAAGCCTAGCTGTGAAGAAGTCAAGCTCAATAGAACTTGCTCAGGGGCATTTTCATCTTGCGCAAAAATACAGTAATACTCTGCCGTTTCAGCAAGTTGATTACCATTAGACATGATAAAACGTCCACTGTCATCTTTTCTACAAGATGATAATGTTTGTATAGAATGTTGGTCACTTACGAAACCACCACCGTTTTCCCGAGTCACCCACTCTATATACTTCTTTTTATAAGCGCATGGAATAATTAATACTCCGTCTGACCCATCGTACACCGCCTCAGTAACCGTATTGAAGAAGTTACCTTCTTCTGCGTCAGCGATATATTTACCGTCACTCTTTTTTAATTGAGGTGACATTGATTGGAGAACCCGTAGAAACGGAATTGCATAATCTCCAGCCTCCGCGTCCTCTAGCCCTGTACCCGCAGATAACAAATCGTCATCGAAAGGTATGAGGTCAGAGGCTTGCTGCTCTGCTACTTTCTTACTAGCCATAGTTTTTCCTCTACTTTATTTTGGCGCGGGATCCCACGTATATCCCGAATAGATCGGCAGGAATATCCTTCCCACCCGTGAGCTGCTCTTTCACAAACGCATTTAGCGTCTGCGAATGAACTCCTTGCTTAACCTCAGGAGCTAACCCCTGCTGTTTTAATCTTTCTAATGTGTTTGTAGCTTTTTCGTCTTCGTCTTTACCGAACTTGACAGTGATCTCATGTTTAATAATTCCACCGTGGCCGTTATCTACTAACCATTGATGTGCTTTCTTTTTATGAAGCTCGGAAATATGACCTTTATAAAACTGGTCTATAGATATCTTAGAGCCGTCTGTTAATTTAATTTCCATCAAGTTAGCAGATTGCATTGCTTCAGGAAGCTCTTGTTCCCGTATAGTTCTAGCTAGTTCTTTAGCCGCTTTCAAATCAGCTTCTAAACTTTCTACTAGTCTATCTTGATGTAATAATCTGTGCGCTGTTGCAGAGATTTTAGAGTATTCATTATCAGTGGTGGTGTCGCTCCACTCTTCTGTAGTTGTATTACCCGTTAGCTCTTCGAAAGTTAACTCTTTGTTTTCTGTCTCAGACATATACTTCTCCTAATTCTGTTGGAGTTCTTCTTATATCGAACGTAACAGGATAGTATGTCATCTCCTGTCTGTCCCACTTCAAAACTGAAAACCGTCCGTTTACGGAGGCTGCGATAGCACAACATAACCCTATCGCCGCTGGATCTCCTACCAGTAACAGGTAATCTTCATCATTGAAATCACTTAGCTTTCTCTTTAGTTTTAAAACCTCTGGTCCTGTAGAAAGCATCAGGTTTGTTCTCGCTGGAAGTAGTAACTCTAGTTCACCGTACTTTTGAGCAGGGACTAAGTTTTTTCCAGGAGCTTCTTGCACAATATAGACTGTCATTTCTAATTTCTCCTTTATAAGTAAAAACTTTACTAGAGGAGCCGTTGGAAAGTAAAGCGGTATTTATTGTATTACTTGATTTTAAAATAAAAACTTTTTTAAAAATTTCGTAAAAGAAGAGCAATAGAGTAATAGAAGTAATAACTCAGTCCTAAACAGTTGAGACGCAAGGGAAAAACAGAGAGGAGAAAGTAATAGAAAATATTAGTTGTATTAGTAAGGGGCTTTTTCTCAAGAAATAAATTTTCTATTTTTAATATTATTTACTATAATCTCTATTAGAACTTAGAAAGGAAATAGAGTCTTGAAATACGAATTCAAGACTGAACCGTTTGAACATCAACGCACTGCGTTGCTTCGCTCATGGAAAAAAGAAAAGTATGCGCTGTTCATGGAGATGGGTACGGGGAAGTCGAAAGTCTTAATTGATACTATTGGCATACTTTACGGTAAAGGAGCCATCAACGCAGCTGTTATTATCGCCCCTAAAGGAGTTTACAAGAACTGGGCTTCTAGGGAGATACCTACACACCTCCCTGACTACATAGAGCACCATATAGCTGTTTGGTCGCCTAATCCTCGTAAGAAGGAGAAAGAAGATCTAACCGCGTTGTTTGATGTAATGGATAAACTGAAGATCCTGGTTATAAACGTAGAGGCGTTTAGCTCAAAGAAAGGAGTGACGTTCACTGAGAAGTTTATTTTCAGTCATTTAACAATGTTCGCGGTTGATGAGTCAACAACAATTAAGAATCCGAAAGCCGCTAGAACTAAGGCGATCATAAAACTTAGTAAAGACGCTAAGTTCAGAAGAATACTAACAGGGTTTCCAATAACTCAATCACCACTAGACCTGTATAGTCAGACAGAGACTTTAGAAAGAAGTCTTTTAGGATTTACTTCTTTCTATTCTTTTCAGAATCATTACGGTGAGGTTGTTAATCGATACTTCGGAGGAAGAACAGTGAAACAGGTTGTAGGGTTTAGAAACCTAGATGAACTAACCACGAAACTTGATAAGTTTTCTTTCAGGGTATTGAAGAAAGACTGCCTAGACTTACCTGATAAAGTCTATCAGCGTAGAGATGTAGAACTAACAGCTGAACAGAAGAAGCTCTATAACGAGTTGAAAGAATACGCAATCACGATCCTAGAAGATCAGGAACAGATTTCTGTCACGAACATACTCACACAGTTATTAAGACTTCATCAGATAGTATGCGGCCACGTTAAAAGTGACGATGACAAAGACATCCCTATAGACAATAACCGTATTGACTCAATGTTCGAAGTGATATCAGAGATGCAAGGCAAGGTGATAATCTGGGCGAACTATCGCCAAAACATTATAGAAATAGTAAACAGCTTACACGAAGTGTTTGGGACACAGGCGGTATCTTCTTATTTCGGAGATACTCATCCTGATGAGCGTGAGCGTGTTATTAGAGATTTTCAAGACCCTGAATCCCCGTTACGGTTTTTCGTAGGAAACACACAAACAGGAGGGTATGGGATTACGTTGACCGAAGCTAAGAATGTAATTTATTACTCTAACAATTTTGATTTAGAGAAACGCTTACAGTCTGAAGATAGAGCACACCGTATTGGGCAGACTAATAAAGTCACCTACGTTGATCTTGTGGCAAAAGACACGATAGACGAGAAGATTGTCGATGCCCTCAGAAATAAACTAGATCTTGCTCAAGAAGTTCTAGGAGATGATAAGTGGCAGGACTGGTTACGTTAGTCCTTCTGCCATCTCCATCGCATCTAGTTGAGCTAACGCTGATTCTAATTCAGCTTTAGCAGCTGGGATAGACCCTGCAAGACTAACTGCAGCATCGGCTAATCCACTAGCTATTTCTATAGGAGCTTCTTCCATCATAGCTTCCTCAGGCATCATCCCTTCTTCGCCTGCAACAGAAGCTAACAACTCATCTAAACGAGCGTTGTCCTCTGCTGGTGCAGGATCCATGGGCGCAGGTGAAGCCATTTGAGGACCGCCTCCCCCTGCAGGTGGGGGAGGAGGCATAGAGCCTACGGGGGGAGCATTCAAGGGAGTTGGGTTGCCGCCCATAGGCATAGGGGCCGTAGAAGCTCTGAGTTGATCTAATCGGCTCGGTTGTTCGTTAATCGGCATCATAATAATTATGTCCTTGGTTTATTCGGTCTAAAAGCGTTTTGAAAAGGTTGAACATTCGTATCAAAGTTCGTGAGATCCATAATCCCATTAGAAGAAATTTGACCACCGTCAGCTCCTTTGTAAGAAGCCCCACCAGTAAACGGATTAGAGTACTGGGTTCCTAGAAGTGGTTGGTTTTGACTACCATACTCTTCTGCAGTAAACGGTGCATCATAATCCGAATAACTTGGAGTAAATGTTTTTAAGTATGTGCTAAACGGGTCTTGTCCTTGTCCTTCTCTCTGCATCCCTATTAAGTTAGCCATCGGGCTACCTCCAGGAAGGAACGAAGCCCCAGATTTAAACTGTGACGTAGATCCTGTTCGTGGCCCAGTAGGAGCGGCACTAGCAAAGTAAGTGTTGAGATCATCTTTAGTTTGATCAATCTGATTTTGTACCGCATCCGCTTCGTACTGAGAAGTTACGTCTTGATACTGTTGTTCTAACGTGCCTAGCTTACTTTGAAGTTCTTGAATCGTTTGATCAAAACCAGTTCCTTGCTCGTCTAAGTACCCTTGTAACTGCTCAGGGGTTAAATAGTTCTGAAACAGTCCTTCTAGTCCTGAAATTTGTTCTTGTAACTGGGGCTGAGTTACAAATTGGCTCATGTCCTGACCGCCAATCTGTTGAGAGATAAGCTCGTTTATTTGATCTTCAGTCATGCCTGAAGAAGCAGCTATTTCAGCGACCTCCTCTTCCGTTAATGCTTCTCCTGTTTCTTCACCAGTTTCCATAGCGGCAACTGCTTCGTCAACTAAAGATGCAATTTCATCTCTTGTCAGAACTCCTTGATCAAATAGCTGAGCCATCTGCTCTTCACTAAACGAGAATCCTGTTTCAAGAATATTGTAGACATCGTCTTTTGTAAGACCTTCAGCATTAATTAGTTCTTGAATATACTCAGGGGTAAGACTTCCTTCCTCTATCATCTCCTGGATTGTTTGTACAGTTACTTCTTCTGTAGGAGCTGTTTCAGTAGTAGTCTCTTCCGTTGTACTAGTAGTGTCGTAGTAAGGATCTTGGTCTCCATACAACCACTCCGCAGCACCTTCTGTAGTAGGGAACCTTCCGTATTGTTCTTCCCAACTATACAGATCACGATTATAGGCGTCCATACCTTTTTTGCCTTGGAATGCGCCAAACTGATATTTAGAATCACTTCTTTTAGGTTTAGGCGGTATTGCTGCTCTGACTTCCTGTGCAGTTTGAGGTTGTTCCGTAGTAACTTTTTCAGCTGCAGTTTGAGGTTGTTCCGTAGTGATTTTTTTATCTGGGGCATAACCAATAAGTTCTTGTAAATTTTCAGGAAGTTCAAAATTACCGTAACCCACACCTCCTCTAAACATCTTGCGAGGTTTAACGCTGCCACCGTCTTGCATTTCTTCAGCAAGTTCTAGCACCGAAGGACTTTCAAACACTCGTATCTTCATGGGGAACTCTCATCAAATATATCGTAAGGGTTTAGAAGATCTATAATTCGTGACATAGTGTCTACACCACTTTTTGTAGTAGAAGGAATACCTAATGGATCTTCTTCTTCAAGATCTCTTATTAATCGTTCTGTAGCAGTTTCGCCTTCTCCAGAACCAATATCTACATAAGAACGACTTAAAGCTAAACCAGATAAAAATTCTACAAATTCTTTACCTGTCATTCTTCGGTCTCTGTTTCTAATTAATTTATCAAGTTTAGTAGGGTCAATGATAATTTGAAGTAAGTCATCTGCTGCGTTTACTCGTAGTTTTTCTTTACCGAAGGTGATTCGTCTACTAAGCACGCTCAAAGGAGATACAAAAGTTCTTTGAAATGCTGAAATTAATCCTACAAACCCGTCTAATGTATCTTTAGTCGCTCTAGCTCCTCTATCTAAAACTTCATCAACAGGAGCTTTTTGTTGTTTATCAAAAAGCATTCCTAATGCTCTAAGGTTTTGAACGTATTTTCTTCCAACTTCTGGTCCATAAATAAGACTAAATCGTTCAGCTAGGTTTTCTCCGGCTTCTGGTCCACTTCCTAACCCATCGTCGATAAGATTTTTAAACCCTTCAAAATTAAACCCGTCTCCTATAAACATTTGACCTTCGGGTCCTCGAAGTGTTGGAGCATATAGTTTGTAAGACTCTAAAAGTTTTTTCATATGCCCTTTAGTCATCTCACCAACTAACCCTTGAAGCTCTGGAAATCTGTCTAAAACTGTTCTAAACTTTTCTAAGGCTTCTAAATCACGACCCTCTAATCTTCGTTTACTTCCAGGAGTTAGAATATTCTCAATAAAATTAGTGAAAGATTCCTCTATTCCAAGTTGTTTTTCAAGATCAACAACTGCTTCCTCTACCGCTTGAATATCAGCAAGCCCTTGCTCTTGCACATTGCTGTATTTTTTAAGTTTTAAAAACTCCGCATCTGGAAACAATGCTTTCAACTGTTCTTCGTTTTGATCGAAATATTTTTTCCAAAGTTTATTTTGTTCTTCTAATGAACCTTCACCTACTGATTTACGAATATCATCCAGAACTAGCTGTCTAATGTTTTGCAACTTAACTATAGAATCTGAAGACCCGTATATGTTTTGTAATAACTTTTCTATTTGTTCAGGAGCTGATTTCAATATAAAAGGAGCAAGTTCTTCTGGTTGTTTTTGTGAAAATTCCTTTAAAAACTTACGATCAAAATTAACTTTGAATGCGTCGAACGCATCGCGGGCTGCAAATAAAGGAGCCGCCCATTCAGCTTCTTCTTTTATGTATTTTTCTAATCGAAGATCACTTGGAGAGTCAATTCCTCGTTCTGCAAAATCTTCTCTAGCTCTTACTTTCAATAAATCATCCGCTTGAGCATCTATTGCTTCTAGCAATGGTTTAGCTGCTGACTTAACCGCGTTATCAGGATGTGTTAATAAAATGTTTTCAACAGCATTACGCATTGAAACTAAATCACCGTAAGATAAATCAAGCTTTGGTAGGAATTTACCTTTACTGTCTCTTATTTCCCCTGCTAATTGTCTAAGAGTACTTACACCGTTACGCATAGGGACTAAATCTTTTAAAACTCCAGCAAGCTCTACATCAGCCATTAATTTAATAATATCATCAGCACCGCCAGCATTTAGAACTTTTCTAAATTCATCGACCATTAAAGCGGTCGACTGTCCTTTTCTAGGATAGCGAACATTAGACAGTGTGTTTATCGCAGACTCATACTCAGACTTAAGACTTTGAAATTCTGCATCCGCTCCTAGTAAAAACTCTTTACTGTTTCGTTTAAATACTAGTCCACCTGTTTCAGTATCACGAATAAACGGTTGTGCTAAGTCTTCAGTAGTTTGTGAAATTGGAGATTGTTCAGGTATTCCTAATCTTGCCGACTCAATTATTTTTTCCTGTTCTATTTCAGCAGCTAATTTTGCTTCCTCAACCAGTTCTTTATTTCGAGCTTTTATATAGTCTTGAAATTCTGTAAGTTTGACTTTTTGTAACTCTGGATTGCCTTTAGTAACTGCTTGCCAGAATTTAAAAGCAGCCTCGCGATTATTTATGATAATGTCTTCGAATGCGGCGGCGGCTTTAGATCCTTTTCCTGCAAGAAAAGAAAACAACTCTTGTTCCATTGTTTGTAGCTCTGCGTCTTCCGTCATCTGGCCTAATGTAGGACGGAAATTAATAGTGTCTCCTACTGCCGCACCAGCTTCTCCTGCTATGTCTATGAGTTCTTGATTAGTAAATTCAGCACGTTTCTCACTGCCTTTTAACACTTCAATTTTTCTCTGAAGACTAGCTAACATACTATCAGGAATGTCATTTCCTGTCGCTAGACGATGTATTTTCGAAAGAACTCCTAATGCTGCGCTCGCTCCTAATGACCCTACCCCTGCAAGAGCAGCTGCAATTTTAGCGTCCTCAAACATCCTGGTTTCAGAAAGATTAATAATCCCTTTCTCTCTAGCTGTCACCATTTGAGCATATCTACCAAAAGCAGCAGCAAGACTTGTAACTCCGGCATTAGTAAACGCACGTCCCATGCCGCCTTTTCTAGGTAGTTTAACTAAATCCTCAGTTCCTTCTTTTATCAATCTAGCCATGGAGCCTCTTCCTTGCGTTAAGGCGGCTTCAGCTAGAAGAGTTCCTGTTTCATAACCAAGAAGCGTAAGTCCCTCTTCGCTCAGCATAGACATTCCAAACTGAGGTCTTAAAGGAATGTACTCTTCTTGAGCAAGTTGAACTCGTCCATCTTCGCCTACAGATCCAAAAGCTCCTTTTTTAGGCACACGAATCGCGAGACCCGAGTCAGGGTCTCTTGGATTTATGTAACGAATCCTGCCTTGAATATCTGGAAACTCATTTAACATGATAGATTCCATTTCTTCTGGGGTAGGGTTTGCAGGAAGGAAAAAGGCTTTCAATCTCCAAGGAGATTCAGCAGTAATATCAATCTGTCTAAGAGGAGCGGATAAAGGAGATAAAAGTTCTCCAGGACCTCTAGTTAAAAAGCTCACGATATCCGAGGGCTGATCGTTGATCCATTTATTTAAAAACCCTTCTCCAGCTTCAAAATAACGATTAGGGTTAACTTCAAAACGATTTAATAGCTCTCGTTCATCTTCATCAATAAAAATATCTTCAGTAGCTACACCGTACTCAGTAACAGGTTTTCGTACAGGACGAGGAGCAGAAGCTCCTACTCCTGCCATTGTTCCTAACCCTGTTATTGGAAATCGTCTATCTTCAGAGCTTTCTTGAACATTTCTAGGTAATGGTTCTAAATCGGGTCGCTCTGTTTTTTGGTACAGACTTAAATAATTTCTGTTTTGTTGAAGACGGTCAGCTCTAAAAGGAGCTCCTGTTCCAGTTTTTTCTTCATCAAGATACTGCTGTGCGTCTATTCTTTGTTGTTCAACAGGAGAAAATTCTCCTCCGTCATACGCTCCAGCTAAAAGTTCACTTGCATAACGGTCTTGTAAATACTCGTTTAACCTTCTAGGATCACTTTGAAATATATCACGAATAGTTAACCCGTCTATAAACGTCTCTTGTTGTAACCCACCAACATCACCAAGAGTTTGTTTTTTCCAGTTTTCCCAAAGCGGCCCTGAAAACAATCGAGTTCTTGTTACTGTTTCAACCATTAAAACGCCGCCCGTTTTTCTTCATCTCCATAGACAGATTTAACAGAGGGTGTTTGTCCAACTTGCCCTGTTAATTCTTTTTCTTTTAATTTAAGAATGACGTCCATTCCGTACCCTTTAGTCTGGGGTAAGATCTTTTCTAAGAAAAATGTATAGCTTGGAGATAATTGGTTTTCTAGGATTTTTTGAACATCGTTAAGTATGATACGACCAGTTTCAGGATTATAATTAAAGTGAATAGACGCCCTTCCATCTGTTCGTGAGTTCATCGCATCTATAATTTGGTTTGCAACAGCCTGTCTTTCTTTTTTAGACTTACTCATGTCACGAGCCGAGTTTAATTGAGTTTGAGAAACTCCATATGTTCGAATATAGTCGTCCATTTCTCGAATATTTGCCGGACTAGTTCCTCTAGAATTAATAAATAAGGTACGAGGCGTTGAGTCAGCATCAAAATCACCGACTTGTTCTTCAAATACGGTAGCAACTTTATCTAAAACTTCATTAGGATTGTTAGAACCAAAACCAACTCGAACCAAGTAATTCGCTACGTCTTTATCTGAAAGTGCAACACCTGTAGAGCCATCTTGTGCTGCCGACATATAGGCTAACCGTAACTGTGCTGAAATGATTCGAGAACGCTTTACTGCGATTTCATCAAATCTTGATCTATCTGCATCAGCGATAAGACTTAAAACACCTACGTCACCGCCTTGTTTTTCAACATTGTCTCTAAACTGTCTAGCTGCAGAACGAAACTTTTGTCTTGTGTCATCAATAGCAGTTTGATCGCCACTTTCTAGTGCGTTGGCGAAGTTTTGTTGAGCATCTAAAAACTGTAATGCGTATGTTTCTTCGTCACCCTTGTCTAAACTACCTTTTAGTGCAGAAAGAGGACTCATTCCTATAGACTCACCTACTAAGCGGCCAAATGCATCAACATTACGTTTTAAATCTACTGCGAATCCTGCTAATGCTCCAGTATCTGCAAATAATTCAGATTGTTTTTCGGGGGTTTCTCCCATACCTATGGCTTCTAAGGCTAGTTCACCAAGTGTTTCTAATGGTCTTAAACTGGCTTGTAAAGATCCTTGTTTTAAATCTCTTCTTTCCATCCAGTCAATTTGACTTTGTATTGGTCTAGCTCTAAACGTCTGGGCTTCGTAAGCAAATCCTGGTTGAGGAGTATGCCAAATATCGTTATACTCTTCATTCATCTCAGGCAGCGTTTTAAGTTTACCATTATCTAAATGGTCAACTACATAGATTGTAGCTCGAGGATTACCTTCTTTATCTAATGAATACTTAGTCACACCTGTTGAGTTTTTAGCCTCTGCTGCTGTAGTAACAAGTAATTTTATAGGTTCGTCTTTAGGTAAGTCTTTCGGATCTAGGGTGAAGTCCTCTCGAACATAATATTGTCCTTTAGGAACAGGAACAGGGCCAAGTGGGCCGTGTTCAAAATCTACGGTGGTGTCTCCTTTACTCATAATATATTGAGTGCGTTTATCAGGAGAAACTAAAAACTCTCTACGAACTGTTCTTACTTTGTCATCGTCAGGACGTATAACCACCCCGTTACCAATACCTCTGGTAAAATCTCCTACGTCAACTAATTTTTCACCGCGTTTAGTTTGTCTTGCTAGATAATTTTCGAGATTAGCGTTTTCAATTGCGCTCTGGGCTTTTCTAGTTGCTCCTGCTGTAGTAATTCCAGCAGCAATAGCGTCATCGTCTAAAAGACCTAACGGGGCATAAGTAAGCCCTTCAGTTAACGCTCTTCCAAGAAGAGTTTTTTGTCTAGGTACGCTACCTGCAGGAAGAGCTTGTTCAACGAGTTTCCTTCGTTTTTTAGCTTCTTCTTCAAAAGGATTTAATGGTTTACGCTCTATTTCTCCAAGTTTAAGTTGTTCTAAAACTTCGTTATTTTCGAGAGCTTCGTATTCGTCTTCTGTTAATTTTCGACCCGCCATGCTTTCTAGCGTTCGTCGACGAAATCGTGAATCGTCTCCTAATCCTAACGTAGGCTCTTTAACACCAAGTTCTTCTAAAACAGCAGGATCTTTTTGATAAAGAAGTCCTTCTAACCCAGGAAGTTTTCCAAGTCCTCGTACAGCAGCCTCACCTAATAACGGGGAAATAGCCCCTAGTAAGGCTCCCTGTATTGCTTTTTTAGAGTCTTTTTCTCTAGTACGGGGTAGTGAAACGGGGGCGAACGACATCCCTCGTACCGGCTTAACGTCGATAGGCTTAACGAGGTCTGAAATACCTCCCCCGCCTATATTAAAACCGTAGTTCGTAGCCACTAGCCAGTCCTCATTTTACGAGAAGTCATTGGAAAACGAGACGCGATTCCTCCATGCATTGCTTTGGCTGGGCTAAATCCCATCTTTCGTACTACATCAGGGGCTTTCTTAGAAAGAGCCGCGAGTCCTTTATTTCCTTCAGGAATCGGTTTACCGCCTTTCTCTACTGAACCGCCTTCGTTGTAGTATCCTCCTATGTTAGCGTAAGGATTAAACGCTCCTGCTGTACCTCCAGTCATAGAGTACGGACTTTGTTGTGTAGTTCCTGAGTATCCTGTTCCACCAGCCAGCGGCCCTGCACCAGTTAAGAAATTTGCGTAACCAGACATAAGCTGTTGTGGTAAATTGTACTGACCTACGAAATTCTGGTAGTTAAGATCCATCATAGCTTGATTTCTAGCTCGGTTCATTGCGCCTATATTCATCATATTAGACACATCGCCTTGCATTAATCCAGGAAGCTGCGCTGCATAACCTTGCATTGCTCCTGCTCCAGTCTGTTGTCCCCCAGCAAGTTGTCCTGCGAGTCCACTTAACGCAGAAGAAGCCCCAGTCCCCATGCCGTAGAGCTGTTGCCCTCCTGACGTAAGCGCACCCGAAGTGCCCATTCCTGCTCCGTACCCTTGTTGCCCAAAACCAGCAACGGTCGAAGCTAGTCGTTCTAATCCTGCTCCTCTTTGTGAACCTAGTCCAGCAATTTCACCAGCAGCTCCACGTCTAGCAGCTCCACGTTGGCCTGCTACACCAGAAAGTAAAGAAGCTAATCCTGTTCTTGCGCTTCCTGCTTGAGCACCTAATCCTGCAGTAGCCCCAGCAGCAGCTGCCTCAGCTCCACGCTGTCTTCCAAACTCACCCATAGCCGCTGATCGTGAGCCTTCAAAACCACGACTCCTGATTCCTGCTACAGCATCCATCAATCCACGACCCGTTACACGATCGGATTCTTCTTGTGTAAGTCGTGATCTTGCGCCTCCGAAAGCTCCTTGTCCTACTTCTCCAGCTCGTCGTCCAATATCGCTTTTAGCTTGCGATTCACGAATATCTTTCATCGCTTGCTGAACTACTTGATCCTCATAAGGATCCATATATTGACTTATTGAAGAAGGATCGAACCCTGCTGTGCTGGCCCGTGTTTGTTGTAACGCTTCTTGTATATACGGATCTTGGGCAGTAACTGCACCTCGTCCTATTTGAGCTGCCTCAGTTAATCCTGCTAATTCATCAGCTCGGCCTGATCTAATTCCTGCGATACCTTCTGTTAAATACGGGTCAGACATAGTCTGGCCTTCTCTAGCTAGACGTTCAGCTTCTGACAACTGACCACGAAACTCGCCTTCTGCACCTACGGCTCTATCTAACCCTGTGCGAGTGTAATCTTCTCCTTGTTGTAGAGAACGCAAAAGCTGTGCTTTTGCCTCAGAAGTTCCTCCTGCTAACGTAGCAAGAGCTTCTTCACTTAGACCGGCAGCACGATTAAAATACGGTTGAAATGCACCAATACCTTGATCAGCCATTTGCATTGCAAGCTGTTCTCTAGGAGAGAAATCTGCAATGCGTTCACCTGAGTATGTAAACGGACTACTATCGGCAGCTCCTAGGTTTTGGAACTGACTTGCGTAATACTGTTCTACTCCTGGAAGTAGACCAAAACGGCCCCCGCCTCCTGTTAAAAGGTTGTATATATACTGGTCAGGAGCCTGATAACTATATGCAGTTTGATTCTCAGCCATATCGTTCATCACCAAAATTTATTCTATCAAGAGCAGCGATTCCTTGTTGAAGGTCGCCGCCACCCATTCGTCTCACGCCTTTAGCGGAAACAACGTACTCGTTAGGACTAGCCCAAATCGGAACTAAATCTTCTTTCTCGCCTCCAGGACCATCAACTTCACCGCCTCCTAGAAACATTTTACGGTTAAGGACTGTACCGCCATCTTCTTTTTTCTTTGCTCGTGGTTCTTCTAATATTCCAGCGTCTCTTAATTTTTGTCCAATATAAATAGAAGCGTCCACTACGCTTTCAGGAATGTCTCCCGTAGTTTTAATAAATTTATCTATAGCTTCGTCACTTAACCCTAAAAGAGATAATGTTTGATAAACTGGATCATTTTGATAAATGTTTTCACTTTCTACAGAACCCCCTTCTTCCATACCTATCCGCTGAGTACGAACTTTTCCTGGTCGAAATCTAGGACGTGGAGCACGAATTGAAGCGGGGGTGTCATCTTCCCCTATAGCAGCTTTAGCTAAAACCCCAGCTATAGTGCCTCCCGTATTAATTAGTTCCCTAGCAAGTATAGGATTATCTTCCATGTAATCTTTAAATCGTTGCATTCGAGTTTTTTCATCAGTCGAAACAGGTGTGTCTGTAGCTGTTTTTTCTAAATCAACAGGAGGAGCAATATCTTGATCAGGTAAAGAACTTCCAAACTCTTCTGTTTTTTCTACTGCCTTACCTGTAGCTTCCCCACCTTGGGTAAACACATCTTTTAGATACGTTCCTACATTAGCCCCAGCGTTTCTAATTCCTTCTAAAAGACCGCCTATAAACATTTCAGGAGGATCTTGTTGCAGAGGAGCGTCTACCTGATTACGGTAATGTTCATTTAAAGCATCAACAAGTTTACCGCCGCCAATATTTCCAATACCTGTATTGGCTCCGTAAGTGGCGTATTTATTAAGTATTTCAGTAGTTACGTCAGGAGAGATGCCTATCTCGGCATTTTGCTCAATCATCTTACGAGCGTTAGATTCAGGATTAGTCATCGAATCCATTAAGGAGGCTCGTTGTTCATCGCTAAATATACTCGTCATAAATTACCCAACCTCTACAACTATTGATCCGCTTGCAATCACCTGTATTTCCCCTAGATTAGCTGTAGCACTGAGTCCAGAGGTAGTGGGCGTGGAGATATTCTGCCACGAATCTCCCAAATATACCTGAAGAACACTTTCAGTTGTATTCCAAATAATACTCCCAGCTTCGAATTTCAACTCGTCTCTTTCGTCACTTGTAAAGACAGGAGTTCTATCTGGGTCAACCCTATCTAGGCTTAATTCTAAGACTCTAACAGCTCTATTGAACGTATCACCACGAACCGTGGGTTCTAATTCAATAGGTAATCTTCCCTGTAAAAGTTTAGTCATCTTCTTCCATTAGGACGAATATCTAAACGAGTACCACCAACTCTAAAACCAACCCCCAGCTGCGTTGAAGTAGAAGCATCATCATCTGATTCAAAACGAACCACGGCTTGTCTTGCACGTGCTCGCATATCTATTTTAGTGGTGGTCGCTGTAAACGCTGTTGTACTATCTGTTGCTAAAGAATCACCAGGATAATTACGGGTTTTTAACACAGTGTTAATTTGTTGTCCAGACCCTCCTGTACCCGTAAAACTTACATCTGGAATCATGCGACGAACAAACTGGAAGTTTTCGCCTTCTCCAATATCGAAATCAGCAGACTCTATATAGACTTCGGTCATAGGGGAGCCGTCTGCATCGTTACCTGTTTCATGATCATAAATATAATAGCTGCTGCTCGCTGCTCCCGCCGCTCTAGGATTATTCTCAACTCCTTCATCAAGCCACGCGGTACGAGCTAATTTACCAATAGCCCACACTTTATCAACGTAGTTGTATGTTACATATCTATCAGGTAAGTCAGAGTCGCTAGAATTATAAAACCAGCCTACTTCATTAAATTGACGATTAAGCAATCCAAAAAACTGAAAGTTCTGAGACTCATTAATATCGTCAAACACATAACTATGTACACTACAATCTACAGGTTGAACAGATCCGTTATAGACGTAAAACCCTTTACGATCCATCCAGAAAACACCTGCAGGTGAATTAACTGCTGCATTCGGGCCAATTAATCCCACGCCCTCGTTAACTAGATTAACGCCAAAAGTGAGCGGTGCACCTATAAACTGTAAACTATATAGCGCGGTATCTGTCCAGATTAGAGTTTCTTGTCTGGCTCGTAATCCTCCTATAATTTGTGATCCTGAAGAAAGTCTTAAAGATCCTGCAGTATTCGTACTTTTCGGCTCCCACTCTAATATGTTTTCTTGATCACACCAGCTGATTAACAACGGATCAAGAACATTGGAACGAGTTGGGCCTGAGATTGGGTCAGAGCCAAGTACTAAGACATGACGATCTACCGCAGAAACTAAAACCTGAAGACCTAGTGTGGGAGGAAGATTAGCGTCTGTTACATCTTCTAAGGCTTTTGCCCTAACTGAAACAGTATCTGAATTATCCCAGAGAAAAATACCTCCTGCTCTTACGCAAGAAACCATGTCTTCACCAAAATTATCAATAGACCATAAGCGTAGCTGGCTAGACGCACTTAATGCACTAACTGATCCAAACGTACCACTGCCCCATGTACCAGAACCCCAACCAGAACCAGACACGAACGTATCTAGTCCAATATTAATTTGATAAGCTCCAACTACGCTACTGCCCCCGTTACCACTATCACTAGCATTAGCAGTGACCGTGGTTCCTGAAGTATCTTTCGCAGTAAACGTATATGCGTTAGCACTAGTTACAGTAGCCACTTCATATTCTTGATTAAGAACAGCCGCTGTAACTAAACCGCCTAAAGTAGCGGCTCCACTAAACGTAACAAAATCTCCTGCTACTGCTCCATGGTTCGTATCTGTTGCTGTAATAGTAGAAGAACCATTACTGGCTGAAAAAGTAACGTCTCCTGCGCTCGTAGTTAAACGCAAAGGAGTCACGTCGTAAAAAGCATCTCCTTCTTGAATATACAGTTTTAGACGAGTTCCAATACCTAAAAATCTCGTGCCTTGAAGATTAACCCAAGCGTGAAGTTTACGTCCTGTTCCCTTATACGCATTAAGAGAGTTTTTAGCCCAGCCGCCTATCTTTTCTGGAAATCCTTTTCTAAACCGAACTAAATTACCGTCAAACCACCCGTTCTCAGCGGTATATGCCGTACCTTCCTTATTTATTCCAGGATTAAAAATAAACTTCTGAAGAGGCATTACTGATACTCTCCTGTTCGTATAATTTCTGTAACCTCTACAGCACGATCTCCCACCTGTTCACTCCACTTAGAGTCCATAAACTCATCAGCTGCTGTATCGAAATCCTCACGAGCCATCGCTTCCAGTGACTTTACAAAACCTCTTAGTCTTGTTTGACCAAGATTGAAACTAATGTCTATCATAGCGTCTTGTCGAGCTTCATCTAGTCCTGCGAACCAATAGTATTCTTCTGTAAGCTCTTCTCGAACTCTTTTAATATCATTACTTAAAAGATAATCAATTTCATCGTCAGAAAGCCCTAGTCCATCCTCACTTATGTTGCGACCCACTCCTATTGTTTCGTAGCCCGCACTACACAAATAAACTTTGTCTCGAACTCCTTCATGTTTTCTCAACATTTCAGTCAATTCACTCATCGACTTCCTCCTTGTTATCGGATTCTCTGTAATAGTCAATTATAGATAAAACTTGTCTAATGTATCGTTTAATTTCAGCCATATTATACGAGAGGTTTTCGTAGCCTTTCGTAGTTAAAGAATACCATGCGTTAGTTGGAGCATTTCCTTCTTCAAGATCAGTTAAATAATCCTGCATTGTTTCAGGGGTAAGTACCGTCCATTCCACAGGCGAAGAACTAATACTATTAGGAAGAGGAGGATGATAAAGAGGAGCCTGTTTTACAACAGTAATAACCTCTACAGGAGCAACTTCTGGGATCTCTCTTTTAGACCCTAAAAGAGAACAACCACTAGCCAGCAGAAGTAGCAGTAAGAACAGGATCAGTTTCATTAAATTGTTGTGGGTCAGTGATGTTTTCAAGTTCAGTTAACACCTCTTTAGTTCCTTTGTTTATAATTTTCTGAATTAACTTAGGCTTTCTCAGGGATAACACATCCATATTGTGTTTCGCGAACTTTTTTCTAATAGTGTCAACCTCTACCTGAGCTTTTTGATTTTCTTCACTCAACCTTTCTACTTGAGCAATCATAAGTTTTTGATTTTCAATAGTTTGTTCAAGATTTTCATTTTGTTCTGCAATCGTACTTTCTAAGATTTTTTCATTCTGAATTGAACGCTCTAACTGTAACTGAAATGAATCAAGCTCTGCTTGTGATTTATCGTAGTAAAGTTTAAAAGCCCCTGCTAAAGCAATTAAAGCAATTCCTAATCCTGCACTAAGTTTAAACCCTATCATTTTCTCGCCATGTATGCGGTAGCTCCGAAATACAAACCTACAACACTCGCTTGGGATAAAAACAACATATCGCTTAGAGAAGCTAATGTAGAGAGACGATCAGCAGGAACGAAAGGAGCAAGAGGAAGTAAAGCAAACACGCACATACTGATCATAGCCACCCAAGCCATTTTACGCTGGCTATCAGCTTTCTCTTCTTGAAGCTCTAGCTGCAACATTTCTTGATGTCGTGCGAGTTCTTCATCGCTTACTATCCCGTCTCCGTCTGTGTCGTACTCTGCATAACGAGATTTTGGTTCTAGTTTTTTAGCATTCATCTTTATCCTTAGCTTTAATTATTATACCTAAGAGAAGAAATAACCCAACAACCCTGACATGGATCATTAGTCATCTTCTTTTCTAATGATTGGATCTCTAAATATGTAGTTACCTTTACCAGCTTCGGTTGAAGGTATAAGTCTTACCTCGCAATATGCATCGAATTTATTCGACTTTCGACCAAGAACTAGGTTGTGTATGTGAGTTGATTGCATCACTAAAGCGTCACGGTATTCAAGACAACTGGTTAGTTCTCTAAACGCAAGCTCAACCCCAGTTTTATTACCTCCGCTATCAAGCATAATTAACATGAAGACCATAAGAGTCATAGTCTTCTCTTTTGTTTAACCGCTTGAGTTTTTTCAGCTTGAGGAGCAATTAGTTCCCATGTCAACATTTCAACATCTATTTGGTGCGCTGTGCCTAATGTTCTAGCCATAGTGTTTCGCACATAAATTTGAGCTCCGTAGCCGCATTGTCGATGGTTAAATTTCAACCAGCCTATAGCTACTTTTTTCCTTTTAGATGGAGGTTGAACTAACTCTAAATTTCTCCATTCACGTAAATCACAAAAAAGATTAGGATTTTCTGGGTCGTAATCTACTAATTCGCGGCTTGTTTGATCATTAACTCTATCAACGTCTGAAGTTTTGCATCCGAGTCTCGAGCTGTCTCGTTCATCTGTGCAAGCGATTGAGTTATTTGTTCTATCGCTTGTGCGTTCAACTTTCCCGTTGTGTCGGCTTCTTCAACTTTTACTTTAATCTCTGCGACTTCGTCAGCTGTTGCTGAAGCTTGAGCCTGCATAGATCCCCACGCTATTGCACCAGACACAATAGCCGCACCAATAGGCAACGCCCACGTTGGGATTTTAATACTGTTTCCATCGCTCATATCACACTCCTAAAAACTGGGGAATTAAAATACTTCCCACAATCAATATATACACACCCCAAATCATTCTTTCTAGTTTTTGAAACTTACTAGAACCCTCAGCTAAACGCTCTTCAATACGCTCATATCTTAAAGCGCATTCTCTTTCATGGGTTCTTATTTCGTTCAGAGCTATTTGTGCGTCTGAAACAGGAGTCGTTTTCTTCCTGGTTGTTTTAGAATTGCTTGTCGTCTTTTTTGCCGGCATTAATCAGACCTTTTGACAAACTTAATTGGATTAGCTGTAGCTCCTTCCTTTGCCTTACCTATATTTAACGCTGCAATCTCAACAATTTTATATAGACGTCCAATCAACGCATCATCTTTAGGTGTAGGAGTAAGGCTGCATATAATCGATGCGGCACACACAATACCCGTTACTACAGATATTATATTAAGAACAAAATCCATTATTCTTGCTCCGGAGTAACCGCTTCTAACTGTTGCGCATACCAGTTAAATGCTGCCATGTGTGTATCGAGTTGCTTTTGATTAGAGTTAATAACCTGAGTTATTTGAGCAATCTGTTCTCTTAGCTCGTCCATTCTAGTAGTTAACATCTCAGGATTAGGAGGAAGCTCAACAACTTCAGTTTCCTCTATAACTTCTGCTTCAGTGCCTTGTTCCATCTTCTTCTACCTTCCAAACATTCAAATTTGCAGCGACTGTGCGCCGTTCTCCTTCACCCTCAAAGGGGTAAACCATGTGTGTTAGCCAGCTAGGAAACATCAATAGTTTTCCGACTTCTGGCTTAATTACAAAACTTTGTGGTGGAGCTAACCGCTCTGTATCTAATAAGCTATTACGACCATAACTAAACGCAAGGCAACCGTCTGCGTTACCGCTAGAGTTATATAGGCTGTACTCTGGGCTTCCCGCTGTAGGTAAATCTAAGATTTGTTGTGGTACTTTTGTCCAGGTTGTGCAGGAGACTCCCATAACAGTTTTAGTACCATGATCGTGTATGGGATTATAATCCCCAGCATAAGAATGCACAGACCAAAGCTCATCAGTAAGTACCTCTCTTTTACCTGTTAGCGGATTACCAGACTGAGCGCAGAACTGCTTAACGTAATCCATTGCCAAGCCCTGAATCGTCCAGTTAAAGTCTTTTAGCTCTTCACAATGATGATCCATTGTAAGTTGCTGTCCGTGGGCTATCTGCCCTACCAACGTACCCGCATGACTTTTGCGTTCTTGATCTACCATCAGCTTATCTAGGTAGTCATTAAGTGTGCCTACCATGCTTTCAGATAGCTGTGCTTCCAACATAAATACCGCTGGCAGCGTATGAAATGTATAAGGCTGCGGCTCCATTAGCTAGGTATTACAAACTCACGATTAACAACAGGTTCTTTAGGCGGGTTTGTAATTACTGAATCGTACTGACTTGCGAATATTTCATCCCAATGCGCTATTGGACAAAGATCTTCAAGTTCTTTTTTAGTCCATTCACCTTCAGCTTTTGGTGTAAAATTAGTGGTTGTTTCTTTTTCCACTTCACCTTTCGCGTTAAGTGCATCCTTTGTTACGCTGGCTGGAACAACAGTTCGTCGTGTACTAGCGTAATAATCAGCCTCACCTTCAGTACCTTGTTCGTACTCCATTTCCAGCTCCCACTGTATAACCTTACCGTCTTCGTTATGAGGGATTGCCGAGGTTAGAGTCTTTTTTACTGCCATTTTAGTCTCCTATTCGCAGTTACATTTATCGAGTTGTTCTTTTAGAACCGTTACCTGATCTGAAAGTTCTTGAACCGCTTTCACTAAAATTGGAACAAATCGTTCGTATTTTAAGCCATACTGTTTGCCGTCTGCCGTTAAAGTGGTTGTAAGGTTGGTTTTATCGGATATCTTATAGCCAGCAGCTTCTTCCAATTTTTCTACCGCTTGTGCTTTAAAGCCGATATCTAGCCTGTCTCCCTTATGAGTGCCGTCATGAGTAACTTTATCTAGGTCAACATCTGGATCAGTAGTGTCTACATACCTAGCTCGTTCATCCCAGTAAAAGGTGAAAGGCTCAAGAGCATTTATAAAATCTAATCCAACATTTAACTCTTTGAAATCAGTCTTATCTCTTTCATCCGACGTTACTGTCCAAGAAACTTTTACATAAGCTGATGTTGTATAGTCATTACCTACGATTAAATGATCGCTATGTGTTGTTACATTTCCACCTGGATTCCCAGTAGTTCCAGCCGCATAACCAAGAACTGTATTGTCATCGCCAGATGTCATGTTCTGTAGAGCGTAGCTTCCTATACAGGTGTTTCTAGATCCACCAGTCGTTTTACGGCCAGAATACGACCCCAGAGAAGTGTTGTATTCTCCATCTTGAGCATTTTCATACCCAGAGGCATAACCAACATTAGTATTAAACTGTAGATCAGAACTAGTACTTGCAGCTAAGGTGTAATTTCCAATAGCGACGTTATAGTCACCACCGCTAGAAGATCCCATTGCATCTACACCAACGGCTGTATTGTGAGTACCGGCTACGTCTGCATCTAATGCACCATATCCAATACCTACGTTGTTCACAGCCGAGGTCATAGAAGAACCAGCCAGCCCACCCATTAGAGTGTTGTAATTGCCGTCGGTCATTGCACTACCTGCAGCCCCACCTACGATAGTATTGTGTACTCCGGTCGTAACCGCATCGCCTACAACATCACCAACAAACACACAATATTGACCCGTAGTAACCGAATCGCCTACCGCATAACCAACGCCTACGTTATAGCTGCCAGCAGTAGTCTGGCTGTCAAACGCATAGTTTCCAATCGCGATATTTCGGCCACCTGTCGTGTTGGCATAAAGTGCGCGATAGCCCATCGCGGTGTTGTTACTGGCTGTGGTGTTAGCTTTTAACGCCTCTGTTCCCACCGCTGTGTTCTGTGCGCCTGTGGTGTTATTTTCCATATTACCGTAACCCACAGCGGTATTATTCGATGCGTTATTCGAAAACAATGCATTCATGCCCAAGCCGGTGTTATTGCCACCCGTAGTGTTAGTTATCAGTGCTTGAGCACCCACGGCAGTATTCTGGGTGGCTGTTGTGTTGGCCGTTAAAGCATCTAAACCAACTGCTGTGTTGTTATTTGCAGTGCTGTTGTTTGCTAAGGCATCCTTACCAACCGCTGTATTGCCTGTTCCAGAGGTGTTGCTGGTTAAACTATTATGCCCAACTGATGTGTTGCTTTCTCCTGTGTTGTTTTCTAGCGCACTCGAACCTATAGCGACATTGTAAGATGCTGTTGTTACATCATCTAAGGCTCTTCTGCCCACAGCCACATTGTAAGTCCCAGTAGTGACAGAATCTGCCGCTCTATAGCCAACGGCGGTGTTGTAATTTCCGGTGGTGTTTGCCTTTAAAGCGTCTGCCCCTATTGCTGTATTGTCTGTGCCAGTGGTGTTAGCAACAAGCGAATCGTATCCAACAGAAGTGTTGTCTCCGCCTGTTGTTGTAGCAGCTTGTGACTCGTACCCCACCGCTGTATTACTTGTTCCAGTAGTGTTTGCGTACAGCGCGTTTTTACCAACCGCAACTAGGTCACTTACAGTGGTCGCAGTAAATAATGCCGCTCTTCCAATAGCTACGTTGTCATCACCAGTGGTTATGTTTTGTGCTGCTGCTGTTCCAGCAAAAGTATTTCGATGCCCCGTTGTAACTGCGTATCCTGCATCTTTTCCTAAAGCTACGTTGTCATCACCGTCTGTTTGCGCGGTTAACGCCCTCATCCCGACAGCGGTTGATCCCGCGCCTGTGGTGTTAGCCGTAAGAGCATTATACCCAATCGCTGTGTTGTTATCTGCGGTGGTGTTCGCATCTAATGCTAAAGCTCCAACTGCGGTGTTGTATGCGCCTGTGGTATTGACTTCTAATGCACTAGTTCCAACAGCTACGTTGTTAGTCGCTGTGGTATTAGCTGCCAGTGCATAAGTTCCAACGGCTGTATTTACACCACCTGTTGTTGCTTCTTCTAATGCCTGATATCCAACCGCAACATTGTTTATTGCTGTGGTGGCATTTTCTAACGCTTCTCTTCCTACAGCGGTGTTGTTGCCACCAGTCGTGTTTGCCGAAAGAGCAAGCGTACCTATACCAGTGTTGTTGTTGCCTGTTGTGTTCGCATCTAATGCGCTTTTTCCAATTGCAACATTTGACGCGCCAGTGCTGTTTACTAACAGAGCATCTGCACCAATTGCAATATTATTATCGGCGGTGGTTGTCGCTCCACCAGCATTGTCTCCAATAAACGTATTCCTGTTTCCTGTGGTCAGCGCATCACCCGCAGCTTCACCTATCGCCACGTTATCTGTGCCAGTGGTAAGCCCTGTGCCAAAAGCACCGCTACCAAGCCCTACATTTCCTGTACCGCCTAATACGTCAAGTACATCTGTGACCGCCGCACCAGAGCCAGCACCATCTGTAGCAATCATCCTGATCCCGCCATTGGGAATAACTACATTCGCACCAGTTCCTTGTGAAATCGTTACGGTATCGCCAGCAGAGTTTTGAACTACCCATACGTTACTAATAGTATTTGGGGCAAACGTCACGGTGCAGGCTTGTGATAAAGAACCTGTGAGTGTTAGTGCTGTGGAGCGGAAAGCGTCTGAAGCCCCGTCAGCCATCGTTATGGTGGCGGTAGAGGCGTCTGAAAGAGCTTCAGACCCTGTTCCAAATTTTTCTGCGATCATCTCCAGGTTTAAATTCGTGGTAGTTCCCCACGTTCCTGAACCATCTCCTGTCGCCATCTCATTTAGGCGAAGATCGTTTACATATGTACTAGCCATTTACGCTACCTCTTTCCAATCTGGTGTTTGACTATCGTCAATAGTTGACCAATTCGGCGTCTGACTGTCATCAATTCCTGACCAATTCGCTGTTTGGCTATCATCGATAAGCCCCCAAACATTAACGCCACTCGTTGTACAGGCCGCTTCCACACCTGTAACCGAAACATTCGCATCTCCATCAAACGTAACCGCTCCAACAGCTCCGACCATTTCTGGTGTAGAAACTTCAATCGTGTTACTTGTGATCGTGGTGACGCTTCCAAGCCCTGTTGTTCCTGCCACGCCTGTGACAGAGACTGTCGCCGTGCCTGTAACCGTAACTGATCCCAGCGAGCCTGTGCCTGCCACGCCAGTGACCGAAGTGCTTGCGTCAGCCGAGACCGTAACTGACCCAAGTGTTCCCGTGCCTGCAACTCCCGTAGGACTAACAGTTGCCGTACCCGTAACCGTAAGTGAACCAAGAGTACCAGTGCCTGATACACCAGATACACTAACACTCGCATCAGCGGATACAGAAACCGACCCAAGAGTCCCTGTTCCCGCAACGCCTGTAACTGAGACATTAGCGTCTGCCGTAACCGAGACTGTACCAAGAGTCCCTGTTGCCCCAGGAACTGCTTCGCCATTACCCCACGTTCCTTCGCCCCATCCATGAGAGGAAGAATTCCATCCATCAAAGACAACCTTGACATCAGCCACACACTATATCCTATGCGATTCTTATGATCGCGTTAGAAGCGTCTGCTGCTGGAAACTGAATAGTAAAGTCTCCACTTGTAGATGTCTTATCCGCTCCAAAATCCAGTATTGCTACGGCTCTATTAGCACTTCCTGCTGTAGTTGAGGAATTATAAATTAATGCTCCTCTTGCAGTAATTGAGCTGGTAGACCAAGTAGTGTCTGAAAAATCTGTAAGTGCCGTAGTTCCTGACGTAGTCGGATCTACATTAGTTAACGTATTGCCTCCAGCCGTATAGTTAGTGCCTGTAGCAGAAACTTCGTTGGTCGTTGCGTAAGCTGTAGTAGATGCTGACATAGTTGCACTACTAGTATACAAAGCAATCTTAAACGTATTGCCTGTACCTGTAGTGGTAGTCGTTCCCCCACCAGAACCGTTATGGAAATTATGTATTCCCTGTAAAAGTTCTGATTTGAACGAGGTTGCCATAGCTGTGGTGATAGCCATTATAGTCTCCTTAAAATATCAGCAGTGTCTGACTGACCCTGTTGAATAAACTCATTAATAAGCGTTGTTCTATCGCTTTTAATTGCTTGTTTGATTATACCTAATACTACATGATAAATGCGGTTTCTAAACGCTTCTGCTTGCTGTCGCACAACAGGGTCTACAGAGGAAGACACGCTAACTATTTGTTCCACCGCTCGTTCAGCTAGTTCTTCAGGAGACAACCCTCTGCGTTCTGTTGTTTTAACAACAACGTCTCCTAGATTTGATTCAACAGACATCTTAAACATAACTAACCCATCCTAGATATATCATAACGATGTTCGTCTCGAATTCCATAACCTTCCCCAAGTTTCTTTAATCCTGCAATCGCTTCTTGAAACCTTTGATCATAATACGGGGTTTCTTCTGGGGTTTTTATGAATGTCGACGCTTCTACTAATGAGCCATATAATAATGCATTTGGAGCATTTTCAGAAAGCCATGTTGTTCCGCTATCTGAGCCAGCTGTTAACGACGCCGGTCTGTACTTGTAATGAAGCTCAAAGCTATAATTAGCGTCAGGTGTAGGAGCCAGAATAAAAGTTGAGCTATCAAATAATCCATAATAGATTGGCATTCCTGTGGTCGATGCGTTTGGCGTATAGTCTCTAATAAACGAAACATGCTTCAAATACAAATATGTATACACACTACTAGAGATGACCGCTAAACTCAAAGGAGCCAAGAAATCACTAGGCATAGACAAATAAGTGCTGTCTGCCGTTGCATTACCCGTGACATTTTTTCTAAAATCAGGAATCTCAACAGCTTTTAGAATCCTTTCTTCTGCTTCCTTAATGAAAACCGATAAGTTATTATTAAACGTAGTTTCACTCGTTTCACAATAATCTTGAATAGCTGTTTTTAATGTTGCGTAAGTAAAGCTCATGTGGTCACCACTGTTACTGTGCCAATACTACCCGTAGCCCCATCTGCTGAAAAGTCTGAGCCAATAGGGTCTACTGTAGTTGCTGGAAGAGCACCTACATCGACTCCAGCAGAAGTAGTAAACGTAGGACTTGTTGTTATAATTGCCCCTAACTGAGACTGAGGCAAAGAAACTTCTGGTCTTGGTTGATGTAGGGACTCTGGATCCGTAGGTAATAATGGAGGATCTAGTTGAGGGTTCTTGGGTTCATAACACTCTGGACAAACCTTAAAGCCAGTCCACTCCATACGAAGCTGTAAGTACTTATAAGCCCAACCGCAACGGTCGCAAACCCCGAGTGCGTGTTTACCTTGTGCGTAAGCCATTAAGTAAAGACGGAACTTACTGAGGGGATTAAATGGACAGACGTTCTATCTTCATCGAACCTTAATGCGTTTTGAAGAGCTTGCTCATACATAGGCTGTAGTAAAGCAACTTTGTCTGGGTTCTTTTTAACCGCTAAATAAAAAGCTAATCCCATGGTTAAACAGGGTAAGAATCGACTAGGTACATCAAAATCATTAACAGAAGCTGAAGCATCTTGAATACGCTGCCATCTATAGGAAATAAACTGATCTGTGGAGTTTTCAGGAGCAGGCCATAAATATACTTTAGGCGTAACCGTTCGTTCTACATAAAACTGTGTAGGTCTAGCTTTCGTTGTTTTATTAGGAATATTAAAATATTCGTTACGGTCAATTCTAGAAATCTGAAAATCAGTTTGAATACCATTAACAGTTCTTCGAATTATTGCGTCTAGTATATCAATGTCGTAAGCATTCAGGTCGTAAGAAGAATCTCCCTCAGTTAAAGTCTGAGAGACTTCTACAACTTCCCAAAGCTGAACACCTCTGTTAGACCAATCTGCAAACATTAGGTTTAGAGAACGCCTAGCAGTGACTGCATCGTAACCTGTACGAAGTTCGAGTCCTGCTAGTTCGTATGCGTCCTCTATAGCTAACGCTACGTCTAAACTAAAAGTTCTAGTACCTGAAGTAGCCATCTATCCGTAATGCTTTAACAAATCAAGAACGATAACATAAGTATCGTTAGCGGCAGCTCCTATAGTAGTTAGAGCAATATCTCCTGTCTTTCCAGAACCAGAAGTATTCTGTAGTCCACCAAAACCGCTAAAGTCCATATGTCCATTACTTGACTCTGCCAATGCTAATGCGATCGTATTCGTAGTTGCATCCCAAAGTAATTGCACTTGGGTGAAACCAGTTATAGAGTGGTGTACTTTATCAATAGTAACACCACTACACGCAGTTCCATCGGCTCTAGCATTCAACGCGCTAACATCAACCTTTGTGACAGCACTTTCACCAGTACTGTCGCTGAGGTTGGTTATCTGGATGACTGCTCTATGCGTACCATCAATAATAGTTGTACTGGTAACTGCATCTGCCATATCAATTTACTCCCGTATTAAGCGTCTGCAAACGGAGTAACAAGTGTGCCTGAGCCAAGAGTTATACCCTCTACTGCGTATTTTGCACTTGCTATAGCGGTTACTCTTATGATACTTCCTGCAAGACCGCCTTTAGTGCTGCCATTTAGAGTAATCACATCGTTAGAAGCACCTGAGATGAAAGTTTTACCAGTTGCATCATCTACGCCTGTGTAAACTCCACCAACAAACTTGTCAGTACCATCAGTCAAGATATCCATGTCGGTAGCAGCAGTCACAACTATAAACGTAAAACTTGCGCCTAAATTTGCTAATTGGTTTGGATCGCCTTTATCTGTAGGTTCTGTTACAACGATACTTGGGAGAGTAAACTTTCCATCCGCATCATTACAAAGAAGTGGTCGTCCAGCGTGAGAAGCAACAGTAATTGAAGTATCAGCTGTTAGGCTAACTACTCCATTGTATCCTGAATTAATAAGACCAGCGAGTGATCTAATAGGGCCAGCGAAAGTCGTCTGAGCCATCGGTTTTCCTCCTTACGAAAGGTTTCGCCCTAGAGTCTTCGTAAGCGTCTGCTGGGACAGTCGCTAGGGCTATTATATTCCCAGAAATAAAGGGGGGCATAGCCCCCCTGTGGTATTATGCTCCAGGAGAGCCGAAAATACCTCTCCAATCAGACCAACCAAAGCTATAACGCTCTCTGGCCTTATAACGAACATTTCCGGTTTCAAAGTCACCTTCCATGTTTGTTGACACAGCCGTGCGAACAAAATGCTTAAGTCCGTTAGGAACGTCAGTCTTCAGGAAGAACGCATCAGTATCAGTCAGATAATGATTTACGGTGTAGCCTTCAGGAACCATGCCCATATTGCGAACCGCGTTAATATCATTGTCTGCCGTACCAACTCTTCCAGGAGATTCAAGAAGCCTATCCGCAACAAACTGCAAAGCAGGTGGAATAATTAGCTTTCTTGCCTGAGCGTTAATTTTAAGACCGCGCTCGTCTTCGAACGCAGCAATATCAATCAACGCTTGCTCCAATGAAGTTTCATTCAAATCAGCTGCAGTAGACAGCTCATTTTTCTGATCTTCATTTCCAACGGTTGGGTGGTCAGTTGCACAAAGCTCTTTTCCATCACCACCAGTATAAGAAGAACTAAACGCATTGTTCAATACGTTAGCTGCCTTAATCTGCTTAGTGGTCATCATGGAACGTGCTAGTGCGCGTGTGTAACGAGAAGACAGAGTGTCATACAAGTTGTCCTCGATGGCTTCTTCAGTCAAGCTGAAGGCCAAAGCGACCGTGTCATGTGTATAACGTGCTGTCCATGCTTCCTGTGCAGTGTCGTAGTTCACCGCAGAGCCTTCGCTCTTGACCGGTGCTTCTCCAAAGCCAGTTAGCATGACTTCTTCCTCGTAAGCTCTTTCAGAGTTTTCTGTGTCGAAAATCTCTTCGTGCTCATTCGGATAACGATCATACTCTAGTCCAAAGAGAGCATGAAGGCCAGGAACAAGCTCTTTAACGAGTTGTGCTCTATTAATAGCCATTAATTACTCTCCTTAAACTGCGAAGGTGTTAGTTGGGAATGTAAAGTACGCCCGAGCATAAGCACCGATGCTATTGCTAGGAGAATCTACAAAACCGACACATAAAGCAACACCACTAGAAGTAGTGGCTGTTACACCCTCTTTTGAACGTCCGTTAGTAGAACTACCGGCAGTAGTACTCAAAGTGTACTTATTACCGATAAAACTTACTGCAGGAGTTCCTGCTGTAAACTGTGCTTCAAACACAATACCAGGATCAGCATATACATACGCTTCAGCGTCTGCGCTACCTAGTGTGGCTGTGCTTGCAGTCCACGATTTAGAAAACGTAGGAGTCCCATCTGTAGCCGTGTAATACACACCGTAAAACACGCCAACAGGAGTTGAGGTTGCTCCCGCTTGATTGACATAACCCGAAGAAAGCGTGACTACGTCGCCGCTATAAATAGCAGTTCCGTATGCACTTGCAATACGCATTTTCTTGGGTCTAATTGTTCCCCCGTATAGGGAGAAAGCGGGGGTGAACCCATTAGGTGCATCCGTATTCGCCATTGTTAAACCCTCATATTAGAGTGATAGTTAATCAGAACTTACGTCCCGACTGCCAAATTCAACTTTAGAGTTCCTTTGAATGTCTCGTTTGCTAATAGGCATTCTAGGATCACTATCCCGCAAAAGGTCGTTGTCTACTCCCTGAAGCTGTTCCTGACTTCTTCGTGAAAAGTAATCAGTTCTTTCTTCTACGGTTTCTTCTGGAACTTTTGCAAGAACTAAGCCACCTACTCCAATTGTACCCGCGTGCTTACCGTCGTCCACTGTAGGAGAGTCAAACTCTGGATAGTCTTCCGCTCTTACTGGTTCGAATCCTTCACGAATGCGTTTAGACATATTCGCTTTGTCATCGTGACCTCGGACTTCTGCACGTAACCACCTGTGTTTATATCCAGGAGGTGCTTCTGGGGCATCCAACATTGAAGGGGGTTGCCATGTTTTTCTGCGAGCCTTCTTTGCTCGTGTATCAGCAGACCTAGGAGTTCGATCTGTCATTCTTTATCTCCTCTATACATATTTTGCGTACTCTTCTAACGGCACTCCGATCCTTTTCGCAATTGCTATTTGCGAAGGAGAGAGTGAAACTTTGCGTGCTCCGCGATTAGGAGACCCAACACCACGGCTAGGCCCAGCAACAGCGGGTTGTTGCACGGGTTTTGCTTGATCAAATTTTTGCGGGAAATATTCCTGCATTCTTTTGTCAACCTCTTTATAATAATCCGGAGACTGAGGGTTCCAAACTACTTGACCTCTTTGGTTATTCTCGGAGATTAAATCTTCGTGAATATCCATAGCAGCCTGAGTCATCACCCGATCCTGCCCGAACCATTTATTTCGTTCTGCCCATTCTTCCGTGATAGGATCTATCGAGGGAGGTGGGGGCTGTGGAGCCTGTTGCTGCGGAGCAGCAGGTGGCTTTTCAGCTCTTACCTTTTGTTGTCTTTGTAAACGCTGAACATTCTGCGCTTCTAATGAAGTTTTAGCAACTGCTTCTGTGGCTAATGCTATAGCCTCTGCATCGCCTAACTCTTGTGCTTCTTTAAGAGCTTTTCTAGCTCTTTCCGAATCAGACTTAACGCGAGCATCATATTCATTAACTAATGTCGTATCTGAAGAAGTCAACTTAGTTTGCAGCGTTTGGTTTTCAGCTTGAACATTTTGAGCGAATTTAATTGCTTCTTGTTCTCGCCTTTCTGCCTCACGCATACGATAAGTTAGTTTATCGATGCGTTTTTTAACACCGGCACTATACTCATCTACCTCTTCGGTATGTTGAGTTTCTTCGATCGTTTGATCACTTGTATCCACGTCAGGAGTGCTATCTTGAATCACATCCGCTTCGTGAATATCAACTTCTTCTTCAGGAAGTTCTAGTTCTATATTTTGTTCAGCCACAGCTATAACTCCATATTATTGCAGAATGTCTTCTGGGTCGTTTATTACAGCAAGTACTTCATCATCGTTCAAAAGCCGCATGCTGCCGCCTTCGATATTGAACCTAGCCCCTGCGTAGCGTCCAAAAATAATAAAGTCCCCCTCTTTACACCAAGGCCCATCTGGAAACTTTTCCTTGTCTGCATATGCGCTTGGTCCAACAGAAACGACTAAGCCTACAATCGCAGCTATTCGTTCCTTTTCGAGAGTTTGCTTTGCAAGCATAATCCCACCTTTAGTGGTGGCTTTAGGCTCGTGAGGCAGGATTAAAATCCTGTATCCCGTAGGTACGGGAAGTCTGTCTGCGTGTGCTTCTACGTTTTCAGGTGTGATCTGAGAATCTTCTTTCTCAGTGTCAGACCCAAAATTTAGGACACGATCCGGTACTGTTTCAGTCATCTATATCTTCCATTTTAGAGTGCAGGTTCACGATTTCTTGTTCAGCGAAATTTAAACCTGATATTTCGCCTACTACTCTCACATAGTGGGAATAGTCCTGTGCGTTGCCCGAAGCCAACATTTGCGAGAGTTCTTGTTGCCGCTCTCGTACTTTGCGAAGCATATGCTCCGAAAACTTTATATAGTCCATTAATCGCTAATGTACCTATAGAAATTCAAACCTTTAGTGGCTGCGCCACCGCCCTTTATTTTGGTTTCTTTACCATCAATAACTTTTCCAGCCGATACTTCTTTGGCTTGAGCAAAACCTTCCGCAGATGCGCTCATAGGTTCTACTTTTACGCCAGCAGGCTGGGAACTGGGCTTAGGGTAATCCCGATTACGTGTCTTCATTTTTTGCCTTTACTTTTTGTTGAGCCGCCTCGCTTCATTTTACGAGCACCCGATTTTTTCATCATCTTAGGCATTTTCTTTCTACCCTTCATTCTTGTCTCCTTCTGAATACAAATTATTGAAAGTTATTTTCGGATCCATGTAGCTGTCATGAATCTCTGCGCTATGTAAGTGCTGACTAGGATAAAAATCAGGTGCGCCTGATCCTGTCTCCCAAAGTGCTGGGTTAGTCGCTCTTACACGATTGTTAGGAAGTGCAACGATATTGCCTGTCCATTTACCAGCATCTGTTAACTCTAACACATGACTTTGTTTATGTTGTGCTGGATCATCAGCGATATCATTACCTGTGTAATCAACAGTAAAAAGATATCGCCCAGTGTGAAATTCGTTATCTATCTTACACAGCCAAGGACTAGAAGAAACACGATCCATTTTAATAACAGCATGTTCATGAGAACTACAATCCCACGGCTGAGCTAAATGCGTAGGCATAGCTTCAGGCATCTCCTCTAAAACGGAGTCTGCAACAAGCGCAGTTATAGGCATCCTAGCCCACATCGCGCCACCGTGTATGTTTTCTGCATCTTCTTCTGCATCAAGCTCAAATCCTGTAAAGACTACTTGAAAAGACAAGCACCTATCTGGAATGGTGTTTACCGCAAAAACAACCGCGTGTAAATACTCTCCATGGTAGTCTAAATGATTGTGTGTAAATTCTTTTCGGATCCATGCGTTAAAATGAGGTATGTTGCTTAATAAATAAGCCACCTACTCCTGTTCTCTAGATTCGCGAACAACCTTCGCGATCTCAGTTAGGTTTGAATCAATATCTCTTTCATTTTGCATTTCAGCTTCTTGCAGATCTGCAGCAACCTTAATATCTGTCTGTCGTTCTTGAGAGTCTAGTTTCTCTAGTTCGAGATCAGTTTTACGCTGCGAGTCTCTGTCTTTCTGAGACAGTTTTTCGTATTCCAGATTCATCTGCTCTTGGAACATTTCGCGTTGAGGGTCTTGCTGCTGTGCGGCCATTGCTTGCGCTAACGCTTGCTCCTGACCTGTTATTTGTTGTGTAGCTTGTGCCGCAGCCATTGCAATCTGACTTTCCATCTCTGGAGGTAGTTGAGGCATTTGACCGTCCGGTCCAGGCTGTGGTAACTGAATACCTTGCTGTGCCAGAATCTGTTCCATTTGCACTCTGTACTTCAATGCAATGTGCTCTTGGATATGTGCTTGCAATGCTGACATAGCTTGTGGGTTTTGCTGCATTTGTGGGTTTTGCATAAACGCCATATGCGCTTGGATATGTGCGTCGTGATTCTGTTGAATAAATGCTTTTAACGGTACGTTCATTAAAGCATCCATATTTTCCTGAACAGGGTCTTTAGGTGTTGGCTCAAATTCAGGAAGTAATAAGTCGTCAATATCTCGTATGTTCAACGCCAAATACATTTTACGAAACGCTTCCCGCATATTATGTAGTTGCGGTGCGCTTTGTGCCATCTGAAGCTGTGTCTGGGCTAAGATGATTCGCTGTGTGGTGCTAAAGATGTTAGGATCAGAAACAGGTATAACATCTACGTTGTCAGTAAAGTCTTCACGGAAAACACTTTGCTGTGCGCCTTGTACTTGGTAGGGATATTCCTGTGGAAGCACCTCTCCGAATATACGCTTGAGTATTTTGAATTCACTGCGCTGTGCGTAATGCAGTCGCTTATGAATTGCAGAAATAACCTTCTGGCCTTTTTCTAACATGGCAACTGTAGTACCTACTGGAGCGTTTTGATTACCATCTCCAGTTCCTTGATCCATTACTGCTGCGAACTTCTGACCAGACTCAACTAAAAGACCTAATAGCTGCGCTAATGTGCCGCTTGGTTCTTTATAAGGTAGTGGCAAGAAAGAATCGCGAATAACACCCCCAGGAGTGTCCACATCACGCCACTCTCCTGGTTGTATAGGGTCGTCAGACCGTTGAATATTTAATCCACGAGATTTAAAACCAGCAGGTAAGTTTGAAAGCGTTCCTGCGTCAATTAATTGCCGTAATATTGCAGTAGCAGATTTAGTTACACCGCCAATCATATGAATTAGACCAAATCCGTAAAATCCCAATCCAGGAAGGAATTTATAATGCGTAAAGTATTCAACTTTTCTACGCATAGGGTCTGTCGGATCATAATTTTGCCGTATTGATAAAACTTCGTTAGTATCTAGGCAGATAGTGATAATATACGGTAACGCCAAGCCAGTAGGCTCGTCGTTTTCATCTTTATCTTCAAAACCTTCTAAATCAAACTCGCCATGTACTTCTAATAGCGTATATTCGTCATCACCGCCAGTACGGTCTACACCCTCAAGCTCATCTATCTTATCTTGTAGATCATTTTGCTTAATATACGAAGGAGACCCCATAGAAACGTCACGATAAAACCCAGACAGCTGTAATTTCTTCAAATCATTCTCTGTCATCCTAATGACGTGAGTAATTCGTGAAGCAGTTACTAAATCATTAGTTGTATACGGGACAACTAAGTCTTCTGCCTTAACAAAACGAGAAACCGCTCTACCTACAGAGGGATCGTAGTAACTTTTCTTAAAAGCAGATCCTGCCAAGGGGAGGTAAAACAACATTTGATCCATTTCAGGATCATATTCTTCCATCTTATAAGTAAGTTGGTAGTTCATGAAGTTTTTAACACGATTTGCTTGTTCAAGTTTTGGATCTGAGGTGACGCCCATCACTTGCGTGTCTACTGGTCCCCCTGCAGGCAGTAACTCGCGGTAAGTTTGTGCCTGAAAGTGCGTAACCGCTTCAGCTAATAGCGGATGATACACGCCGCTTGCACCTTCGAAGGGTTCACTGCGTGTATTTGTTTTAATTCCTAGTAAATCTAGTCCGTCTCGGAAAGTTTCATACCAGTCTTGACGAGAATCTAAGTCGTCATGGTAATAAGACGTAATTTTTGAAGCAAGTTCGCCTCTTGTGGACTCGTCTAATATTTCAGCAATGTTTTCGCCAAACGATATTGCATAATCTTCGTCAAATTCATCACCGAAACTAGCGATGCCTTCGTCGTCTATAAAAACTTCGACGACTTCGTCTTCTAAAGGCTCCTCTTCTACTTCAATTTCAAATTGTTCAGCCATAACGCGGAACGATACCTCGTTTTAATTCAATAATAAATCAGTAATATGCACGGACTTTGGGGTAATATTCCTCTTCGTCGTCGTAATCTGAGTCTAATCTCAAAAATCCACCGTTTCTAAAGCGTATTAACGCTAATGTTGTAGAATCCACCAAATCATCATGCTCTCCGTTAGGAAAGTCCGTAACTTCTTCCATTAATTCTTCAGCCCAGCGGTTTTCTGGCACCCAAACCTTACCTTCTTGGAACATAGGGCTAACTGAATTCAACCTTGCAATCTTATCTTGGCCTTTGTTGGGTGAATACGTGTTAATCGGTATGCCGAGTCTGCGTAATTCTTGCGTTAGCGGGATACCTGTCGCTTTTGTTTCAATAATTACAGAATCAGGATCCCAATATTCGTACAAACGTATCGCTTCACGTTTGAGTTCGGGAAAGTCTAGCCGCTCTTTTACGCAATCAATCAAGATAATGTGCGCCTGACCTCCTGGATACATCTCATCGTTAATTTTTCCTTCCGGATAAAACACACCCCATGTAGTTATCGCTGTAAAGTCAGCACGTTCAGACTTTAGAAACGCCGTATCGTAACTTTGAATTAGATATTCACAAGCTGGAGGCGCGTCGTTAGGCCAAATCTTGAACCATTCCTTCGGAATAATAGAAATACCTTCGCCGGTTGGCCGCTGCATGTACTGAGCCGCCCACTTCGAAGGAGGAACCGAAGCCTTAATCGACTCAAGTTCTTCTAATTTCCAAAATTCAGGCCATAACGACTTACCCGATGGCAAGATTGCAGGAAACTCAATCAGCTCCCATTGGTCTGCGTTCTTATCTTGCATCATTTTCTTGATTAATTTACCCGTTAAGTCTTTTTTAGACCAACGAGTCATTACGATAACGATGGCACCTCCTGGTTGGAGACGCTGTCGGGGGCCAGTCATAAACCAATCGTAGGCTTCGTCTAGTGATTTATCGGAAAACGCATCTTGCTCAGAGTGCGGATCGTCAATAATAAACAGATCAGCACCACGACCTGCAAGTGCACCGCCAATGCCTGACGCATAATACTCACCGCGTTGCGAAGTTAACCATTTACCCGCGCTTCGTGAGTCAGCTTTTAGTTCTGTCTTAGGAAATATCTCACGATATTCTTCAGTGTCAATTAAGTCACGCACCTTACGACCAAAGTTTATAGCTAGGTCAGCTGTGTGCGTTGCTTCAATAATCTTTAACTTAGGATTTTTTCCTAACAAGTAAGCAGGAAACAAGTGTGATGCAAATTCAGACTTCGTATGTCTGGGCGGCATGTTGATAATTAACCGCTTTAGTTCGCCGCTTGCTATTTTATCAAACGCCTGTGCCATTTTACGGTGATGATCACCGTTAATAAATTCAGGCCAGATAATTTTTACAAAGTCAATAAAGCTAGAAGCAGAAGTTTCTCTGCGTTCACGCTTTTCAAGTTCTTCAAGGAGAAGTGTAAACTCTTTTGCTTCACTCTTAGATAAGAATGACAGGTCTACGTTTTTTAGATCCTTGAGGATATCACTCATTAATCACTCATTTGTGGACCAAGGACAGGAGCTTCTTCTTGTCGGTTAGCTCTTCTTTCTCTAATACGCGAACCTATTTTCCTTAACCCACCAAGTCCCATCTCAGCGAACCCCATTCCAGGAATTAACTGTCGCGCAAGTCTGCGCTTTTCTTCTGGGTCGTTGGTCATTTCGATAGCTTTTAAAATTTCAACCTGAGCTAACCCAGGAGTTTGGTTTTTTACAGTCTCTATGAGACCTTGTTTTATTCCAGCTTTTATACCACCGGTGCTTCCATCCTCGTACCGTCGAGGTTGTACTGGTCCACCTGTGGCTCTACGTTTATCTCTTTGCATTTCTATAAACGCCCTAAGATTTTCTTCCCTTTCTTGTTTAGCCTCAGCCTCTTCCATATCTTGGAAATAAAGGTCTCGTCTTTCTTCTTGCGAAAGTTCTTCACGACCTAACATTCTTTGACGAGCTGCGTCTGTTGAGTTAAAGATAGTTCCTCGTAAATCAGGATCTTCATTAAAATTGTTAAAAAGTCCTCTAATCGTATTAATAGATTGTTCGATAGGTGTTTCAGGGGTAGTTATGGTGTGTAACAACTCTGTACCAAGACCAGATAAACTATTCTGAAGTTCTAAATACTCTCTAACTTGTGGGTCTACTTCTGAAGGATCTTCATATTCAGTAATCCTTGGAGTGTTAGAAGCATACCCGCTAGTGGTTAAAGTTCCTTGAGGTGTTATGCCACCCTCACTACCATCTTGATACTTTTTTGGTTGTACTGGCCCTCCCGCAGCCATCTGATCAATATCCGCTGCTGACGCGCTAACCATACCCATTCCAGGATTTGCTTCCATCTGCGCCATCATCGCATTGCCGACATTCCTGACTCCAGGATCTACGTCCATCTGCATCTGGCTAATCTTAGGAACTGAAAAGTGATATACGTCTTGTGGTAACCCAACCGGTCCACCAGTGCGAGAGAACTGTACGTTAGTGGGTTCTGGTCCTGACATCTGTTGTTGCATTAACAACGCTTCAAGTTCAGGGGGTATCTGCTCAGGAGTTCTATCGAAACTTTCAGTGTCGTACATATCTCCACCGTAAGTACCTTCCAAGGCTTCTCGAAAATCTGGGGCAGCTCCTTCAGGTGTTCCAGCATCTCCTATCGTTTCGATCGCTAATTCGTTTGACGCTGGAATAATAGGCGCAGCTCCTTCAAAATATGCCTGCTCTTGAGCTGCTTTCTGCTGTGCTTTCTGTCGCTTTTTTCCTGCGACAATACTTGCGCCTGTACTAACAACTACAGCCGCTGCTGCTATAATTCCTACCGACATTTTAGTCTCCCTGTCATTTAAGAATCTTCTCAGATCCTTCTTTCGCTAACCTATCTTCTATTTCAACAATATCTTGTGTGTTTGTGGGGTTAGGATGAATCGTTATGAATATCGTATCTTCTAACAAATATAACGCTCTTTTAGTTTGCGGTGGTGTAGTAAAAATAGCAAAATCTTTATACACCTCTACTACGTCCTCTTCTTGTTTTGTAGAAACAACTCGTATGTGTCCTGAAACTAAAATCGAAACATTAGATTCATTATGCTCCGCGCTTACCGCAACGCTACCTTTAGAACCATACCAAGCCCGCACATAAATACCATCTGCAAAATGATGCGTATTAGCTGTAACCGCTGCTTCTAAAAAACCCTCAGAAATGTTCTTTTCTAAAACCTTAGTCAGAACAGAAATCTGATCTTCTCGCTGTAGCTGAAGTTCTTGTACTTCTGCTAGTTCAGAACTCATTTGTAGCTCTTACCGTAATATCCTTTTTGGAAAACCTGACCGCCATTCTTATAACTCGCTGGCACCATCATTCTTTTGCGACGTCGCGTTCCTGGACGACCGCCCATGTTCTTCTTTTCAGTCTTCGCAGCTTGCCTAAAGTTTTCAGCTGTCGGTGCGCCTTCCTCACCTTTTCTTCGCATCCGCTCACCAGAGCCTGCTGCTATACGCTTACGCTTCGCGTGTATGTTTGCATATAATCCTGGACGACCGCCCGAGGCATACATCTCAGGTTCATTTCCAATTTGAGCTCTCAACCTTTTTATCTTAGCTTCGTGCGAAGCTCGTGTAGCAGGAGTTAAGTTTTCAGTTGCTATCTCTCTCCTCAACTTGCTTATTTGGTCCATGAGGGCTTGACGAACTTCTATGTCTACGTCTTGATTAATTTTATTTTTACGCTCGATGTCCATGTCACTGTACGACCGATTTTTAAATGCTTCGTCTGCGTCGCGCAACGCTCTATCAAGTGAACCTTCTGTAGCTTTCGGGTCCATAGCTCCTCTCAACCCGTCAAAAATACCACCTGTTCCTCGACCTTTAGCCATACCCGCTGCTAACGCACCAAGGCCAGCCATTTCAGGTGAGGCTCCGTATTCTGTTAGCACCGCTTCGAAATCTATCGGCTCTGACTGACCTACTTCGCCTAATAACTCAGACAACCGTCCATCACTCAACGCCTCTAATAAACTGTAAATAGGAATGCCGCTAGTGGCTACTTCAATACTTGCCTCGTCCGTAGGTATCCCCGCGAAGTCGAACAAGGAACGTATTCCAGACTTCATGTCTCGTTTATCTACTTCTCTTTGATACTCGTCCCGCATTCTGAATAACTCTTGATAACGAGGGTCTTCTTCACGTCTGCGGTCTTCGTAACTCGGAACACGTTTTCCAAATAGTTCAGGAGGATCATCGAACCTCTGTCTATTTGCATCTCCGTACCGTTCTCCTTGAGACACTAAATCAGAAAACATTTCTCCAATGGTCATGTCGTCGCGGATCTGATCTTTTCTTTCTTGAATAGCTTCGGAAATATATTCACGTCCCCCAGTTACAGGGTCAACTATTACAGCGTCTACTTTGCCTTGCGTTAAGTCCATTACCATTTCACCTTATCGGCCCAATAAGCCGCTGACATTTTGCCTTTCGCAATGTTCTTTCCATGGCGAGCTTTGAAGCTCTTGCGCCTCGCCTTCTGCTTCGCCGACTCGCCCTTCTTAGGCTTGCCTGCAGTCTTCACACCTTGCTGCCCGAAACGAATGAGTTTCAACTTATGTCCTTCCTGCGCTAATACCATATGCGACTTCTTAGGATGGCTGGGTGTGCGCTTCGGTTTGTTCACACCCTTCAAGTTGTGCTTCTTGATTAAG
>VTLG01004000.1_pt1 | contig 52519 bp, 54 predicted proteins | sample 4694571 | NCBI WGS metagenome assembly VTLG01 (sample SAMN12604809, study PRJNA352737) | marine metagenome | biome: ENVO:00000447; feature: ENVO:00000209|ENVO:00000569|ENVO:01000036; material: ENVO:00002151; isolation source: viral sequences binned using virsorter ... | reverse complement strand
ATAGATGGTCATACTCTTTATTTTCCCCCTTTTTTTATGCTGCCAAATCCAACTCTATTCCGCGACAACGAACCCACTGTATTGTTTCAATGTTGATGTTGCGGTAGTTCTTTGCGGTTGTTTCCCATCCAACCATGTACTGTTGCGGATTAGCAGTTTGCTCTCCACCTTTGGAATGCTTCTTGACATTTAACCGACAGGTTATCACTCTTTCAGTTCCATCCTTTTTCAAAAATAGAACAGTAAAAAAACGATTACCGACAAACTCTTTAAAGCGGTGCATGAACAAGGTATTTATACTCATAGTGATTTCCTTTCATCAAGGAGGGGAAAAGGGGTTGACAAGGTTAATTCCTGTCCTTATAAGTTCTGACTGACACAGTGTCAAGGGAAAATTTCTCACATGAGCTACCAACGGCGGCAACAAGACCTTGAGCGTAGAAACAGAAAAAGGAATATCTATGCTAAGAGTTTAAGTAACCCTAAGTATAGACAAAGAAGAGTAGAGAATAAAAAAAAGAAGAAGTTAAATAAAAAAACTTTTGATTTAGATGTCTATTTGAAGAATGAATATGGCGAAGAAGATCAAGGAGATGGCTGACAAGTTCTTTATAAATTGTGATCAAGAACCAAAGATGGCTAGAAGATTTGGTTCTGGATGGAGAGTTATTGAGATTATCTACAGCAAGAAAAAGTGGACAAGATTAAAGTACGCTCCTAATAATTTAGTTAATAATGTTCCTTTATTTAAAAAATTTGTTAATGTTAAAACAGAACTTTGGAACCGTATGAAGAAGGAAGAGTTGTAATGACAACATATGTTCTAGATATAGAAACAAACTCTTTAGATGCTTCTATCATATGGTGTGTTGTATTAAAAGAATTAAACACAGATACTTTTGTTATTGCAACATCACCAAAACAACTACCCTTATTAAAGATTAACGATACATTTATAACACACAACGGAATAGCTTTTGATATTCCAATCTTAAATAATCTGTGGAAAACTAAGATTACAGTGCCGCAGGTTATTGATACTTTTATTATGTCTCGCCTTTTTAATCCTAACAGAGAAGGAGGACATTCACTGGCCTCTTGGGGTAGAAAATTAGCATTTGAAAAGATAGATTTTAATAACTTTGAATCTTTTAACAAAGAGACTGTTGAGTACTGCATACGCGATGTTTCTTTAACGGAGAAGGTTTATAATCATTTGTTACAAGAAGGTCGGGAGTTCTCTGACAAGTCTATTCGATTAGAACATAACATTGCTTATATCATAAGTCAGCAAACTAAGTACGGCTTCTTTCTTGACAAAAATAAAGCTGAAGATTTATATGCAGAAACATACCAAAAGGCTAAACAAATAGAATACGAGCTACAGACGGAATTTAAACCAAAACCTAAATTTATAAGAGAAGTAACTCCTAAAATAAAAAAGGACGGCTCCTTATCGTTAGTAGGTTTAAAGGACATACCAGATGCGGAAGAGTCTGTTGGTGGTTCTTTTTCTATGTTCAAGTATGAACCCTTTAATCTTGCAAGTCCAAAACAAATCATTGAACGATTGAATATTTGTGGATGGCATCCCACAGTGTTTACACCTAAAGGATCGCCAAAAATATGCGAACAAAATCTTGAAACAATATCTGACAATGCTCCCCTGTCTGCCAAGAAATTAGCAGAATGGAAGATGTTAGAATCTCGTTGGAAAACTGTAGAGAGTTGGTTAGATGCTTGTCACGCTGACAATCGTATACACGGTAGGGTTTTTTCAATGGGGGCCGTTACAGGACGCATGACACATGCCGATCCCAACATGGCTAATGTTGTTTCTGTTGACAAACCTTACGGTAAAGAATGTCGAGAGTGCTTTACAGTTAAGAACCCTGACAAATACAGCCTAGTAGGCATGGATGCGAAGGGGCTTGAATTGAGGATGTTAGCTCATTACATGAATGACAAAAAGTACATTGACATTGTATTACATGGTGATCCTCACGTTGAAAATCAAAAGGCGGCGGGACTTCCTGACAGATCAAGTGCTAAAACATTTATTTATGCATTTTTATATGGTGCTGGTGCGGAAAAGATTGGGTCCATTATTAACGGAACGTCCAAGGACGGTGCGCGATTGAGAAATAAGTTTCTTTGTAATATGCCATCCCTGTCAAAATTAATAGACCGTGTAGCACAAGCCGCCTTACGGGGCAGCGTTAAAGGCTTAGATGGAAGACGCATTCTGATACGGCACCAACACGCTGCTTTGAATACTTTGTTGCAAGGTGCAGGAGCAATAGTTTGTAAACAATGGAGTGTGTATATGCATCACTATATAAAGCATAACAAATTAAACGCTCGTTTAGTTAATACTATACATGATGAATTACAATACGAAGTTTTAAATACTGATGTAGAAGCAATCATGGAGAGTGCTGATAAAATGATGCAAAGAACAGGAGAATTCCTGGACGTACGACTGGAACTTAATGCAGATGCAAAGGTAGGTAAAACATGGGCCGATACACATTAGAAATACAACACGGATTTAAAGCAGAAGGGCTTTTTCAACATCTTGCTGAAGCACGGGGCTACAATGTTGAGACAGCATCAACGTCGATGAATATCAAGGATCACATTGACATGATATTAACAAAAGATACTGAACAATATTCAGTTGATGTGAAATCACGTAAGAAACTTCACAGAAATGGAGATTACAACGATGCCTTTGTTTGGGTAGAGTTTCACAATGTGCAAGGTAAGCTAGGATGGCTGTACGGAAAGGCTGACAAAATCGTATTTGAGCGGGCTGACGATTTCGTTATTGTAGATCGTGAGAATCTAAAAGATTACTGCGAAACTACGGTTGTTCCTTTATTTGTTGATGCGCCATCAGATGCGGTTTATAAAATATACCAAAGGAGTGGACGCAAAGACGTTATCAGTCTTGTGTCTATGGAGAATATCCTTCATCCGTATGCGTATGTTGTGGACACCGAAATATGGGAAAAAGTGGAAAAAGGGGGTTGACAAGTACAAATAGGGGGCGTAGACTCCAGACATTGTGGACATAGATACCAGAGAAAAAGGAGACATCTATATGATAGTACGAGGAACAGCCCAGTGGGCTTCGGTTTTTGAACCAAATGAGTTGAGTGGAAAGTTTCAGATTGACGTTTGTAATCTTAACACTGAAACAGTTAAGTCGCTTAAATCCGTTGGCATAGATGCCAAGAAGGGAACTGGTGATAAAGCCGACAAAGGACGTTTCATCACAGCCAAATCCAAGAAGTATCCCCCAAAAGTTCTTGATCGGCGGGCGCAAGCAATGGATGGTTCAATTCTTATCGGTAACGGATCTGAAGTGAAAGTTTCCATTCGTCCTTATGCGTGGACGTTTGGAGATAAAACAGGTGTTGGCGCAGGACTTAACAGTGTCATGGTTACATCACTTGTTGAGTATGGTGGAAGTGAAGAACTCGAACCAGAAGATGATTTCGATGATAACGAAGTTCCGTTTGACACAAGAGAGGAGATTGACGAACTCTAAAATTATTAGAAGTTCAGTTCTATGGTAGGTTGGAGTGGCTGTAAAGGAAGCCGCTGATACTAGAGCGAGGGGTTGGGGCTACTAGTATATACTTTCTTTTTGTTGACGGTATTTAAAGAAGGAACTCTTATGAAGAAAAATATTTATACACTTATACCCGACATACACAAACTTCTTGAAGATGGAAAAGAGGGGGTCAATGAAAAGAACTTGAGAGAGTTCTTTAAAGCTTTGCGTGAAGACGTAGAAAGTTTTCTATCACCTGATAACAGGGATAACAGTGGAAGACTTCGAATGTCCGCTATTGGAAAACATGATCGTAAGTTATGGTATGAATTTAATAATAAAGAAACAAAGAAATTTGGTGGACAACAGAAATTAAAATTCTTCTTTGGCAATCTCGTTGAGTCGTTCCTTTTATTTCTTGCACAAGAAGCAGGACACAAAGTGATGGATCGTCAGAAGGAAGTCGTTCTGGAAGGCATCAAAGGACACATAGATGCTAAAATAAATGATGTTGTAGTTGATATTAAATCGGCTTCTGATTTTGGTTTTAAAAAATTTAAAGATAATCTTCTTCACATTGATGATCCTTTTGGGTATGTAGGACAATTAAGTAGTTATGTTCAAGCAGAAGGAGATGATACGGGATACTTCTTAGCTTACAATAAGAACACTGCAGAAATGGTTCTTGTTGAGTTGGATGAGTTGACAATGATAGATGCGAAGACGCGCATTGCAGATCTGAAAGAAATTGTCAAAGACAAGTCTCTTCCTGATCGATGTTATGCTGATCGTGACGAAGGTAAACAGGGTAACAAAATCCTTGATAAGAATTGTACCTACTGTGACTTCAAGCATGAATGTTGGGAGGATGCTAACGATGGTCAGGGTCTGAGAGTTTTCTCCTATGCTGGTGGTCCTGTATATTTCACGCATGTTGAGAAGGAACCAAGAGTTGAAGAGATACTTATGTAATGTCGTATCTTAGTACACATCAACCTTGTCCACATTGTACAAGTAGTGATGCTCTGTCTATAAACATTGATGGTAGTACGTACTGTCATTCTTGTGAGAGATACACAGCGTCAGGAAATGTTGATGAATTATCTGATGATAGTGGTTATGAGGAAGGTAGAGAAATGAGCGCAGTCAATGTAAACATAAAAGAAGAGATACGCCATATCCAAGTAAACAAGGCACTCTTAGATTCTGGTGTAAGTATGGCTCTCTCTGACAGGGGTATAACCAAAGAAACGTGCCAAGTCTTCAATGTTACAGTGCGGGGTAACAAGCACTTTTACCCGTACTATAATGAGGATGGCGAGTGGGTAGCAAACAAGATAAGAAGAAGCTCTGCAGATGGGCAGAAAAGGTTTAGCACAGTGGGAGAGTGGGGTGATGCCCAACTCTTTGGGCAGAAGAATTTTTCTAAAGGTGGTAAGTACATCACCATATGCGAAGGAGAGCTTGATGCTCTCGCTGCTTACCAGATGATGGGATCGAAATGGCCCGTTGTGTCTATTCGTAACGGGGCTTCCAGCGTTCTAAAGGATATTGAGGCATCCTTTGAGTATCTAATGAGTTACGATAATATCGTTTTGTGCTTCGATAACGATGAGCCTGGAAAGAAAGCTGCCAAGAAAGCTGCAGAGTTGTTAGCTCCTAAAGCCCGTATTGTTCATCTCTTGAAACACAAAGATGCAAATGAATACCTTCTGGCTAATGACAAAGAGGGGTTTATGAAGTCATGGTGGAATGCCGATAATTATACACCAGATGGCATTGTTTCGGGAACAACTTTATGGGATTCCTTGAAAAATGGGGTAGTCAAGACTTCTGTTGTTTATCCCTATGACGGTATGAATAGAATGACATACGGTATAAGAATGGGGGAACTTATAACGGTGTGCGCAGGTACGGGGATTGGCAAGAGCAGCTTTTTAAGAGAGATTATAAAGCATATCTTTGACAATACTGATGATAACATCGGTTTAATGTTTATGGAAGAGAATGTTCGTAATACAGCGGAAGCTATAATGAGTCTTGAACTTTGTAAACAGCTTCATCTTCCCGACACAGAATACACAGAACAAGAATATGAAGAAGCTTTTAATAATACGGTAGGATCAGGACGCTATTTCTTCTTTGATCATTTTGGATCTAACAGCATAGACAGCATACTGTCACGTATTAGATACTTTGCCAAAGCTGCTAAGTGTAAGTATGTCATACTTGACCATATAAGTATTATTGTGAGTTCTCAAGAACATGCGTATGATGAGCGCAGGACCATAGATGAATGTATGACTAAACTGAGAACGCTGGTACAAGAACTGGATATTTGCTTATTGATGGTTTCTCATTTGCGTAGACCCTTACAAGGTTCCCACGAGGAAGGCTTGAATACGTCATTGTCTGACCTTAGAGGCTCTGCTAGTATTGGACAACTATCAGACATTGTAATAGGGCTTGAACGCAACGGACAAGCGGATGATTTAATTGAGCGGCATACAACCTACGTGAGGGTTATCAAGAATAGGTTCTCTGGTCTTACAGGACTATGTGCTAAGTTATTCTATGATTTCAAAGAAGGGCGCATACGAGAGAAGAGCCTGGATCTTGAAGCTGAAGACAAGGACAACGAGGAAATTTGATGCCACTGGTTTCGATATTCAACATTGTAGAAGCGGACATCCTTGAGAATAAGGACTGTATATTCATCTACGCAGATAATAAGAAACAAGATGGTTTACCTTTTACCAATGGTAGATTTAGAGTACTTGCGAATGCTTTCCCCATAATAGTTAAGAAATATGGAGGACATGATCCTGAGTCATATTGGAAAGATGAAGAGTTTATTTTATTCAAGAATGAACTTAGAAACTCTCTAGAAGTAATAGAGAAGATTCTTAGTGTGGGAACAGTTGGAATCCTGTGTCGAGAATCTTTAGACCACTATCAGTTTTCAGTAGATACCATATCTTCATACTCAAAAGAGGCGAAGGAGCATTTGCTCAATGAACTGTCTTCTTTCTATTCGAGATTTACGGTCAAGCGCAAATGAATAAATATCGATCAAATTTTGAACATACCTTCTCTGTATTCCTTGATCAAAAGGGTATACGCTACGAATACGAACCAACAAAGTTTTCTTACACTCCAAAAGAAAGAACATACACACCAGACTTCTTTCTTCCAGACTACGACATCTATATCGAGACAAAGGGTTTATTCGTATCGGAGGATCGAACAAAACATCTACTTGTTCGTGAACAGAATCCAGATGTTGAGATACGTTTTATTTTTCAAAACTTAAAGAATAAGCTTTACAAAGGATCAAAAACAACGTACGCTGATTGGTGTGAAAAACATGAATTTGAGTATGCCCAGGATGAAATGCCCGCGCCTTGGCGGAAGCGAAGGAAATGAGATGGATGATACACCTCACATAACAGACGAAGAGTTGGAAGATGTTCTAAGAGAAGAAAGAGAGAATCTAAAAGAAGGGCGAATTTACCTTATTTTAGAAGCTTCTGAAGAAGACGAAACTTTTTTTTCTATGCTGTGTTTAGATACCACAAAGAATAACAAAGACGGTACTTCCAGCGTATGTCAGACTCTTGCAAAAGGGCTTGTACATCTTATCTCAGAAAGTAGTAATGATATTTTTGATCTTGGACAAGCAGTACTTGATCACGAGTCGCCCAACAAAGAAACTAATGTGGTTACGTTTGACGGTCTCTTTGTTGAGGATAACGTAGTTTCGTTGGATAATTATCGTAAAGATAAGCATACAAAACAAACTATAACTAATCCTGAAACAGGGGATGTAACGGTAACTTTCTCATTTAACGATGACGAACCTGTCTGACCAAAGAGCAGACCAATGCAAAAAGATGATCCTGTGAATAGCCCAGAGCATTACCGAAAACTTGATATTGAAGCCATCGACATTATCGAGATGTCAATGACACAAGAAGAATATCTTGGTTACCTAAAAGGAAATGTACAAAAATACCTTGTTAGATATAAACATAAGGGAAAACCTATGGAAGATCTAGATAAAGCTATCTGGTACTTACTGAAATTAAAAGACAAAGTTTCGTTCTATGGAGAGTTGGAGACAAAATGCGATGAGTAACTCACTTCCAACAGACTACCAAAATTTTATCTATAAGAGTCGATATTCTCGTTGGGTGGAAGACAAACAACGGCGAGAAACTTGGGAAGAGACTGTTACTCGGTTCGTTGATTTTCTGGTGGGCCATATAAAATTGGTCTGCGAAGTTGATCTAAGTACTTTGGCAGAGGTGGAAGCCGTCAAGAAAGCCATACTGTCCTTGAATGTTATGCCGTCTATGAGGGCTTTAACAACTGCAGGTCCAGCCCTTCAACGTGAAAACATTGCAGGGTATAATTGTGCATACATTCCTATAGATAATCCTAGATCTTTTGATGAAATACTCTATATTCTTATGAATGGTACAGGCGTAGGCTTCTCTGTGGAACGAAACTTTATCGGGAATTTACCGACCATACCAAATCAGCCGTTTGAAGAAACAGAAGACGTTATTTGTGTGGCAGATTCCAAAGAAGGCTGGGCTAGAAGCTTTAAGGATCTTGTTGGTTATTTGTATACCAATCGTATCCCCAAGATTGATTTGTCAAAAGTACGCCCTGCAGGATCAAGATTAAAAACCTTCGGTGGTCGAGCTTCTGGTCCTGAACCTCTTAGCGATCTATTTCAATTTACCATAAGGATATTTCAAGGTGCCACGGGAAGAAAGCTTTCATCTATTGAGTGTCACGACATCGTGTGTAAAACTGGTGAGGTCGTGGTTTTTGGTGGGGTTAGGCGCTCCGCTCTTATTTCTCTTAGTAATCTTACTGATGATAGGATGCGGTCTGCTAAGTCTGGTAATTGGTGGGCTTTGCATCCTCACAGGGCTTTGGCAAACAACTCTGTTGCGTACACGGAGACCCCTGATCCATCGGCATTTATGAAAGAATGGCAAGCACTATACGAAAGCAAATCAGGAGAGAGAGGCATCTTTAATAGGGTTGCAGCACAGAAGAAAGTATCTGGCATAGGTCGTAGAACACCGCACGATAGTTTTGGAACCAATCCATGTAGCGAGATTATCTTACGGCCCAATCAATTTTGCAACTTGTCTGAAGTTGTTTGCCGCCCGAATGATACGGCAAAGATATTACGAAAAAAGGCGGAACTTGCTTCCCTGCTTGGTACGTTGCAATCTACTCTTACTGATTTTAAATACTTAAGGGCGCGTTGGCGTAATAATACAGAAGAAGAAAGATTACTTGGAGTATCTCTTACAGGAATCATGGATTGTAATCTTCTTAACAGCAACAACAGTTCTTCTGCCAAAGCCTCGTTTCTACATTCTTTGAAAGAAGTAGTAATAGAAACTAACAAGAAGTGGGCTAAACTGCTGGGCATCCCCCAGTCAACAGCTACGACTTGTGTCAAACCATCTGGAACCGTGAGTCAGCTTACAGACGCTTCCAGTGGTATTCATGCTCGACATGCGCCTTTCTATATCAGGACTGTGCGTGGGGATATCAAAGACCCATTAACTCGTTTCTTGATGGATCAGAGTATCCCTAGTGAACCTGATATTAACAACCCTAGCAACACGGTGGTATTTTCATTTCCTTTCGTATCACCGTCTACTGCTATCTGTCGGGCTGATACGAAGGCTCTGGAGCAATTACACTTTTGGAAACTATTCAGTGACCACTGGTGTGAACATAAGCCTTCAATTACGGTGAGTGTCAAAGAGCATGAATGGATGGAAGTAGGAAGTTGGTGCTACGAGAACTTTGATAGTTTAAGTGGCATCAGCTTCCTGCCTTTCTCGGATCACAGTTACCGACAAGCTCCGTACCAAGATTGTACAAAACAGGAATATAAAAAGCTGGCATCACAGATGCCAAAGGAAATAGACTGGGAAAAATTCAACAGTTATGAAAAAGAGGACAACACAAAAGCCTCGCAGGAATTGGCGTGTACTGCGGGGGTGTGTGAACTTGTGGATATATGAAGAGAGCTACTATTTCAGAAGTTCGTGTTGAACTAAAAGAAGACGGGAATCTAGAACTGATTTACAGATCTATTCCCGCCGATAAGTTCAGGGAAGTTATGGATTTGGGACTACCAGAATATGAGAATACTGAACTTCTTAAAAGTTTTATGGATCGTTTAGAAAATATAACAAGAGAATATCTTGAAGATGTCAAAAAGTTGTTATAACTATAAATCTTATTATTAAATATCTTTCATGGAGAAACTTTCTCCGCATCCACACATAGAATTAACATTGGGATTCTCTATCATCAGTCGTTGCCCAAAGATATCTTTCTTATAATCAACTTCTGTTCCTGTTAAATACATAAGCGAAAGGTTGTCTATAATAAGTCTTCCTGTATCTAAATCTAATGTAAAATCATCTGTAAAATTTATTAACTCTTCTTCCGACACAAGTTGCCAATCATAACTAAATCCCGAACATCCTCCGCTATTAACGGAGAGTTTGATGGCTGGAACATTCTTATCTACTATAATAGAAGACAAATGTATATCAGCATTGTCTGTGAGTTCTATCATTTACCGACACCAGACAAGTACTTCGGTACAGGTTTTCCATCCAGTTTTTTGCGTATCCATCGGTATAGTCTTTGATAATAAAGGAACATAGTTCTACCCTTACCTTTACTTTTTCATGTTATTCCTATGAATACCCTTGTGCTTCTCAAATGAGCGCATTGATCCAAGTCCCAGAAGACTTAGAGTCAAAGTCATTAGCCCCTCTGTTGGGATGATCGGTATCGAGAGAGTACTTCCCGTTATGGCAATAACCCATATAAAGATAGGCTGAAAGACAAATTGCCATCCCAGACCAAAAGCACAAATCCACATGATGGACGGTCTAGCCCCTGCCACAAAGATGCTGGGATGCTTGGCTTGTTCTATATTGGCTTGTGCTTGAGCTAAATCCAGTGACACTATTTGTGACTTCAATTCGTGAGATAGCTTTGTTTTAAGATCCTTGTCCTCAACAAACTTGTCGAGAACTTTACCTGCAACGCCTATAACTGTTTCTGCAATACCTAGCATTACTTCTTAACCTTTCCACCTTTATTAAATTTGCGAGTATATCCCACTCTACCTCTAAGACTTCTTTTTTTACCTGCACTTGGAATTGCAGGGCTTGCACCCATGCCTACACTGAGCCTTCCGCCGCCAAGGCGAGTACTAACGCCAGCCCTGTAATCGTATTTAGATTTAGCTTTCTGCGAAGCCCTTCCCTTGTAGCCTGGAACATCTACGTCCGTTACGCTTTTAAAATTAGATCTTGATCCTCCCACAGATCCAGAGGCTTTTTTAGTCCAAGGAATGGGAAAAGTAAGATCTACACCTTTCTTCGTTCCTGTAAAGCTTTGTTTGACACCTTCTTCTGGGCGTAGCTTTGTTCTGGCTCCCCCGTATGAAGCTTTGACTCCAAAACGTCCTTTTTTAGCGGATAAACCAATATTTCCACCATATGTTTCTCTTGGGGGATGTTGTGCTGATTGTGTACTAAATTCGCCCCCTACTTGTATATTAACAGGTCGCAAACTGCTTTTATTGGCGTACGGTTTGTTTTTAGGAGGAGCCATTATTTATACCTTTCCTTACCTTTAAGGACTATACTGGTGTTGTAATTTTTTACGTGGGCGATTTCCACTAAGGGCGCGTTTAAGAGCCTCCATTGATGTGAGTTCGCTTTCTAAAAGTTCTTTTCGTTTTTTCTCTGCCCTTCCTATTGCTACCGCTTTTTTCATTCTTCCCTCTACTAATGGTGAGGGGCGATTAAAAAGATCCCAATGGGCTTTTTCATACAGCTTTCTTGTCCAGGTTACAGGTTTATCAAGTATTGTATTTTCTTTTTCATCTTCTGTGAGAGCCATACCTCTTAAAGCTCTTGCTGTTACCTCTTTTATTGCCATCAATCCTTGTTTTCTTGGCTCACGTCCGTGAATTATAGCTTCTTCGAAAACTTTCATCGCGTGTGGATCTGTTAATATGGTGGCTAGTAGCTGTGCGCGTCTTGTACCTACTCTCAAAAAGGAATATTCTGCAGCAACATATCCAGGATGGACAAACCCTCTGGCTACATTATAAATTCTTCCTACTACCTGTTTCTTTCCCAATCCTGAAGGTACATCTAATAGCCTTCCCATTCCAGGAGTCTCTCCCTTTGTTATCTTAGCCCACGCCATTATATTCATTAAGCTTTTTAAAGCTTTCCTTCTATCCTTAGTTCCTGGAAGGTGGTGACTTTCTCTAAATTCTATTATCCTTTTTAACATAGGTATGGCTCGTGTGACCAAATCATTCATTTTACTAAGATCGAGTGTCTGTACTAAATCACCACCTGCACCTACAACAGAAGCACCCCCCTCTAATGCATTTGTACTATTATTTTCAATATTTCCTTTTCCTCCTATAATTTTAAGTGCTTTTCCTCTTACTACTTCATTAGTAGATTTAAAACTTTCTTTGGCTATGTGGTAGTATATAATATCTTCTAAACCATCAATACTTCTCGGAGATTTCTTTACTGCGTCAAAAAGAATCTCTAAGGGTTTCTCAAAAATCTCTCCTTTTTGATTTTGAAGTATATTTTCTAGTTCCTGTCTTAATTCATTAACCTCTTTCGGAGGTTCTCTTCCGAAACGAACCCGATAAATATGTTTAGCCTTCTCCATATCCTTAAGTACTTCACCTCCAAGCCTAGTTTCTTCCCCTACCAGTTCTCTTAGAGATCTAGCAAAATCTGCATCAAATAGTATCTTAACAAATGTAGATATTTCAAATTTCGAACCACCTACTAATTCGTCTAAGATACTTTGTCCATGCTTTCTATTTTCTAAGGCTATAATTCGACTTACATTATCAGTCACACTTCGATGCAGCAAAGTAAGCGCAGGAGACATGTCGGCACTTTCTTGTTGTTTTAAAGCGAGTTTGTATCTACTTAATACAGCCACTTGTTTATTATTGAGAAGTCCCTCTTTTTCTAATTGACGTAAATGAGGGACTACTATAGTTCCTTTGACATCGGTAAAGGGCATGGTTTCCAACCACTCTGTATCTTTATTTCTTAGTCGCAGACCTATAGAATGTGCAAAAAACTTTATCATTTGTTCTCTAGCTTCTTGTCGGGGAACACTGCCTACTGCTTCCATTTTCATTGTATCTGGATTTTTAGCCATTATATCAATGTCTGCACCATCGGGTGGAAACATTCTTCTAAACATCATTATACCATAAGGCTCAGGAAACACATCAGCGGCCCCCTTAAACTGTTCTGGTTGATACATTCTTTCGTGATCTAGAAGAAAATCACTAATCTTATTGACTATAGTTGGAGGAGATCCCATCTCACTTTGTTTTCTTTGAGATACTACCATTCTTTGTCCGTGGTATGTCTTTATAACTTCTCCTATAGAACTTTTGTATAAAGCGTTAGCTTTTATTAGTTGGCCAATAGTTTCAGCTACCGCATTTTTATCAAATTTTAAATCTCCGAGTATTTCTGCAGAATTTTCAATCGATGAATTAAAAACTTTATCGACCTCTTCTGCGAGATTACGTGCATTGTGGGATTCCACTCCTGTCAATCTTTCTACATTATTCCAAAGTATTGTACGAATTTCAGTTGCTTTTCCAAGCGGTAAAATGGAGGGCATAATTTCGTCTAAATAAGCTACTGCTTCATCGTTCATACCTCTGATCACGGTTAAGTTTTTTAAAGCTGATGGACTTTGAGGATCTTTTTCTAATTTTTTTATGATCTTTTTAAAGAAGTTATCTATGCTTTTATCTCCTTCAATAGTAGATCTTTTAAATATCAAGTTCCATCCTTCTTTTTGAAACTTGTCCCAAATTTCAGTGGCTACAATTTTAGCATAATCATTTCTTACCCGACTACTAGCCTCTTTTATAAAATTTTGTCGAGTGTAGGCGATAAACATTGTTGTATTTGTTACTCCTGGAATTGGAGGACCAAATAAATACTCTACTACTCGTGAATCTGGAAAAGCTATTTCAGTTAGCTTTTCAACTATGGGAGTGGCATTTACAGGGGTACTCCTATCAATTTTGTTATATACTTCAGTAGATTCTTTATATATTGTAGAAGTAACATTTTTTAGAAGATTTGTAGCATCTCCTACAAAGCGACTTCCCCTTTCCGTAATCATCTCTATGTGTTGTTGAGTAGGTAGCTTAGAGAGTCCCTCTATTTTTGGTGAATATTGAGGTAGAGTAAAGCCACCATCCGTAAGAGATTTATTTACTGAATGATTCAGTTCATCTATAGCAGCTTTATCTTCAATTTCTGTAAATCGCTCTTTTACTAATGTCCTTAATCCAATGAGCTTCACAATGTAGCTTTCATTCTCCGCAACTTTATTTTCCATAAATGAAATTAATCTTTGTGTTTGTTCACCAACATCTTCATTTTTTCTCATAGTATACATAGTATGGGCAATAGCTTGATTTTGATGATTCATTAAAATGTGGTACTCATCAATTAGTGCTACAGCACTCGCTTTATCAAGATTAAATAGTCCTTTAAGAGAAGATAGTGGCCCCTCTTTTCTAAAGATACCTTGATCAAATCTATGAGAACCCAATACTACTTTTTGTAAACTTTTAATTTGTGCTGATCCTAGAAATTGACTTATAAGCGTCATATGATTATTCGCAAAATCTACCCCACCTTTAAAGGTTAGTTCTGCATTTAATTTAATAAAATCCTCTATAGATTTTAAGTTTCTTTTAGCATCCATTTTGGTCCATGTTGCTCCTGCTCTTTTTATTAGTTTTACTACTTCTGGGTCAAATTCAACATCAGCTAATAAATTATCAAATGGATTTTTCTCCATTGCCTTCATACGCTCGGAATATTCGTTAAAATTTGGGTAATTCTTATATTCTCCTTGTTCCCACTTCTTACGAAGATCTTTTTTACGCTTACGCATCTCGTTTAAGGCTTTAAGTCCTTTTCCGAGGTCTCCACCACCCGCTTGATACACCAGGAATTTTCCGTAATCTGATTCAAGATATGCGTCAAGCCTCCTTGCCATAGCAGCATTAAATTTTCCGCCTTCTTCAGAAATTCCTCTTAATAGTTTAAGTGCCCATCCTCCACCAGCATAAAGAATTCCCGCTGATTGAGCTATTGCGTAACCTGGACCGACTACATTAAGAGCGGCGGATGGAAAAAGCCCCGCTCCAGACACGCCAGCATACACTCCCGTAGCAGCAAAAGGTGTTCTTGATAGCATTCTTAACGTATTTCGTCCACCAGCTATATATCCTCCCATCGCAAAAAGATAGGGTACAAAACGGTAATGATGATAGTCTTCTCCAAGCATACGTTTTAAAACTTCTTCTGAAGAAGCTCCGTAAATGCCCGCCGCCGAAAGTTTGCCTATCCGTCCATATACATCGTATGCGCGGGCGGCTGTAGTTCTATCTACTTTGTATGTATATGGTGGTATTATTTCTTTTGAAAACCTTGATTGTGGTGCTGGAAGATAAAAGTGCTGTTCATCCGCTCTAATCTTACCAAGTTTCCCTTGTTCTGCTTGTAGCCTAAGTTGAGATATTATATTTTCACTTTCTGATTTACTTTTACCTAAAGCTCTAACTTCTCTACCTATGTGAAGCTTGATATTTATATCATCAAATCCACGAAGAAGTCTTCGCGATAGCCGTATATAGCCCATCGTAGGAAGTCCAAAAAGAGGGATTGCAAATTCTGTAGCATACCCAAAAGCTCTATCTACGAAGTCTCTATCTTCTTCGGTAATATAAATACCATCCGTTAACCAATCTCTAAACTCGGCAACATTTTCGTCTATCCCAAAATTCTTTTTAAAACTCATAACTTTTTCTGTTGCAGTTCCTTCTTTTTTTATTACTTTTCCGTCTTCATCAAATATAGTGTAGAATTTACCCACCTGTTCAAAAAAACCAGGAGGAGTATTGGCTATTTCTTCAGCAGCGGCATAATAGCCCGTTACTTCAACTTCTACTTTTTTAGGATCTTCCATTATTTTATTTTTTATACGTTCATACGTAGGCCGCACTGCTTCTCCCCCCATAGCTCCTAAATAGAACAGGGATTGCACAAGCATGTCAGCCACAAACACAGATCCAATTGTTAAAGTTTTTGCTATTACTTGCTTTTCAGATTGATAAAGTTCAATAAGTTCGTAAGGTACTCTGGCAAATAAAGTAAAAATCGTCTTATCAATTGATCCGAGTTTATCTTTATCAGGATCTTTTGTACCTAAACTCTCGAAGATATCTAAAATAATATCTCTCTTTTCTGCTAGTAACTCCATTATCGCAGGACGGCCTTTTTCAGGTATGTTAATTCCTTTGAGAACTTTATCCATATATCTAGTATCATCGAGAAGATTATTCCATTTATTTCTTGGAGTACCCCCAAAAACCTGTTTTTTCCCTTCTGTTCGCCAACTACCTGGAACATCTCCTGTTCGTCGTTCTGGGGCTTCATCATCTCTTCGTATGAGCCTATCAAGTATATCACTTTTACTTTCGGGTATTACATCTGGTTCTGCATCACGTTCTACATCAAGTCCTACTACTGGCGCTACACCCTCTTCTGGTGTTACCTCTTCAGGTACTTTCACTGGTGGCTCTATCGCTGCTGGTACTGCCGCCGTTGGTTCTGCCGCTGGTGCCGCCACCTCTGGCGGTACTTCCACTGGTGGTTCCGCCACTGGTGGAACAACATCCTTAATGGTATCATCATCATCATCAACTGTTGGCTTCTCTAACGATGGCGTGGGTTTTGCTTGTGCCACCTGTATGAAGCCCTCGTCAGTGGTGGTGGTGGGGCTAGGTTTGGTTACTTCTTCACCAGGATCTTTATCACCTTTTGGTGATGCAGCGAATCCTTCATAATTTTCTAGTAATGATGTCATTTGCTGTTCCGTACCTTATTCCAAATATAATTAATATAAAGATTAACTACATTAACATCCTCCATTGAGTATCCCCTCATCTCGGATATTTCTTGTTCAGTTTTAAAGGTTCCGTTATCGTTAAATAAGACACTCGCTGCTTGGCCAAGAGATATGTTAGATGTTTGAAGCTTTCTGGCTGCAGCTAAAGTGTCAGTATCAATTCTTCTGTCAGAGATGAACCTACTTGCTTCGTGCATAAAAGATTCCCTGATGGGAATATTTTGCGCCACGGCTCCTCGAAGTTTTTTGGATATAGCTCGTAACGCTATTGGCATATTCATTGTCTTTAAAGTTTCTGCTCTCTTACCAGTTCCGCTAGCTTCTTCTTCATTGAACGCGTTTAACACCCTTATTGAAGAGGCTATAATTGGTTCTAATTCGTCTTTTTCTCGAATTAACCCTGGTGGAATTGTCTGTTGAGAAATTAATCTATACTTTGCAGCCCTTACTTGTGCTTTCCGTCTAGATTCAGCATATCTAGCGGGTTCCCATGCTCTTAAAACAGCGTCCGTATACAGTGTTCCTCTGTGTGCAGTCCTCCTAATTATATCTGCCCGTTCATGTATTAGGTCAATTTCTTCCTCAGCCGCTTCCAGATTATTAACTTGAACATGGATTCCATTAGACCATAAAGCTTTGTATACATTTTCAAAGTCTTCATTTGATATAGCCCGTCCTCCTTGACCACCTTGAAGCATCCCAGCAAAACGGTATGTTAACATTATAGATTGAAAGGTTCTTTCTGCAGTTAGTTGAGCCATTCGTCTTTGGTACTTTTTTGCATTTTCATCCATTGAAGTACTCTCTTTAATTCTTTTAAAATCCCCTTTAAGTTTATTAATTGCGTCTTTTTGAAGCTGTGGTATTTCATTTAATCTTTTATGAACACCTGCACCTAATTTTGGATCGTTTAAAAAACGTTTATGTTCTCCAGTTATCGTATTGTTAAACCTGCCAATAAACGACTCGAAGAAAGATCCTGCAACATCTCCAATTACCGTAGCAATTGCATCTATTTGACCTATGAGAATCGTTACACCATGTCCTATATCAGTAAGTCTTTCACCACCAAGCTGTCTATAAGCATCTAATAATCTTTGTGCTTCCTCACCCTCTTCACCACCAGCCTCTACAAGCTCGTTAAGTCTATTTTCTACATTGGCAACATTACTCATAGCCGTTCTAAGAAGACCTGTATGTAGCTTTCGTAAATCTTCTGGAAGACTCCTTGGCCTGTTATGGGCAAACTGTATTCCAGCCTCTGTAAAAAGAGACCGCATACCACGTACAGATAACCTCGTGCCTTTAGTCCAGTCTTGTGTTTCTCTTGCGTTAGCAAAATCAGTTCCTTTTTTAGTCCACTCTTTTCTAGGTAAGATCTGTGCTGCTTCACGCATTAGTCTTGTTGTTACAGGTCCAGAACCTGCAATTGATTTTGTTATTTTTTCCGTGTTGTTATCTAAATACTCTTGTGAAGCCATTTCTGCGGCATATAAAGAAATTATAGATGAACTTAATAGTCTTCGAATAATAGGTTTGATAACAGGATCAGTTACCTTATTTTGTAGCTCTGGATCTGTTTTTAAATCTTTAAAAAGTTTCAGATACTTTCTTGCTTTGACATCTATATCAGTATCCGCTACTGATACTTCCATCCTTATACCTTCTATCTTTTTAATAAGGACATTTCGTACCTTTTTAAGTTCATTCAGATATTTAAAATGCTGAGGAAGCCGCTCACGCTCTACCTCAGTATCACTATTTCCATCAAGTAACAAGGTATTACTTCGTTTAAGGAAATTAAGAGTCTGTTTATTATTCTCGGAAAGATCCGCTGGTACGTATTCGCCTTTAAGACCAGGAATTAAGAAAGGCTTGACCAGGATCGTTACGTATTCGGCCAACGTATCAGGATCATTTTCCTTCAGGTTTAGTGGAGTTTTTTCAGGTTCTTTATCTTCAGGAGTGAATATTATAAACCCAGAAGAATCTCTACGTGATTGCCAATGTACTGTTTTATCCTTTTGTAGTTCTTTAAGTGTATCAGGTGTAATACTATTAAACAGTTTTGGCCAATCTTTATACGTTCCTACATTTTCAAGATGATTGGATAACGCGGGAAGATGATCCGCACCAATAGTCCAAATTCCTTTCTTCAAAAAAGCTGGAACATCTTTTGCTTCCTTAACAAGCCGACTAATTTCGCCTAAGAACGCAGGTTGTTTTATCAACCAACGACCAAATTCGTTAAGATGAGAATCTTTAGGACTGTTAAGTAACTCACCTACTCGAAGATCTATATCAATTAGCTGTAAAAGACTTCCATGAGAGGGGGTTGCCACTGCTTTCTCGCCTTCCGCATTTTTTATCATTGCGTTTGCTTTTTCCATAGAAGTTTTTACGCTATCTCTTAGCGGTATATACGTACTTATATTTTTCTCATTTAATTTATATTTCTTGATAATGGATGAAGGAAACTTGTCCATAGACGAGAGTAGAGGTTGTTTTCCTAGCTCACGCATTTTATCGTTTTGAACCTTTGTAGCTTCTATTGCACCTTTTATTTGTGCTTCTTTACCTAGTTTTTTATTATGTTTCCCAAATATTTTTTCAGCTTTTTGCCAATATGAACCCCTACCTTCTTTAATGTGACCGTACTGTATCGGTGCAGAATCTACAATCCATCTAATATGGGCGAACGAAGCTCCAAGATCAGCATCGCTCACCTTCTTCTTACCTAAAGCTCCCTCGATGTCTACCTCTACAGATTTATGGGCCGTCCAAAAATCTTTTCCAGACTCTGTATTGTTTATCTTTCGAAGGTATTCTCCCAAAGTAACGGGTTTGTCAACAACATCATCATCTTCACCCTCAGGATCACCTTTTTGTATGTCGGCATTACCCGCACCTATAAGATGCTTATGAAATTGACCAGCAATGAAAGCACGATTATCTTTTGCGGTAACATCTTTCATACCTTCTCTTTTATACGGCTTTGCCTGTGGTCTTAAAATTTTATCGGTAAGAATATTTGAAGCTTCTTCAAAATTTCTAGACTTTATGAAATTCTCATTATTTAATGCTCCACCGTGAGTTATCATTAAAAGTGTCCAAAGATTATCTTCCCACTTATTTAGAGGATCTTTTCCCCTCGCTATTGCTGAGTTAATCCAGTTTGGTTTATGTTGGAATATATTCTTCTCAGGAGGTTCGCTAAAACCAAGAGAGGACTCAGAATACGCAGCAGCAAGAATAGCGGCAACGTGATGAGATTTTAAGAATATACGCTTTTCGTTGGCTGCAATCTCTATGGCTTCGTTGGCGAGGTTAACCTGTCTAGTTTGCTGCTCTTCAGAAAAAGGTGCTATTTCATCTTTGTTACGTACATTTGAAGATATACTTTTTAATGCCCGTATAACTCCACTAATTCTTCGTGGAGCAGGTTTTTCAGCAAATCCGTTCTTCTTAGTAACCACTGGTTTCGCCGCCATCTCATCCGCCTTCGCCACTGGTCGTCTTTGTAGATGGGGTGGTGTCTCTGCGTTTTTCTTTGCAGTCTCTCTATTTTCGTTTATTGAAGCTATAAACTTTTTTAAATAAGCTCGCCTCACAGCTTGAGGGTTTCTTTTTGTGTCTTGTAGGATTTTTCTGTGATTATCTACGGATTCTTGTATATGATCAGGAATTACAAGCTTTCCGTCTTGATTTATTTGAATATTTTTACCAAATTCTCCCTGTAAGCTACTAAAAAGTTTTCTACCTTGCTCCGTTCCCCACTCGTCGGACTCAGCCATTAAATCAGCTTGATTTAAAAGCTTTGTCCACAGTGAATTCTTGGCAATAGTATCTTTTACATAAGGATTAAGTATCCGAATATCATCAGAAATAAACCAAGTTTGCTTGCCTTCATCATTAGGCTGAGGCGTCCAAACTTTGAATCCTTTGTCTGTTTCTTTTGTATATTTAAAGCTATTAAAAAACTGTGTTTGTATATGCGCACTTGCGTCTTGCACAGCGTTAAGAGTATGTTGCCCAATAGGAAATGGCTGATCGCCTCCGAATCTCTCAACCCATTTTGCTTGACGTTTCTTTGTGACGGCAAATAGATTAGTGGCATAGGCATCTTTCTTGTCTCGAATTCTTCTTAGGCGCTCTCTCTCAAGTCTTGCTTCTTCCTTTGTGGAGGTTATCCTCTCTCTGGCTTCCCATCTTAGCTTTTCTTGTCCTAATCTTATGCGTTCATCAGATTTACGATCCGCCCGATCCCGCATTCTTTGTAGCTCATTTAAACCAGTCTCAAAAATACGCTTTTGTTTATAGTCTTTTACGCCAAATTTCCGTTTCCAGCGTTCTCGGTACAGCCAAGATTTGTCTGACAGCCCACCAGTCCTACTAGCAGCCCTTCGCTGACTTCCACTCTGCAACCCCTTAAAAAAATGCCCTGCTCGAAAATCTCCCATTATATCTCTTCCTCTTCATATTCATCTTCATCTTCGTATTCTACCCTTGACGGAACTTCCCTTTTATCTAAAAAGCCTCCCCCCTCATCATCATAATCATCATATTCTTCTTCTTCTTCTCCTCCTTCAAAGTCTAAGTTTTCTAGATCCTCATCACCATAATAGTCTTCATCATAATCGTCATCATCATCATCGTCAGTATCTTTCCAATTTAGACGATCTTCCAGTTTTTGATATTTTTCAGGAGCAATCTTCTGCATGAGTTGAACTTTTTTAATTTCAGACAACTGCTCTTTATCTTTTCCTTCATTAAATAGTTTCATATCGTCAACATTATGATCATCTCCAATTTGTGCTACAATCATAAATATTCCAGGCTTGGCAAGTTCTACCACATCGGGAGTAGCCGCACCTTCCGTAAAATACTTTTTACAGATACCCTCTGCAATTGTTTCACATGAAAGTCCCATTTCTAAGATATCCGCTATGCTCTTTGCTGCTTTCTCTTCTTTCAAGACAGGTTCAATAGTTTCAAGAAGACGCCCAGGAGTCGTAATTGAAGGAGGCTTCTCGTACGGACGTAATCCAGGAGAGTCAGTAAGAGACTGTCCAGGTATCGCCCTTGCAAAAGGATCGGGATTTTTTATTGGAGTTCTTGGAATTGGCATAACACCACCTATTTTTAGATTGTAAAGAAGAATTTAGAAACTTGTTTTCTTTCGCGTAGCTGCTTCACTGAACATTGAAGCTTCAGTTCCCGTTAAAGTATCAGATACTTTTGTGGGTTGGCTGGGTGCTTGACCTCTAGAATAATTAACATAATCTCTATAATACGGATTATTATTAACTAGACCTTTGTATGCTGCATAATACTGCTCTAAAGCTCTGGACCGCCTGTATTCGGGACGCCGCACTTTCTTTATAGGGTCATAGCCACCCCCTAAACGAGTTAACTCCTTTGCAACGCCAAGAGCGTCTGATCTTTTTTGTGCAAAACTCAACTGCTGTGCCGCGCGACTGTAACTACCCGCACCACTTCCACGACTTCCTCCACTTCCTCCCCTTAAAACACCCGATAAAATACTACCAACTATGGTTTTTAACATACTTATACTCTCCTTTTATTCTTCACCTGTATAGATGTCTCTAACTTTCAGGATCTACTTCTTCTTCACCACCATCATCACCATCATCACCACTAAAGACAGAATCCATAGCTCTCTCAAAGACTCCTGATAACATATCCCCGAAGAATCCACTTATCAAGGCGCTATCTTCCGCGTCTATTTGTGCGTCAAACATACTAGATGCGAACTGGTTGGCAATTGCCACCATAGCTAATTGGTGTGTCCGTTGTAATTCATTCTCCGTTGATTGAAAAAGGAAAGCAGCCTCATCTCTGTATTGTTGCCACAAATCATTTTGAGCTTGAACAGTCATACCCAATAATGCTGCAGCATTGAGTCTGCTTTCCTCATTCTCGGTAGCATTATTTGCAGTAGCAATTGTTCTTCTCCACACTGCATTTGATTGATCTATTAGCTGTTGCATGTTAGCATTAAATTTCTCTCTAGAATCTTCAATCTTTTCCATGTATTTAGTTACACTATTTGCTTGATCGACATTGAATTGGTGGGTTGCCGTTTCTCTGTCCAAGTTAGTTTTTGAGACTGTGGCTCCTAGTTGATCATAAAATTCATTAACTTGTGTCTCTGTTTTTGCGTTAAATTGAAGTCTCGCATTTTCGGCGGATGCATCGGTAAACAGTGCTTGAACATTGGATTGATATTCTATAATATTCGATGCTTGCTCATTTGTAACATTCAGTAAGTCCATCTTCAAGAAAGATTCAGCATTATGTTTTGCTGCTTGCATCTTGTTATCAAGATTCTTCATGTCCAATGCTGCAATAGTGGCAGCATTAGCCAGGGCAGTTTGTTGTTCGTTGCTTAAATTCTTTATTTGAATAGTAGCATACTTATTAGCATCTTCTACTGCTATCGGTAAAGCACTCTCTGCGATAGCTTGTACCATTGCTGCTGCTGCAACACTAGACGCTCCTAAACCTCTAGAGTTCATTATCTCCTGAACTTTACGAACATTAGGGGCGGCCCACGCAGGAAGGGGTTTACCATCCTCTAAAGCTTCATATATTTTGTCGAGTTGATACTTTACTGTTGCTTCGCTGGCCAAATCTTGCGTAGCTGCTTCGGAAAGCGTACCGTCAGTGAGCATTTGTTCTTTGGTTCGTGTATCTATGACATTTGCTGCATCTATTTGTGCGTCTGATGAAAGAACTCCTTCTACACTGACAGCGGAAGGAATACTACTAGCAGTTGTTGCTAGATCAGTTGCAGCTATGGTACTCGCTTTTCCCGCTCCAGTGGGGATATCCGTTTGCGGAGTTATGAAGTCTTCTTCGTCAATATCTTCTACTTGAGCCGCCGTAACGTCTAAATCTTCATCCAACACCTTATCTGTAGTATCTAATAGCTCATCTTCTTCGACATCCTGGGTTGCTAAGTCAACAGCGCCCGCGCCGAGATCCTCAACAGAGGTCGTACCAACTGCTTGATCAGACTTTATATCGACAATGCCTTTGTTGCGTTCTTCAAGTGTAAGATCTCTCGGCTCTTCCACTTCTTCCGCATCGTCACCTAATTCATCATCGAAATCTTCATCGGTATCAAATTCTTCTTCTGCCATATTCTTACGCCTTCTTGTATTTCGTAACTTCGGAATACTTTATTAGCATTATGTATCTCTACCCTTTTCCTCTTTTGGTAGGACATTTTCAACACAGATTGTGAATGCATACGCTATTCTTGCTCTAGTAGCAAAAGTTGTAATCATTTCTGCTCCTCTAGAGTAACATTCTCCTAATGTTTTATATCCTTGAAGTGATTTTAAATCATCTACTTGAACTGTTGGATTACCCATAAGAGTAAGAATAACAACCGCTTTATATAACATCATTGTAAAATCCTCAATGTTAACCTATTTTGTGAATACTGACTTTATTGGAATCTACAAAGATGGATGAGAACCATTATGCATTTTGTATATGCGTTCTATCTCATTTTCTAAGATCCTCAATCTTATCTCTGTTGCTCCATCTCGCTCACTTCTTTCCTTTAAGATTTGAGGAGATAGTATATCATTTGCCATTGTTTCTATGCTACTTTGAGATACAGCTTGATTTGCTTCTAGGTGGTCAAGTCTCTGGCTCATTTCTGCTAGACTTTCTTTTGTATCCTCTAGTATTGAAGTTATAGACTTTATTGTAGCTTTTAGTACTCCCCACGTTGTAGCAATACCTACCAGCACAATTCCAAATGTCATTAATTCTCGTAGACCAAATTCCATAATTTTATATCGCTATTCTTACCTCGCAGTTGCTGGTGCAACACCACCACCAAAGGTTCCGCCGTGACCACCAAATGGACTCTCAGCCCACGCAGCATAAACGAATGTTGCACCCGTCGAGTGGTTTGGACCGCCCGTCTGACGGCCCTTAAAACCGTTTGAAAGTAGATCTAAATCTGCCGCCGAGAGGGCTGTTTCATCAGCGGTGGTATTCAGATATAGAGGGTTGTTACCAGGAACACCGTTGTAGCCATCTCGCTCCGAGTCATAGGTGAACCACCCAGTAACGGCTCGGTCGATGGCCTTGCAAATCAATAATTTTGGCCCTAGCCCATCTGCAACGAGTGTGCCGTCTGTCGCTCCATTGCCCTCATAATGACCGAGCTTAAATACTGCGCTTTCTGGGACAACCAAATAATCGTAAGTGCCATCAGCCTTACCGCCATCAATGACAAAAGATGTAGCCCCAACCGATTTGATTGTGGCGTCAGTCGTTTCGGCATTGACGCCAGTCAGATTGAGTAATTTGCCGCTGGCCAAGTCTGGATGGAAAACTGGAACCTCACCATCACTTCGTGGAAACAATATTACCAGGGAACGTGTTGTCCCAACGCTGGTGAAGCTCACTGTTGTGTCACCTCCCGAATGTGCAACACTTCCAGCCCGAGTTCCCATTGTGCCATCAACCCTGATTGAATACCCAACCCAATTATCTGATCCGCTCAGAGACGATGTCGACTGATAAGTCGCAGTCGTTGAAACCAAATATTCGTTGCTACCATCGTGGCTAAATCTCCAAATCCACGCCTCTGAAGAACTACGGTTTTTCAAAATGTCCACATAAGAAGACCAGCCAGAGCGGGCCGTTGCCAACGTAGCGGCGATGTTACTTTCGTCTGGATCAATCGCGACAACGATTTCATCAGTCGAATCTTTGATGGCTGGGACGGCAAGGTTGGTGGTATTAATAGCCTTTGTACCCGAAGGCTTCGTTCCTTCAAAATCTGATTCGGAACAACGAAGTGTAAATGTGCCTTTGGTTCCTGAACCAGCATCATCATCTATAGCTGGCGAGAACAGACCAGTTAAACTGGTAAACGCAGCAGTGGCAGAACCCCAGGCTTGATTGTTTGCCCCAGATCCATTAGCCCAGCTATTATCTACACCAAAATAAATAGCCCCCGACTTTATTACGCATTGGATATAACTATTGACCGAAGGAGCACCGCCATATGTCGCATCTGACCCAGCGCCGTGCCTCTTTTGCCCACTGGCGGGAAGAAATGCGTAACCACCGTTGCCTGGATTACTGGTCGCTCCTGCGGTGATAGATGCGTAGGACGAGTCGGCGAGACTGTTTATCCCATCTAAAGCGACGACACCTACCCCGCCATAACTTGTCGCACTATCGTAGTGGACCTCAAAATACCAACCATCTGTGTCTGCAATATCAACAAATATGCTACCAACCGCCGCCGAATTATTGGCCATAGCTACAGTCAAATTACCATCAGAAAAAGTGGCATCATTACCCTCCCCTGACCAGATTGGTGAAAAGATGCAATGGTTGTTTGTTGGCGTGTCAGTTACTCGATCATTCGTTTCTAGCCCTGATGTTTTAAAGCAAGCTGCCCCAACCACTGACACACTATTTAAATCAACATGGCCTGAACCTGTGTTTTTACAGCCATACCCTAAAAAAACTGGGCCAGCAAAAGTTTGCGAAAAAGTGTGTTCATCCGCACCATCATCTGTAATTTTTATGGTAGACCCCGTGCGAGTAATGGTGACTACAGAACCATCTGCAATTGACGGTGAAGCGGATTGGGCAGCACTACCATAAAACATATCTGAGTCATCTTCCGAATAGAACCAACTCCTGGTCATTGTATCCATTCCGCCACTATCATCTGATGCGTCAAAACTAGAATATTCAGCCGCATCAAAAACCCCGAATTTTAATCCATCTTGACCTCCAGCTGCGATAGTAAATGTCCAAGTAAAATTACCGCTTATTGGATTCTTAGACCCATTTCCATATCCAGCAGTAGCACTATCGATTACGCCCGATCCATTATCCCATCCTGTACCATCGTTATCCCAATAACTAACTCCTGGGGTTACGCTATCAGTGGCGGATTTTGACGCGTCAATTCCTAAATCCCCTTTTGTTGACGCATTTGCGAAATCCAGAAAGAATGAGTTAGTGCCAGTAAAATCTAGCTCACTAACATCAATTGGAGTCCAAACTCCGCTACTATTAACTTCACCGAAGGAAGTAGCATCTAACTTTGCACCATCAATCATCACAACCTGTGCCATGTACCCATCATGATAACTTGAAAATAAAGTATCGTTATATGCACCTACAGTATGTAGTACAGTAGTATTCATTACAGTATTGTCATCCTCATCTGGCAAAGTGCCACTTAACCCCGAAGAAATATCCACCCCGTTTAGTTCTAGTTTTATCCTATTAGCCTCAACGCTTTGTGTAGTATCTAGACCAAAAACAGCATGATACCATGCATGAGGATCTCTAAGTAACCGTCTAGAGCTGTTCTCATGCGGACCAACATTGGTAATATGCATAAGTTTATCACTACTCATCAAACCTAATTGTACAGCCCCAGTACCACCAGAAACAAATGCATTTAAAAAATTCCGATTAGTTCCAATATTTCCCATCTTAAACCAAACAGAAAATGTCCAAGTTTTATCATTTCCATTTGAAATTGGTATTCTAGTCATCCTTGTAGTTCCAGCCGCATTAAATCGGCAGGAATAAGGGATTTCATAGCCAGCTGCAGAACTTACTGTACCCCCACCAAAACCTATATATTGACCATAAAGATTACATAGTCTTTGTTTTTCAGATAATATTGAATCTAATGTTTCCATTAACTATCATTCGCTTTATCAGTGGTAAATAGAATACGAACTCCTACTAAACGTGCATCTCCAGACATATCGTCGTTAGCATCACTTACATCTCTAAAAATTTGACAGAATAACAAATCATCTGCTGCACCACTACAAGCAATATCTCCACTTTCAGGACTTATAAGAAGTTCTGTAGCTGAACCTTGTGAATCATCATCTACTACAACTGCAGTTCCGTACGCTACGTTTATATCTTCATTGTCATTAAGTGCTTTAACTTGTAATGCCCAAGAAACTCCTGTAGTTGCTGCAATACCCACCCAATATGCTTTAAATGTAATATTACCGCCATCCCATTGCTTTGGCATACATATACTGAATTGTGCGTGTTCATCGCTATCTTTATCAAAATCAAGAACACGAAGATCTGGACCGCTATTTCCTCCAGAATCTACTGTCGTTATGTCTGCACATGGAGTAGCAGAAGTGGGAGTCATTGCTACAGCGGGAACCCATATGGATTCTTTACCCACAGTTTTTACAGAGTTACCCTTGGAAGTTATGTTTCCTACAAATGCCATAGTAGAACTGGCAACGGTTGCATTCGGAGTAACTGTTAAGTGTGTAACATGCGTTCCAGCACTGGCAATATCATTAGCAAGTGTTATCGTACCGCCATCTGCAACATTAAGTTTCCACTCATCACCAGCATCATCACCTTCATCCGCCATTAAGGTTATGCTAAGAGCCGCTCCTTCTGTGGCAGCTATCTTAAGAGTATCTGTTGTCGTTTCATCGTAACCTATAAGAACATTTTGATCACTGCCAAATTGTATAAATTTATCATCTGCTATGTAAACATCTCCCCATTCTGCAGATGTAGATCCTATATCCGCACCACCAGAAGCATCAGGAAGAAGAGAAGTACTAGCTGTTACGGTCGTACCACTTACAGTCCCACCCTCAAAATTTGCAGATATAGTTCCAGCCGATCCACTTACAACCTCACTGGATATGGTCGCATCGTGGATAAAGATTAGCTTATAAGAATCACTGTCATCTATACCCAGGAAAGCACTCTTAGCAGCGGAGCCAGTATGATACTGCATGGCAATACCGACATCTTTATTTGTATCCGATCCGAGTGCACCACCATCTGAAGCTGTTTGTAAAGTCAAAATTGGATCAACTACATTCATGGTAGCAGTATCTAATGTTGTCGTAGTACCGTTAACAGTGAGATTACCTGTTATAGATAAATCTCCTGCACCCGTAAGCTGCATCTTGGAAGCGGGTACATCTGTTCCACTTGCCTTTGTTTTAAAGTCTATCTTGGACGTACCCGTACCATCGCCACCACCAGAAGATAATGTAAGATCACCACCATTAATATTATTTCCGTTAGTAGAGGTAGCACCTGCCGCAATAGTAAGTCCTCGCCCAGCGGTAGTGCTGGTAGTAGCAGCTACACCAATCTCCCACGCAGACCCATTAGCGAACTTAACGCCACCATCATCAATATCGAGAATATCAGTACCGTCTACGTCAAAGCGTATGAAACCTGCATCTGCTCCACCATCTGCAGTGGCAGTAGAGATCTCTAAGTAATTAAGTGTCTGTGCGCCACTATCGTATACAGCCTGTATCTTGCCACTTTCAGCGGAAGTAGCACCTATAGTGAAAGAGGGATTACCATCGTTTACTGCCTCTAAGATCGCTAAGTCAGAACCATCATATGTAAATGTCGCTTCACCAGCAAGAGCGTTAGCTCCTGTAACCGTTGCAATTGTATTATTTGTAGATCCGCTTAATGAAACAAGCCCTGTTAAACCATCCAGCAGGTTCAATTCCGTTGCTGTCGATGTTACAAGCGTACCTCCTAATTTTAAGCCCCCTGCCGAACCATCGTGTGTACTTATATCAACTGTAATGTTACCGTCAGATCCCAAACCAGCAAGTGCCATACCTTTTGTAAGAGTACCATCGTATTCTGCAACATAAAAGTCCATGCCGCCTTGTTCACCACCCGCCGTTACATCAGTAATAGTAGATTGTATTCGTGCGTATGTGGTTACAGCATTACCAGCATCCTCACTTACAAAGTCGATATTGCCTATAATGTCGCTGGTGGCAGGACTAGAACCATTTTTATTAAATTTAAGTGTTCCACCATTGGCGTCTGCATTTGTGTTCAGAATACTTACAATAGGTTTAGAAGATGTGGAACTTTCTATGCTCATATCAGATCCCGTTAAGACAAGATCATCATCACCACTTTCATCGTATTTTATTGTCCAATCGGAATCTGAACCGAAGATTAGTGTTTCATTGTCAATGACCATAAGATCATCACCAAATTTAAAATAATCTTCGTCTTCCATCCAAGTGATAAGACCATCGTTTGTCTCACCATCAAAGGTTACAGCAACGTCTGTACCTGCTGTTCCAGCGCCTATTGTTATAGTGTTGCTGCCCTTTAGGTTGGATAGTCCTCCACCATTTCCCGACGAACCATCGTGAACATGCCCACTTGTACCAAAGGCTGTGATAATTGCATCTAATTCATCATTAGTATCTGCAGCAGTTATCGTATCACCCGTAGTGTATGAGCTTTGTCTTGTTGAATATCCTGCCATCTTACATTCTCGCTCCTGGGGTAAATTCTAATTCAAATCCTTTTAATGTGATTGGTGGATTAGAGGAAGTATCTTCAACTCTGATCACCACCGTAAAACCACTTCCTTCTACACTTTGACGTACAATGGGAATGCCCCTTGCGTCATATACAGAAGTCCCGTACGTACCCGTTCCGTACACCGCCGCTGTACTTTGTGTTGTCAGCGAGTATGCCGAAGGTTGAGGAACGCTGCTGTCTTCAAAATCGTACTTTACAAAAAAAGAAGCACTTACATCTCCTTCAGTATCAAAGTTAAGATTGATACGTTGCATATTCTTTCGTATACCAGCGTCTCCCATTGTAAGATCTGGAGAGCGATATATAGCATTTATATTTGTACCAGCAAAGGTATTGCCTGTTTCTTGCTTGTATACATACCCATCGTAACCGCCGTGTACAATTGTTTCTGTTGTTCCAACAAAGTCCGAATCACAAGAAGCAACCTTTATGCCTTTTAGATCAGAAAATTCCCAACCAATCTGTCCTTCAGGATTCGCCTTTATAACACCAATTATTCCCTTTGCCCCGCCTTCAACACCGCCTATTGTCGGATAGAAAAGCCGATATTGACTTTTTTGTCTTATTATAACAGAAGCTATATTATCAAAACCAATACCGTTAATCCGCTCTTGGATTTGCTTTGAAACTGTTCCAAGTTCTACGTCACCAATACGTGCAGTACCTGCTATTGTTCGCAAACCATCTGGTGCTAAAAATATAAGATCACCCCCGATTTCCTGTACACTGTTTCCATCGCTACACCCTATATTTCTAGATACAGGAGCGATAGCGAAATCGGAACTTGAGCTTCCTGTTAATTTGTATATACGGTCCTTTCCGAATATAATAATTGCTTCACGAAATGATTTAAGAGCTACAACTTCTGTATCTACCTTGATGCTTCCTGATCCAGAACCAGTGTAGCTTGTTTCATCAAATGGTACTGTGTACTGTATCTGTTGTTTTGCAGCCGATGCTCCAGCATAGAACATGTGGTTCTTAAAAGATGTAACACTCGTTGCATTGGCTGGAGCGCCTGAAGCATTTAGTAGTGTAACGGACCCTGATCCTGTCCACCTAGTGGGTACGTTTGCGCCGTCTACCCACACAATAGAATCTGTTCCGCCGTAATTATACTTTTCGAATCTAGGGCGCGAAGGAGCATTTGATTGTGTTGCAACGGAAGACCAGGAACTACCAGTACTGAATTCAACTGCCGTACCAGCAATTGCTACAACCCCACTGTTGAATACTGCAACTCCTGTTACTTTAGCTGAACCGTTAACCTGGGAACTGGAATATTTTGCCGTACCATCAAGCCTACGATATCCTCCTTTAACAGAAGGTTCAAAGTTCTGTAGAATAGAAGCTGCACCTACAGGCATTGTGTAAACATCACGGTCTAAGACAAGACCGCCAGAAGTTGTTACAACGTACGGTGAGATATATTCTGGTGCTGTTACTTCTGCCATGTTAGTCCTTGTACTTTGCTACCCTGCCGCCATACGCATATTTCTTTTTGGAAGAAGCCTTTTTGGTCTTTCTTTTTTTCTTTATGTCTACAACTGTATTATGTACTCTATCAAACAGATTATCTAATTGTGGATGATCCTGTAGTATCTTCTTATTTTTGTGGATAGACTCGTGTAAACCAAATAGCCAATTTTTTGCTTTCATCTTCCCAGTTTTTTCAGGGTCATACTTTCCACCAGTCATAACTTTAACAGGTAAAGCCTTCTCAACGCCCCATCTGTCTACCTTTTTCTTCTTCGCCATAATTGTCTCCTATGTATTAGCCTTTATGAATCTTCCTGGAGTTCTCAAACCTCTCGGATACATATAATTCTTTCGATTGAGGAGTTCAACTCGCATCCTCTTTATGCCTTCCATGAAATCTTTCTCGGATAGTTGTGTTCCCGCAACATTTGCTCTCATCATATAGGTATAATATTTGGCTCTATTGATTATTGTATCGTGAAAGCGTACAGGAAGTACGGGGATATCCGTGTATTCTGAAAGATCACTGTGCGTCTTATAATATTTATACGTTACGCTCAAGATTCTATCGGGTATTGGTGATAGACCATACTTACCATCCGTGGTTTCATAAACATACATTGGAATGGAGAATTGATTCTTAGAGGTTTGATTAAGATCAGTTTCTGAGAAACTCTCGAACCATTCATCGTAGGACATGTACTTTAGTTTTCTGGGTTGTTCATTTTCTACAACCTCTATGCTGTCAATTTCTACAGTATTGCCATCGCTCTCTGCTAAACCAATATACGTTGTTGTTGCCGATGCAGTAAATTCGTTGGTCAACCATTCTCCGTCACCAGTATTTGTAACACTGAGCGTGGCACTTAGCTCCTGTGTGCCACCAGAGGATGTTCCAACTTTTAACGATACGTCCTCGGAAAATGTTCTGGTGCGTACAATATATTCTTTATTCTTGATGGTTTGTACGATTTGTGTAACTTCTGCGTTATTAAGCTGGAGCGCCCCTGTAACAGTAGCACCAGAATTTGTCTTATCAACCTTTATTGGTGATCCAGAAACGATAGTCCAATCAAGAAGATTTGTGTCAAACGATCCGTTCAATAATAGATTCTTGGGACGTAGCATAAAAGAATCCCAGTCTACTTTACGATAATCGGAAGGAAGAGTGTATTCTTGTGTTCCCGCTGCAAGTGTATCTGTTTTACTTTGTATCAAGAATGGCCATTCTATTTCAGAATTGTAAACATCATTAATAGCCTTATTAACGACATTCTTTACCATTGTTTGAACACCACGAGAAGAACTAAATGTAGAAGAAGTTAATTCTATTTCGTTAAGTTCATTAAGAACTCTATTCACAAGCGTAAGATAATTTGCCATTATTTACTCCGAACAATCATCACAAGAGCAATCTTTACAAACTTCGATATTCTGATTTCCAACATCTTCTGGAAATTCTCTGAATGGTCGAAGCTCTTTCAAAGCCTTGGTAAGTACTCCATCACAATGAGAGGAATTCCCGCAATTTGAACAAGTAGCCATCCTTTTTTTTTCTTTCTCTCTCTCTCTCTCTCTAGGTGGCTGCAAACACGCGCACGTTGGCGGTACTACCAGATCCATTATAACATTCTATGCGATCAATTGTATCAGCCGTCCAGGTCGATTCCCACGTATCAATTTCCGTTGTGTAGTTACTCTCATTTAATGTACCCGCAACATCTCCTCTGTTACGACTTGCGTCATCCGCCAAGACAAAAGGTATCCCTGCCGCAAGTTTTACAACAAATGCATTCTCCAGATCACTACCTGATATGGAGCCTCCTTCGTTACACATAAGTTGCAACTCTACAGCTTGGTCGGATTCTACCCACAAAAAATCAAAATCTGTTAGCAGACTATCATTCCATACTTCAGTTAAAGCTGAATTTGCGATAGAATATCGTCTATCAAAGTAATGAGTGATAGTTACGGAATCCGTAGACGTTAAACTGCCACCAGAGACAGAGTGAGTATCATCATCTGGAATATCTACAGTAAAGTATGTTGTTAAACTTAGCGTTGCCATTTATTTACCCCATTCTTTCTTTAGGTAGTTTTGTACAAGAACAGATTTGGTGAAGATGTCATAAGGGTTATCTTTACTTAAATACTGATTTATCTCATACAGATTCTTTAATATAAAGTGTTGTTCATGCGATATATCAGAAGATATCCATCCCAGTATATTTGTCCTGGTTCCTTTTTTTACTTGGTAAACACCGTGTGGATAAAATATAGGGAATATCGCTGCTTCTCCCGCATTTAACTTTTTTGCAATTAATCCTACTTCCGTTTGGAAGTACATCTCCCCACCTTCATAATCATCTTTTAGATTTACAGAGAAACCGTAGTCAAAAAAGACATTATTTGATTTTGGATACGCTTTAAAATTGTCGATATGAGTATTGTAAAAGTCACCTTTTTCGTATTGGTTATAAAAATTAACCGATACACGCTTTGGGCAATATACAGAATCTATATAATGCGTATCGTAGATCTTATTTATTATTAATTTACGTACTTCTTCTGATACGTCTATTGTTTCTTTATTCTTTTTTACAGATTCTAATGGTTGCGTTTTATCTCCGCTATCAAAAGAATTATCTGTTATTGCATCATAACAAAATGCAGCTTCTTCATCTGTAAGAAGTTTAATAAACATTGTACCTCTTTCACAAAACACTTGAACACAGCAAGAAAGGGTGTGGAGTTTTTATTTAACAGAACTCCACAAAACTGCGTAGTAGTACGTGTGATTACGTACCAGAAGACACCGAAGCCGATTCGACAGGATTGACGGACATGTCAACCATGACAACGTGAATACGGAAACGTGCCGCACTTTCACCCGTTGAAGCAGCATCGATGATAAGTGCATCGATAGTGTCAGCCGTAGTGATAATGCCTCCCGTTGATATAGTAGAACCACTAGCCGTATTGGCAATAGCACCACTAACCGCCGAAGAGATGAATGGGCAGAAACCCGCAGCCAGAACATTGGCATCAGCAAAGCAGTCAACATCACCGCCAGTAAAGCCGATATCCATAGTAATCTGACCATTGCCCCTCGCCTCTAAGACTTCAAGACAACCACTGATGATCATCGTATCAGCGGGAACATCAACCAATTGGATGATATCTCCACCAGTACCACCATCAGCGGTATCCCAAACAGGGGAAGTGACAACGTAAGCTTTAGCTAAATTGGCAGGATGTCCAGCGGTACCACCGCCCGTAACAGTACGATTATAAGTAGCCATTATTCAGTCCTCCCTTTAGCTATCTAGATCCATCAACCCTTTGAAGACACCTTTGAAGCCAGTGCCAGATCCACGAAGAACTTTGCGTCCGAATACGTGGAGACCACGCACAATATCGGCAAAGCTATCGGGATCACGAATGACTTCTGTTTTGGCAATATGCGAAGCAGTAACAACTGCAGACTTATGCCCAAAGATAATCAAAGTGTGTCCAGAGGTTGCAGAATCGTTGAAGATATATGTTGCCGCTGAACCAGTAGTTCCGACACCAATTGCATTGGACTGATAAAGATCGAAACCGTGAAGTTTCTGTTCCGTTACCTTTCCGTTAAGCAATGGTGATTGGCTACCACCAGTCACCGACATATCCATGACTTTAGAAGAAGCATTACGAAGTACTTCATAAAAGCCAGGTGCCGCTACCAGCCAACGATTCTCTTCAGGAACGTCATTCTTGTCCAGTTCCGCTGCAGCCTGTGCTACCAGATTGGCGATTTCATCACCAGTGTTAGCGGAGGTTGCTTGGGTGGCAAGTGTCCCTGAAGGGGTCGCAGCATTATCGGCAATGTTCTTGAGAACATTATAGTCAAACGCCTTCTTGAGAGTGTAAGCTCCCGAAGAAGTAGCAAGCGACTCAAAGTTAAGGTGTGAGTGACGTTCTTCAATATCGTCCACCTTAAAGGCAAAGTAATTGCCTTGATCTACAGAAAGCGTTACCTGATCATCAGCCAGGGCTTCCGTATTTACTGTAGAACCGCGAGTATACGAAGAAACCGTAATAGCAGGTTCCTTAATAATATTCACAGTGTCGCCAAAGTTTTCAATCTCTCCAGAATAATCGGTGTTGGTAACTGCTTCCGCTACCGAAGCTCTGCGAAAGAATTTGAGAACCTTTTGACTGTAGATTGCAGGTACAAAATTACCAGACGGTAAGTTTGCATATCCTGCAGCAGTTGAAAAAGCCATTGTCTTTTTCTCCCTTTTTTTTTCTCTACATCGAAGTTAATCGGTTACAGAGAATCTACAATCCTTCCATCTTTTGCTGCTCTGTCGATATCTTTTTCTAGAGCGGCAAATTCGTGAGGTTTGAGTTTAGAAATCTCTGTTACAGTCCAAACTTTAGTATCGTCCTGAAGATCTTCGATGTACCGCCTTTGCTTGGTACGTGTTACAGCTTCAGCAGCACTTTTCTTAAGAGGCGTACTTTTTTGTTTGGTCTGTTTTCTTGACCTCGTTTTAGAAGGTTTTCCTTGATCAGCCTTGAACAAATCAATAACTCTCGCGGCCCATTGGGAATCGGTATTATTCTTATAAATACCATCTGCTATATTGGCGGGTTGTGAATCAAGCCAATCAAGAAAATTTTCATCTTCTCTTAGATTTTCAAAATCAGGATGTAGGCTTACAAGCTCTTGTTCAGCGGTCTGAATAATTGCTTCCTGCTCCTTAACTTTTAAATCCTCAAGTTTAGATTCAATTTCTCTGACTTTATCACTTGCCTGTAAAGCCGAGATAGTTTCGACTACATCATAAACTTCTGGATACTTTGTACGAAACTCTTCAAGTTCTTCTTCGCTTTTTGGCAGTTCTGGTAAAGAAGAAGATTGTTCTGCCATATTAAGTTGCGCTTCAAGAAGCTCGTGTTTCTGTTTCCATTCGTTTAATTTTGTATCATAATGGTTCTTCAAATCCCCGTAGCGTTTTTTGTAGTCGTGGGTATTCTCTGTCGCATTATTGTCTTTTCTATCAACCAGACCTTTCTTTTTGTTGGCAGATCGTTGAGTAGCCATGTCAACTGGGTCTTCGATCTCTCCATCATCGTCTGGATCATTTAAGCTTCGCCTGTACTCATTTTCGTATGGGGTAGGCTCAAGTTCTTCTTCATTCTCCTCTTGATCATATGGTTCAACTTCATTACGTACAGTCATTTTACCTCTCTTTCGTGGGGCCACAACATCCTTTTAATAACTAATAAAGACTATGTGGGTAGCCATCGGTAGGTTAGCAATGGGGCCAAATAACACCGCGCTATTCGGGTGGCCATTGTCTCTCTTTAAAGGAACATCTCAGCAAATGCTTTATTACGATGTTCCAATTCTTTCATAGCGCCAGAACCGTCACGGTAATAACGCTTATATTCTTTTTTCATTGTATCAGAATCATGGTCTAAAACGGCAGACACAAACTTAGGAAAACGTCTAAGGCCATTAGGACCAAGATTAAAAACAAAATCCGTAAACATTTCTTTGCATTTTTGGCGAAGATCATCAAAATCACCACTCCCGAATTCTTCAATTACTTCTTCAGCATTCTTTGCTGCTTTTTTTAAATCTTCTTCAAATATTTTCATTACGTAGTCATGCGAAACGCCAGCTTTCATCCACTCTTCATCATTCTTCAGTTTGTGACCGTATCCAATGGTATCGTTGCCGCCTTCTGGTGATGCATGAGGGGTCCAGACACCACTTTCATAGCCAACCTTACTGCCGTTTTCGACAAGCATTACATATTCCCTAAATTCATTACGTAACTGCATTAAGGCATCCTAGGTTGTGATGCAAAGCCTTGTTCTTGTGGTAAAGACGAAGGCGGTGGAAGATCAGTAATTATATCCTCTGGAGGTTTTTGGATATCACGCAACTTTCCTATTTGCTCTGAAAGATTTTTTGACCAGTTCAGTGCTTTCTTTTTATTTTTAAACCTTACATAATCTTGTTTATCCAGAGCTATGGACAACGCTTTTTGGTCTTTATGTTCTATTAGATTTTTTCCCTTCATTCGTATTGAAGGAAATACAATCCAATCTCCATTTGGCATTGGGTGCATCATAGTTTTTACAGTAGATTCTGTTCCATCTTCATTTATAATAGTTGGAGTTTTAGGATCTAATGCTCTGTTTGCCCAATCTGGTAATGGTGGCTTTGACTTAGGTTCTGCAGCTTGTGCAAGATCCCTGTCTTGTTCTACTACGGCTCCCTTTTGATATCCTTGGGGTGCGGCAAAGCCCTGCGGCGTAATCTTACCTGTAGGATCTACCATTGGTGGCTGTTGCTGCTGCTTTTGTGAGCGCTTCAGTGCTTGCATCTGATTGTAGGCAGATTGCTGCACTTGGGAAACATCGGCTTCCAGTATCGCTTCGGTTGTTGGTAACGTACGTTCTTTTGAATCCAAAACAAAACCGCCCTTCTGCATCATAGAAACTTCCTGTGGGATCTGTGATTCCGCAACGGGAGGAGGAGGTGGTGGGGCTTCTTGACCAGCAGCTTCAGCGGGAGCGGCGGGTTGTTGTTGTTGTTGTTGCGGCGAAGGTGCGGCGGGCTGTGATGGTGGTGGCGGTGGAGGTCTACCAGCGGATTTTTTCTTTTCTTCAGCAAGACGCTTACGCAACGCTAATCCTTCGTTACGTATCTTATCCAGGTATTTCTTACCACCACCAAAGAATGGAACCAGTACTTTTGGTATGTGATACTCATAGTTACTTACTACGATTGGAACATCATCTGTTGGATCAAGATCGGTTCCGCCCAGATCAATATTATTCTTTATCGCTAATTGTATGGCTTCTCGTGCGTATCGATTAAGCTGCTTTAGCCCCATTATCAAAACAGTCTCGTAGGGTAGGATGTAATCACCTGCATCTGCTTCGCGGGGAATATCGTCACGTACTGATCGCTGGCCACCCCTTTGTGGTGGAGATGCTTGTTCGTCTTTGACTATTCCCAGATTAGCCATTTCTCCCTCTGTTGCTACTGCTTCTTCTTCTTCTTCTTCTTCCGCTTCCATAGTATCATCGTCGGTCAAGGGGACATCTCCACCTTCTTGCATACCTACAAGACCTCCTGATGCAAGAGCATCGAATCCACTACCTTCTCCTGCTCCACCTTCCCATCCTTCCATAGCACCGCCATAATCATAATCCTCACCATCATCAGTACCAGGATCACCTTCCGTATCTACGAAGCCCTTGGAAGTATCGTCCTGTGTAGAGTCGAGATCAGGATCAACGCTTGGTCCTTTGCTTGGACCACCTTCTGGAGCATCATCCCCTAGGCCATATCTACTAAATCCATATCCCCAGTTTAGCCCTAGCGGATCTGTCTCGTCTGGAGCTTCTGTATCATCATCATACCACCAAGACACGCGACCTAGCCGCCCTAACTCGTCCTTAGTAGCTAGCTTATATTGGTTCTCTCCCGTCCCTTGTACTGGATGGGGAAATGGTTGTAGTGGTGGTGGTGGTTCTTTGGGCTTATTGCTTGTGACAGGGAGCGTATCATCCTTCTTTGCTTTGTCGTATGCATTAAATAATGTCCTGGCTTTTAAGTTTTTTTGGTGCTGTTCCTCGGTACCAGCAGTCATATACTTGGAATACCGACCAGTTTCCAAATCTACTATCTGTCCATCGTGAGTATATCCCCAACCATTAGAAACTTGGGCAAAACCCTCTGACTCCAAATCATAATATATAGCACCTATATTACTATCAAGCCCACCGATTTGATCACCAAAACCAAAGATGTCTTCCCACGAGTCTTCTCTATCTTTGTATTTTTGATTCCGCTCTAACTGGCTATCAATAGCGTCTAAAGCTGATTCCAGTGTAGGAGCATCTTCTTCAAAATGCTCCCAAGAAGGTTTCAGACGCAATTCACCAGATTCGTCTGTCTCCCATCTGCCCTTTTCCCAGCGAGTTCCCTCGATTTGGAGCCCCTCGGCATTGAATTTTCCGCCGCCAGCTAGGTTCTCGTCGGTTGGGCTGGTCAAATATCCGTAGTATTGTTCGGATGTAATTTCACCCTTATTAAATGCTGTTGCCGCTTCTTCAAAAGTAGTCAATGTAGCATGAGCTTCATAGCCACTTACTGGTCCTCCCAAACCTTCCCATATAACTGCTGTCATTCCTTGCGGTGCTTTTGCAGTGGCGGCTAAAAAAGTCCCAAGAATAGGAGCAAACGATCCAATTCCGATTGCAGGATGAATATCGGGTCCGTAACCAATTACTCCAAGATCTTCTTGTTCACCGTCATCCCCATAGAAGGCATTTTCATTCATTTTTTGGTCTAAACCTGCGACATGGGAGGCTAATGCTTCATCATCTTCTTTTTCTACGGGGCTTCGTTCTTTGATACGAGCGCCAGCTATATCCCGTTTAAAATTAGAAAAAGGCATCTGGGAAAAAGTTGTCGGAGAAATATCCGTTGCCCGATAAAAGGTTGTCGCTGTTATGCCTTCCTCTTTTGGTACTTCTGGAAGAAGTTCTCCTTCGTTGATTGGTTCTCCGTCCTCAAACCTAGCTACAATTTCAGCCCAAGACAATCTGTTGGACACCGAATATTCTTTGGGTTTTAAATTTACGGTCTTGCCCGTTCTCTCAAGGATACGGTCTTCCAACTGTTGCGTAATTTCATCGAGTCTTTGCTGAGTTGCCATTCTTGTATGCCTCTATCGTTGCATTCGTTGCATCTTTAAGATTAGTTAATATTTCCAGTAAAGCCAGCTTCCCCTGCAATCGGCGCACTTCCAATTCCGATTCCGCCACCACCAACTGCTGTCTCATCATTAGGACCAGTTCCTGCAGGTAACTCTCTAGCCCCTCCCATGCTGGCTGGTTGTTCGCCAGTGGCAGCAGCTTCTTCGCTTGTTCCTTGTTTATCATTCGGCATTAATCCCTTTAGAATTTCTGCAAATATCGCCGCATCATTCACATCGTTTACCAGTTCATCTGGTTCGATATCTTGACTTATAGCAAGTTCTCGTATCAGATTTGGTATTTTTATAAATGGTGCCAGCATCGGATTAGCAACAGTCTGGAGTAAAGCTGTTAATCGTTGTGTGCGTACTTCCTTTTGTATTACAGCACTGGTTCCTTTTGGTTTTATTTCCAGGTCACCAATCTTTTCAGGAGTGCGCTCGTTAAATTGCATATTCCACTGAAAGAATGCTTCACCAAGAGGCTTTAAAAGAAAATCATCTACATTCTTGATGACGGTCTTGATGCTCAGTCCTGCACTGGACATCAACATACTTAGGCCAGCGGCTGTACGTCCTGTTCCCGATACACCTGTTTGTCCGTGAATGATGGAAGGTATTCCCGTTTGTTCGTCTGCTAACTGTCGAGCTTTGTCGAACATCTGAATATTCTCAACCGCCGTACTCGGAAACTTAATTCCGTTCACGGCTGTTCCTGTAACACCAGATTGCCGCCTGAAGATCTTCCCAGGATACACGTCCATCGTCTGTCCAGGGACCAACTGTGTTTCATCAATATCAAACACTAGATTACCCGCCAAAGCTAGATTGTCGATTGCCATCCTTATGTGGCCATTCATCAGCATCTGGCTATCTTCCATATTTTCAGCCACACCAACTCCAAAGAGTTGATACGGATTGAGTTCATACGGAAAAGCTTGGTAGGGAATACGAGCAGGTAGAAACGGATTAGCTACAAACCTAAGTATCTCGTTTCCTGAAATCCAGATATTAACTTGGATGGAATCGTCGTTCTTTTTTATTTCTCTTGGAGCTTCGATTCCAATTTCTTCAGCAAACTTAGCATCAAGCGTACCCCAATACTCAAAGATTTCAAAACGACTTCCTTGGTAATTCGGATCATCATCATTAGAATAGAGAGTAGTTTCATAATACTTCTCTTCATAATTTGGACCACTATCAAGAACATGATTTATTGCTTCCTTGTTAAAAAATGGGCGGTTAGACAAATCCCGTACTTGTTCCCTGTTCAGTCTATGTCTTTGAATAACATAATCTGCATCTTCCAAACTTGTAGCACTCGGATCTGGATAGAAATCCCAGCAACTAACAGCCTCTATACGAGGAACGGTACGGTCAAAAGGAACGTACTCGCTTTCTTCCCAGTTGTGGATAACTTTATTGTAATTAAACGGTCCTTTTATAATTCCCGTACCAAGAAGGGCGCACTCAAAGATAGCGTGTCGTAATACAGTTACGGCATTGGTATCTAAAAGCTGATCGTGGATGCACTTCTCCATTATACGGGCAGCTTCAGAAGCAGGGCTAATCTGTGGTTCGCCAAGCCTGGAAGGACCAGAGGCTAGATTCGTAGCTCCTTTATATTTATCTGATAGACCTCCTAAATTCGCTGCTAGTGGACCCTCTTGTTGTTGTTGTTGTTGGGGTGGTTCCATTTTTTGGGTTGCTTGCAAGGCTCCAGGCAACAGTTCTTTGCCATCCCCTTCGAATCCATACGGACCCTCTGGAGCCATGTCATCGTCTTTTTGACCCTCTTGCACAGGTCGCTTCGACAGGTGTGCAAACTCATCAATGCCCACAGGCATTGGAGTAGCTTCAACAGAAATAGGAAACTTACTATTAGCAAAAAGGATGTCTATAATCTGACCATACGCCGCAAGAACTTTTGTTTTGGTGATCTTTATAAAGACTTGACTACGTTCGTTATTTCTGTATTGCGTTGTCGAGTCGTAAATACCACGGTAGTTCTTGTAGGACTTCAACCATCGTACTTCGTCGTTTCTACGCCCTGTTTCTGCATCAGAGAAACGAGCTTTAATTGTTCCGACTATACTATTGAAGTCTTCGCGGTCATTGTCTAGATTAATAAGTCCTTCTGTCTCGTCTAAATCGTCGTTATCCGTGTCCAGAAAAGATTTATCAGCCATTAATGCCCTTTTGTTTATCAGCCGCCATAATCATGGCACTGCTGCCCATGTGCTTATTGCCGCTTTCGGCAGGAAAATCTTCAGTAAGTTTACCCTGGTTAACTCCAGGCTTGAACTCAAGCTTTTCCCGATACAGAGCGTCTTCCTTTACTTCGGACATATCGCCCTGTTTCTTCATCTGGCCCATAATGTAGCCAGATTTATATGCTTGCTCGTTACCATATGGCATAGTGTTTACTCCCTTTTTTTAGTGCTTCGAGTTGTGGTGGTTAAAAATCTAAAAAAGAATTTTGTCGGTTATTACGTTGTTGTTGTTGTTGGTCTTGATCTTGATCTTGATCTTGATCGTCTGGAGTTGCAAACTGTTTATCTATATCTGCAAAAGCTTCCTTCGTCTTCGATTTTTTTAATTTCATAAAACCTTCAGATGACAGTGGTTTTGAACTAACAAGAGAATGATATCTTGCGCCCGTTTCTCTAGAAATCTCTTTTGCTGCTTCATGTCTTGCTAATCTTTTTCTATCTTCTTGTTCTCTTTCAATATTCCTTCTTTGTTGGCCCGAAGGAAAAGCACTTCCACCCCAAGTAGGATGTAACCAGTCTTCCTCGGGTGATCCCTTAGTTATTGCTAGTGCTTCTCTTAACTCTTTAGTTGTACGTTCTTCTAGAGGTGTCCCTATGTCGGTAGGATCAAGAGCTACGTCAATAGCAGCTTCAGCGGCTTTAGCAGCTAATAAAGTACCTCCTCCAACAACGGCTCCAATTACTACTTCTTTTATTAATTTTGGAACTACTGTTCCCTTTCTAATCGCTTCAAATATTTTACGCCGTGTCTCTGCACCTGAATCTTCTGGTAAGGCACCTACTTGTGATCCTATTAGTTGGCGCGGAGCCTCTTCTGGGACATCTACTGGTGTTGTTGAAGATTTACCTCCTTCATAATATTCTGTCCATGCTTTATCCTCATCTGCCAATTTTTTTGCAGCTTCTTCAGCGGAAGTAACTTCAGGTTTTTTGCTTGCAATTTGTTCTCTTATGTTTAAAGCGTCTAATTCAGACTGCACTGTAGACTTTTCTAATTTGGCCAGTCTTAATTTTTCCGTTGCCTCTTTCGCAACTTTTTGTTCGGGTGTAAGTTCTACTACTCTTTCTACGGAGCTTGTAGTTATTTCAGGAACAACTAAACTTTCTGCTCCCTCTCTTGTCAGATTCACTGCTGGTACTTGAAATTCATCAGGTAATTCATTTAAGGTAGTCAAATTAAGATTTTTAGCGATCATAATTTGAAGTGTACGTAAACCTCTACTTTCTAAAGATTCTGTACCTTCGTCAATGGGAGAGGCATAATGTCTTGCCGTTTCTCTAGCAAGATCAGCAAGTATGAGTTCACCCTTATCGTGACCCATAATGGCACTTACTACTCTTCCTTCTGCACCTAATTGATGAACTAAAAGGGAAGGAATAAGTTTTCGTATATCACTGGACCCTCTTATAGATCTTCCAAGAGTAGCGAGGTGTACTTCAAATAAGTCTTTTAAACCACCTGATTGGTTTATTCCCTTCGTCATTTTTGCTGTAGTGGTATTAAAGATTTCTTCCCGTCCCTCCCTCTTTGCATCTTCTGCAGCATCTCTCAATATCTCTAGAGCTACGTCTTCTATCATTAAAGAAGGTCTGGTTTTATTACCTCTTGTCCACGCTTTTATAAAACCTGTTTCAAGATCCACATCAGATAATTTTAGACCTGCAACCTCTCCAGGTCGAAAAGGAACTAAAACATTAAAAGCAACCGCTCTTCGAGCATTTAAATCTTTTATTTTTGAAGTTGCCTCTACTATCTTGGGTATAGATATTGCAGCTTTAGGAACTTTATCTAGTTTTAATGATCTTCTGAGTTGCCTTGACTTTTTGGCAAATCCAGGTTGTCCAGATGATACGGGGTCCACTCTGTTTGCAATTCCGCCAGTACCAGATATTTGTAAGTCATTAGCTAAAGTAAATGCGTACGGTCTAGCATCATTTACTAATTTTTTATTACTCCTGTAAAATATTGTATTCTCTCGTTCTATTTCTTGAATGTTTTGAAAAGTCTTAGCTGAAATTATCTTTTTTTTCCCACCAGGAACCGTATCTGGAAGTGCGAAAAGCTCAGTAATTTTATCGTCAGACGCAAAGGATTTCCAAGGCATATCAAGATCAACACCTGCATTACTTAAATTACCTTTTACAGCCTTAACCGCCGCCTTAATTTTTTTGTGTCCTGGCTGTTCTGCTGCTTCCATAAACTCTCTTATAGTTATGGTTTCATCAGAAATTTTCTTTACGAGCTGTCTTTTTCGTTCGTTATCCATTAGTATCCAAAAACTCTATCCGCTGGTTGAAATGTATCTTTCTTGATCTGGTTAAACAGGGTGTGCTGTGGTAATCCTGTTGGTCTTGTCATGCACATATATCTTAGTGCATCGTAGGCGTGATCTTCTGCCTTTGTATCTACATCCTCGCTGTTCGTCTTTGAAAGTGGGATTGTGGGTAGCGTTCGTATAAGGTTTGTACAGGTTGCGAAGATTTTTAGTTTGGGTTCTTCGGTACGTTCGTCCACTGCTAAACGACGATGCAACTCTATCTTTCCTGGGAGCCTATTCTTGTCCGCTGGAATCCACCTTACACCGTTCCGAATCATGGTCTCCGCTATGCTGGGTCCAGTACCGTGTTTTGACCAGCAAGATCCATCAAGAACGGATATCTGCATAAGAGGATCGTTATCTTCCAGTGCGCTTACTAGATTCGCCAGGGACTCACCCGTGTAGCCTTTATTGTACAGTTCCCGATAAATCCATATTGTACCATCCCAATCTACTGCCCCCCAAAGAACACAACTAGGGCTACTGTACCCGTAATCTGCGGCTCGTAAGCGAGGCCAATTATAAGGAATCTCAAATGGCTCAACAACGTGCTTGGTCCTGTCAAACTCTGCAAATGCCGCACCATCCGCAACGTCCCAATCCCCTTCCAAGAGCCGCCTTCGTTCCACTTCGGGTAACGAAAGCAGCATGGCTTCATATTCGCCGCTCTCCATCAAAAACGGATTGTCCGTCAGTCGCGCTGGAATGAACCGTCTTTGGTACAATGGCTTATCTGCGTGGATCGGATGATTAACACCGTATCGCAAGATCTTGCCACTTTCTATGTCCGTAGCCCAAAAGGATTCGTTGGGTGGGGCTGGGTCCACGAACATTTTCTTTAACCACCATCCCCCAACACCACCTGGGTTGGCGGAAGCTCTCATGTACGTTTCTATAGAAGGATCTGTTGTACGTAAACGAGAACGAAGATAATCCCAAACATAAGATGAAGGGTACTGGCCCAGTTCGTCAATACCTATCCACGTAAAACTCTGTCCTTGGTAGCGTGTAACGTCCACATCCTTGTCAACGTAACTGAACAGAGCGGTAGCTCCACTGGGAAAAGACCAAGTATTCTTGGACTCACGAAAGATCGCACCTGGGAAAGCTTTAGGATACAGCTTACGTGATTGGTCTACAAGTTCCGTAAGTTCCGCCAGAGTACGTCTAAGAAGCAGCGCCCTGTGGTTGCCGTTGGAAGCGTAACGTAGTAAATCCACCAACATTGCGAATGATTTACCACCACCTGCCGCTCCTCCGTACATAACTTCCTTTTCGGGAGCGGCCAGAAAGTCAACTTGTGGTCCTTTATTAGGACGAAAGACAATTTCCGTGTTATCTTCAATGTCCTCCCGTATGTCTTTGGGGAGTTGACTTATGAATTCTTGAGTGGTTGTACCCCCAAAACCTGCCAATTTCTGTCCGTTTTTCAGGGTATCTTGGCTATCTTGGAGCCTTTTAAGCCTAGCTTCGGTGGCTTTTTGCTTTTGTTTGGTTTGTTTTAGTTGCTTTTGGATGTCACGCTTCTTGCTTTCGTTACGTGACAGGTGATAATTACCCCTTTCCCCAGGCTTTAAACGAGGTCGTGCCACCTACTAGTAGTCCAAAAGTTTTGTCTTGCGTACACCGCCACCGTTGGCATATTTCTTTTTATTTATTACGTTTCCGCCAGAAGCTAAGTTATATTCCTTTATTGGTCGATATTTACCCACCCCTTCAGGTTTTTTACCTCTTTGCTGGATACCCTTTTCCGTATCATCAGGATAGCGAAGATTCTTTTTATCGGCGTCTATTTTTCTTTTCTTTTGTATGTTGTCTATAAACATTTGCAGTTGCTCATTTGTTGCACCCTTTGGGATATCTTTGTGTATGCCCAACTTACGAATTATATCCATGAGACCAACGCGCCTTGAAACAGGATCATCTTTTCGACCCCTTGTTCTGTCCGCCTCTGTAAAATCTGTCATTATACGCGCTGCCCTTCTCGTTGTTCTTTTCTTTAGATGTTGTATTTTGCTCTTCGCACACCACCACCGTTGGCGTATACTTTATTTTTTCTTGTCTTTTTTCTTTTGTCAGGCATCATTGCCCGCTTGGCGACACGACCACCATGAGCCAATAAAAGTGGCTCCCCACCTGGACGATCTTCCAAACTTCGTTGTTCAGCGGCTAGTTCCAGATCTCTGAGCATCTTCTCCAGTTGTTTGTTAGAGAACTCTCTAGGGTTTAATGTCGGACCTTTCATTCTTTTTCCAGCCCGAAGCTCCTCAATTGCATTGATAAGAGATGATCTTTTTATACCGCTGCTGGTTGGAAAGGCTACACCAAGATCCTTTGGGTCTTTATCTGGTGGTAATGCCATTGTTCTTTTTATCCCCCTCTGGGCTATCATCGTTTTCTTTGAGGGACGACGAATTGATTACGATCTCTTTGGGTCTGTCTTTGGAAGGAAGCATGACTATGCCGTGCAGGATCTGCCCTTCCATCTCTATCTGCTGCTTCTTGCCCAATCCGACCCTGTCTAGAACGCTTTCGGCGGTCTTTAATCGCATGTCCATCTGATTAAGGGGTACGGTGCCGTCTGCATCAAGACCTTCAATAATACGGTTTGCAGCTTTAACGGAATTGGTAGCCAACATGCTGCGCGTACGCTCTATGATCTCATTTCGTAGAGTTCGCGTCAGCCAAGATCTGGATTGTTCCTTGTAACCAGCAGCCATAATAGCGTTCTTAACGTGTCCTCCGTTGTGAAGGAGTTCGTGTAAGAACTTTTCTTGCTTTTCAGTCAACTTTCGCCGCTGTTGTTGTTGTTGTTGCCGCTGTAGATGTGGTTGCTGTTGCTGTGTGGTGGTGGTGGTAGTTGGAGAATTAATCATGTCAATTTATTGGTTCTTCGTTGTTGTTGTTATCGGTAAGAAGTTCTTCAGCGTTGTCCCGTATAGTATTTATTATGGATTCCTGGGTCATCTTATTCTGGATACTCATAATGGACATATTGCAGTGGGTTGTTTTCAAGGAATCAGACATGTGGCCAAGCTTACACGCTATGGGTCTGTCTTCATATATACTACATAGATTATCTTCAATTTGTAAATATTGACAACGAACAATACTGTCTGTGCTGGGTTCGTATCTCATGCAACACATGCCACACTTGATACACTCCCAAGGATCAGGAATAACATATTCTGTTGTTGAATTGCGTAGGCAATCTGTCACGTGTCGCTAACTCTTCCTGGTGGATGATAAAGAAGCAGAGAGAGCGTCTTATGGACTGCGCTTCTCTTGGTAGGTGGATACGTCTTACGAACTGCGCTTCCTTTCTCATCATCCACAGATAGCGGCCTAGTAGTATAAGAACAGACTGCCTACGCAAACTCTCTCTCTCTCTTTCTCTTTCTGTCTTTCTCCGTCCGTATGCTTATACGGAAAATAAAGAATAACAGGTTCTCCTTTTCTCTTTTCCGTTCTTTGTAAAAATGAATTATTAATAAGTGGTAAAGTGTGAGACCTGTATCTTCTCTACCTGCGTGTGTATATATACTATTATAACGCTGTATACCACTTTGTCAAGTAAAAAATTAAAAAATTACAAAAAAGTTCATTTTTTACTTGACAGATCTGTCAGGAGGGTTATAATAGAGGGTATACCCGATGGGGGAATAGACCTATAGATATACATAGGTAAGTACTATGTAGTTATATGTCTTCTTAGATCTTCAATGTGCGTGTATGTGCGTGTATGTACGTGTATGTGGGTTGTCAAGAAATAGACCCTTTGTAGATTGTTATTATTATTGTTAAAAATACAAAAAATGTGGCGGCTGTATATATAAAGCATAGGCAGGGGGGTAATGGCCCATTCGGGGGTGTTCCCTTTTTGTCCCGCGCACAGCCTCGCCGATGCTGATCATGTAGCTATATAGGGGAAAACCCAGCCTCTTTATAGTTCCGCCAAGGGTCTAGATGGGTCACACGCGTGCGTGTTTCCCTAGAGGATCTGACAGTTTGATAGTGTTCGAAGTCTTCGAAGATATCCCCGATGCATAGAATTTTGTGGACTATGTGGGGCAGGTGGGCGTTACTAAAACACCCCTCCAATAACAGCACTATTCCACTGGCTCAAGGACTTGCTGGGTTATCCGCAAGCCAGACCCTTTCGATAAAAAGAACCCCACATACCGCTGTCAGTATGTGGGGCTAAGTTTAGGAGGGTCACAGGGAATCTAGGAGGTAATTTCGGTCGTGTCGTCAACTGGTGGGGGATATAAAAGGTCAGCCGTTCGCTTATGGCGTCTAGGTTTTACCACAGCCACCAAGCAATCGTCGCAGCATACTTCGCCGCCGATATCAGAAACTGGCCAGGGGCAATTACCCCGTGAGCCCGCTGGCCAAATGGGACCACGGCACACACAGCATTGTTGAAATACGTTCATTTTACCAAGCTCCATTCTACCAAGCCCATACAAGCGTAAAGAAGCACCAAATACTTGCCCAAAGAAAAGCCAGACTGATTGGCTCGACTACGGCCAGCATCACGAAAGCCCTTCGTTTTGACCAGTTTGGATTGATCATTTTCCACCCCCTTCTCCAGGTTTTATATCGTCAAATATGGCCATGATTTGCTTGGCCAAAAGAGTTTGTCGATAATCGTCTTTTTGCCGAAGAGGATACCCAGCTGGTATCAAGGATGAAGGGATCAACTGTGGCTTAAATACTTCGTCGTTGTTGTTGTTGTTGTTGTTGCTATCACTCATCGTTTGGACCTTTCGAAAAGACGCTATCTTGGCAAGGTTGGCACATACCCGAAATATTATATTCCTCGATATCCCGCTGGGTTCTGAATTCGGTAGCTGATCCGTCACAGATAACGCATTTGTCGCGCTTGATCGTTTCAACGCGGTTGCGTCCCGTCATATCGTTCAAGAACTGCTCGATGGCAGGTGCTTTATATGTTGGATTTCCCATTAGTTATGTTCTCCGATGTTGTTGTGTTGTGAAAGGTATCCTGGCTCTATTGCCAGGACACCCTTCGAGTTTTACCCAAATATTATGATTAACACAAGAACAATCGCTACTATCATGGCAGTGCGATAAATACCAATAAGGATGCCATACATGCAGTAATCACGCAGTCAGTAACTCTTTGGCCTTTTCCATAGCCGCTGTTTTTGGATCATTCGTTGGCCTACCATAAAAGGCACTGTCCAGTTTATGGTCGATACCGAAGTTGCGCACTGGCTTGTGGTCGGTCATATAGCTGACCGTGTTAAAGGCGCCCCACAGTGTACCTCTGGCACTGGGAAGATCCCATCCAGGATTGACTTCTGTGGAGGCGGCTTCGATCAACTCGTCCTGTATTTCATCGACACGCTTACCCGACGTCAACGCTTCGATTTCTTCCCGCATTCGCGCAATAATTTGGTTTTTGGTTTCCTGTTTATGGTCGCCAAGTGACTTAAATTCTTGGCCACGAAAATAAGCCATCGCCTTTCGCACACCCTCCGAATAGGTAATAACGCCATTATCGGATACCTTCTCCCTTCCACCAAACACGGTGCGAAAATAGTCAATTTCCTCGTCACCCGAGAGGGATCGCTTGGCCATAGCGATTGCCAATTCCTCCAATTCGCCGAATTGCTGGGAGCTGATACCCAGCGCAACCTTTAAAGCTTCGGGATCGAATACGGCACGGTGGTTATGCGTCACGATATCATCACCATTCGAAAGGGCGAGGCGCATCGTATTGGCGCAAACAACACGAATGGGCGTTTGCAATGCACTGTTCGCATGTTTGCCAGTGTGCGAAATTGTGAACAACAGATTGTTTACAACCTCGTCATCCTTGCCCAAACTAAAAGCCTCTTTAGTTGTGGCCATGCACCAAACCTTGCGACCATTGTGCAACGATCCCGCCGTGTGCAGATACATTGAACCGTTGTCGATAAACTCTTCGAAGAAGTTAAACAATTCGATATTCTGGACGGGTTTGTAATCGCCAGCGACATATTCGCCGAGAATGGAACCGTCCAGGGTACGCTCGATAAAGTGGCTCCCGTCGATGGGTTCGCCTGGATGCTGGGCGTGGTTCGGCGGATAGTGGTTCTGGGTTAACTGGACTTCCCAATCACAGCCCGCTGCCGTCATCATTTGTTCAGGCGATAAAGTGTCATCGACTGGGTTACCCAGACCGTGCCAGGGTGTCTCGTTGGCAAAGGCCATTGTCTCGACTTGATGTGACATATTTCATTTCCTTTTCGTATGTCGGTTAAAGTGTGGATTATCAAATTGGACTGGTTCGCGGTGCTTTGCAAGTCTTTTTATTACAGCATTATGTAGTTGTAGAAATGGCAAACTTTCCGCTGCATCATTGCGTTGTTATACAGCAGCGAGGCGGTGCGGCGGCGGCGTCACGGCGGTGGCGTCACGGCGGCGGCGATGGCGGCGGCGATGGCGGCGGCGATGGCGGTGGTGGCAAGTACTTAAACAAATTGTAAGGAGGGCTGACAAATTGTTATTAAGGGCTGACAAATTAAATCAGCCGTCATTGGCGTGGGAAAGCCATGCTTTAACTTTTTCTGGTGATCCCCATGATACGCCAGGGATTTCGTTGTGAAGGAATTTCACCCAGTCATGCATGAGCGCCAAATTAGAATTGTCGGCATGAGCAAATGCTAACCTCAAATTATTTTCAAGGACGGAGGTTAGGAAATCCCCGACTGGTTTATGGTGAATTATATATCGCCCCATGTTCTCTTGCATGACTGCCGTTCCAGGGCATCTTGCCCAATTAATATTATCTATCTGGGTTAGGATGGTATCATTCATTGGGAAATTGAAAATTGGCATTATTTGAGGTTCCTAAAGATAAGGGGGGCTGACAAATTAAACAAACGCTATTGTTACGTTGTCATTCTCTTTAAAACAATTGCGCCCAAATTGTTTTCTGCAATAGTCTGTTGCTTGGCGCTTTTTACGAAACACTTTAATTGGAACCCAAGGAATAATATATTCTACTAGATTACGCGCTGGGTCTGAACAATCACTGTGTGGAATTCCTAAATTACGTAATTCCCATATTACATAGTTTCCGTCATATTCACGTTTTGCAATATCAATCTGCGTTTTCGGAGTTGTCATTCTCGGATTTTCCTTTCATTAAATCTTTGAAGTGTGTGGGTGTATAGCCTGTCGCAGTAATAAATGCTTCTTGGTAAGATTGCGGTAATTTCTTTAAAAATTCCTTTACAATGCTATGATGTATTGAGTCTAGTATATTGTCAAAATCACCATACTTAGCATCACCCGTATATGGCAAGGTATTTATAATATCCACTAAATCGCCGAATGTTAAGGGCTTGTGAGATTCTATAGAAAGCGGGCGGCGGAATTGTTTATTTAGCATTATGAGTAGTCCCTCGTTTAATGCGCGGCTTAGTTGCTTCGACTATGGTGCTTATGTTATTGTGAGTATAACATACCATACATTCACGGCACTTCTGCCCTGTACAATTTTGCAACGATACATGATTATCAGGTGATACATTGTTAAATGTTTTATCAAACCATTTATTTGGGACACTAGACAGTATTGTATCAATTCGTGGATTAGAATAAATCAATATAAGATTGTCAGGCTTTGTC
>VTLG01001731.1_pt1 | contig 52541 bp, 75 predicted proteins | sample 4694571 | NCBI WGS metagenome assembly VTLG01 (sample SAMN12604809, study PRJNA352737) | marine metagenome | biome: ENVO:00000447; feature: ENVO:00000209|ENVO:00000569|ENVO:01000036; material: ENVO:00002151; isolation source: viral sequences binned using virsorter ... | reverse complement strand
CATCAGTATAATCTATAACAGTATTCATAAGGAACATCATAGCTTCCGGTTTAATATATAGATCTCCTTCATACAGAGGGATTATATCATTACCATCAGGAATATCAACTATTAAATCCCATTGATAGGTGAACCCTGCACAACCACCACCCTTCACACCTAGCTGTACACCTTTAACTTTATTCTCCTTAACGATTTGTGACAGGTGGTCGTTAGCTTTTTCTGTTACTATTACTGTGTCCATATTATCCTCTAAGAATTTTAAACAGACATAAAACGTAAGCTGTAATTACAGAAGATAGCCATAGTCCAAAGCTGTTTGTAAAACCTAAGTCCTCCATATGTGTCTTGAGAATAAGAACAGTTAGGAGCATTATACCCCAAGATAATATTGGTATAAGTATAAGAAAAGGCATCCATTTAAGAAGGGTACTTTGTATTAATAAGATCTTTTGTAACATCGTCATCTCCTATATTAATTATGTATGCATCATTAACATTTATATGGAAGAACTTTTCATTATAAGAATATCTATTATTAAACTCTTTAACATCGGACTGCCAAACTGTCATACCATCTATGAACCATGCTTGTTTACAATCAGATTTAAATATTACAAAAGTAAGAGTACCTTTACTACCCTCCCTTATCCATTTTTGTATGATCTTAAATTTTCTATAAGGTATTCTAATTTCTTCCCAAGTATTGGGCCACTCTCCTTTCCATCCATACTTTATTTCTGTTTCAAAGTAAGAAGGCATACCTCCTTTTTCACAGATAATATCAACTCCATATGTTTCTTCTGTATCTATATCAGTATATCCATGCTTACTTAACCATGAACTCATAACTTCTTTTGATAATGAATCAGAATCTTCATATAATTTTCTATCAAATTTCTTAGTCGGCATTTATTTCTCCTGTATCAAAAGGATTACTAATCTCAGTTAGTCTACCAGTATCTTTATTATAGAATAAGTGTGTAGCCACACCTGTATCTCCAGTATATCTATTCTTGAGTATGCGAATGGTTGTAGTATTCGCAAGGATAGGATCATCCTCTTGTTGATTTCTTTCCAATCCGATTACACCATCTGACAAGTGACCGATTGAAGCTGATCCTCTAAGATGACTCAATGTAACTTCACGCCCATCCTCATGTCCTCTATCACCAGCAGGTCTACGTAGATGTGAGACAAGTAGTAAGCATATCCCTGTCTGTTCAACCAGTGATCTTAACTTGGTCATCAAGATATCTATGGACTTCCTCTCATCTGTATCTTCCTGACCGGATACAAGGATACTAAGATGGTCAAGACAAATCCATTTACAATCAAGGGCTTGAGCCATAAATCTAATCCTTGCTAGGATCTCGTCATTATCTACTGATCCAAAGTGATCGAATGCAAAGAACCTACCTGAGTTAATAGTTTCCTCTTGAAACTTCTGCAACTGCTCTGGTTCAAATCCATCTCTGATCTCTTTAATATACAGACGAGCACTCGCTTCCACTGACATGATGTTCCATGCCGTGTTCTTTACACTCTCTTCAAGTGCAAGGATACCTATGTTATCTTCTGTGTTACGTAGGAAGTGATGCATTAATTCTCGTATGATGCTGGACTTACCCATTCCACTACCACTACAGAATGTAATCAACTCTCCGGTTCGCATACCATAGGTCTTCTCATTCATCTTAGGCCAAGGGTAAAGACAAGTCTCGCAGTAGTCTTCATCGTATAAAGTTTCACCCAAGTCTTTAAGGTTAATGATACCAGCAGGAGTAAATGGTTTGGCATTCCACCAACAGTCATTGAACGCAGCACGTTGTCCCATCTTTAGATATTCATTAGCATCCTTGTGATCCATGCGTACTATCTTAGCTTTGTTGGGAGAGAACAACTGAGCTACCTGTTGAGCCGCTTCCTGTCCTTGTGTATCCATATCGAAACATATGATCACGTTATCAAAGCTATCAAGATAAGGGAAGGCAGCTTTACAATCACGTAATGCTGATCCTGCACCTGTCTTGATAGATATTGAAGGCCACTTTGATCCCATTAGTTCATATGCACTCATGGCATCTACTTCACCTTCACAGATGGTAATGTACTTCCCTTTGGGTGAGAAGATATTCTGACCAAAGAGGACGGCATCGGTGATGTCACCTTCAACCCACATTCTTTTATCTTTGGTCTGTCGTACTTTGTGTCCTACCTGTTCGCCTCGTTCATTACAGTAGCCATACAGGTGGTGAGTTACGATGTTACCACTCACCTTTACCTTTGTATTATATTTCTTTGCAGTCTCTGCTGAAATCTGACGGTCACTTATGTCACCCCAATTTCCAGTTGTTGTCATAGGTTTTACCTCTTGCTTTGGCATGGATACTACATTATCTCCAAACCTAGTTTGGCAACTAAAACAAAATGAATATCCCTGCTGATGGTTCACGTTGGCATCGGACGAACCACACTTGGGACACGGCCCACGGTCTAACCATTGTCGTTTAATCATACATTTCCCCTTTCTAATTAATCCATATGTAGTTCGTAAGAACTACTACATATGGTTAATTAGTTTGCTGTTACACACCCGGTCCCGGCCAAGTGCCTTTATAAATCTCTGTCATACGTTCACTCATGTCTTCTTTAAAAAGAAAAGTTTGAGGTACATCAACTAAATACTTCCACGATAAAGGAAACACATCCTCCATATGTTTTGCAATAGCTTCCGCTATCCATCTGGTTTCTGTCTGAGCATCCTCTTGCAATCGTAGATTACATACTCGTGCAAAAGCATAGAGACTACCTGACCAGTACCACTTTGTTATCATTGACTGTGGTAACACAGACCTAGCCTGTTCAGGACACACTCCTGCTTTTATCATTTCCTCATAGGTCTGTTCACATAAAGCAATGGTCTTTCTATATCTTGAATTAATCCATTGGCTACCATATATCTCATGGTTTGTTGATCCCTGTTTCTTATTCTTTGCTTTCTCTCTCCACATGGAAGGATACCAAAATTCTGGTGGAGTGTCAACATATCTTCTGGATATCTCATTCCATGCTAAACCAACTTGATGTTTCATCAATTGTCTAGCTACAAATATGGGAGCACTTACTTTAAATGTGACATAGCAATGTGAGAATGGACTCCAATGATCGTGTTCAGCAAGATATTTAATTAGTTTTTCATCGGCTAATTCCACTTCACGTTCAACCATATCTTTGTTAAAGGATACTCTTGCCGCATCCACTACAGTCTTGTCATCACCCATGCTATGGATAAGGTCAACATTATTCATTTGTAAAACTCTTTGGAAAATCAGTTCGTTTAACAATAGTGTAACTTGGTATGGTCAATAGACCACCGTAGGTTATATTGTCTGGGTCACTTTCATTCATACTTGAGGCTATCGTTATATAACTACTTTCTTCTTTGATTAAGATACCGGCAGATCTGATACGCATGGGACTTAATGTGTCTGCATCTTTCTGACTTTTCCATTCGGCATCTTCGTACTCAACAGAATCAATCCACTCTATTACTATCACCTTATTCATAATCTTCTCCCCACATATCTTTCATATAGTTATCTATGAATAATTCTTTATCGGACATAGCATCATCTGCATCTCTCTGTGCATAGTATTCTGATTCTTTTAAAGAATAACCTTCATGTCGATATTGCTTTGTAAGTTTAACAAACATTTCTTTCTTTTCTTTTTGTAAGAATGTTCTAGGCATCTGACAAATCCTCCCAATATATAACTATATCATCGGGTGAAGAAGGATCATATCCCTTTGTTATCATATCCCTGATTGTAAACAGATCAAGTGTAATCTGTTCCGATTCCTTCTTTTCTTTTTCTTTTCTTATGTCCATTAATGCTTCACGATAAGCGGTGAAGTCATAGACTTGACAGATATGTTCTTCACTCATTGGGTAGCTCCATAGTAAGTTGATCTTCTTCACGTTCTGTCTGTACTCTGTCCCATATTTCTTTACGACCAGAGCCATGCTTAGTAATCCACTCATCTAATGTAAGATGGGTAGCATCTTCTTCCATTTCAAGTAACCAATCGTTAACTCTGGACATACTATTCTCCTCTAATTGTGTGATAGTATTACGTACTCTCCAAATAATATAGTCTAATTCTTTTATGTGATCGTATAATTCTTCTTTATCTTCTCCGTATTTATCCAAGAATTTATCCCTTCCTATACTGTTTGCATCATGATACATGGAAGAACTATACTCAAACTTAGTCATCTTCATGCGGTGGGTAGTCCTGCATCAAAGCCCACCCACTCATTCCACTTTTAAAGTGATGGTGATTAGAATTTTTCCTACGCTCTGCATCTAACTCGTCTTGTAAAGTCTTGATCCTTTCATAAGATCTTTGCAACTGCGTCTGAAGTTCCTTTATATTTCTTCTAAGTTCTTTTTCGATGTCCATGTCGGGCCTCCTTCATAGCTTTATCAGGACGTTCATGCCACACACCAGTGGCAATCCACATTTCATTTGCACAAGTAGCAGATGCAAATGGATACCTTCTCCCTCCATCGGGTTCGTAAGAAGTATTAACAAGTTCCCAACGTACCCACTTCTGATCATAGGCTCGTCGGACAAACTCAGTCCTCTTGCATACATGAGGACCAAGTTTCTTAACACTGGTAAATATTTCTTCAGGCCATTTTGAATCAGTCATGCTGCTACTATCCTCCATATAGTTCTATGCTCTTGATCTTTACCAAAGAAATCTGAGATCCAATCTCCTGTTCTGAGATAGTGTCTTATTTCTTTTACATATCCTTCGTATATTAAACTCTGAGCCAGTGCAGTCTTGTGTCCTTTACGTGCTTCTCTGGCATATATCTTACGCTGTTCGTCATTAAACTTCAACCACTCTTCCACGTTACCTATGTATAGAGGATGCTCTTTATCTTTTACTAAGACAGATGGGTGTACTTTAATCCCTTGTATTAATGTAATCGCCATAATTCTATATCATTCTCCATCAGTTCGTAATCAACACCATGCTCTTTACATAAGTGTTCTATATATCTATATGCTGATACTTTATCTTTGAATTTTATAGCACCTCCTTCGTCATCCATAAGGACGTTCATCCCCGAATCTTCCATGTCACTTTGCACTATAATCCACATCATATTGATCCTTTAATTTCTTTCGATTGTAAACAACCTTACTGGACACAACTCTCTTTCTCCACATAGAATCAGAGAGTTGCTTTGCAACCGGATTCTTTTTACGTTTACCTGCAACTCTCTGATCTTTCATAGTCTTATTCCTCAACTTCACTATTATCTAACTGTCTTATTATAGAGGCATTCCACATGGAAGCATCTGTTCTAGCTTCATCCAAAGATTTAGCCTGAATAACAAACTCTTCTTCCTCAAGACATCCTCCAGCTTCAATACATAAGAACCATTTGTGATTAGGTTTTAGTTGTTTCATAGTCCTATTCCTTATGCTACTAGTTGTAACCATTGTGGTGAATGTAACATCTTACGTACCTTCTCTTCTCTTCCACCTATGGTGGAGTGAGATGGCCTGTCACCGTTACCACTATAGCCAACTATCTTATCGTGACTAGACCAACAAGTAGCCGCTTGATATACAGTCCATAGACTACCTTTAGTTCGAGTACCATACTTTTCATATAAAGCACGACCATGCAAATGCCGGTTCTCTTCATCAAAGATCTTCATAAGATTACTTAACATAACTTTATTGGCTACTGTCTTACGAGTAACGTTATCTGTTCTCTTGGCTAATGTGTGACTAAACAGATTGATTATACTATCACGATTAACTTCTGTATGATACCACTTTTTCATCTGATTAAGTCCTTCACCAGATATATATTCTCCTGCATTTTTTATCTTTGATGCAAAGGCAGGTATATTAAAGTTCTTTGTATGCCTACCATAAACGTAAGCTAACTTGTCACCAGATACTAATGTATTCCAACAGATGCTTCTCCATAAACCCATCATTCCGTTGTTAGCCCATGTTCTATTATGGGAAGTCCTAAAGATAAATTCAGGAATTACTGAATCTGATTTAAGAGGAGAACTATTTAAAAACATTTCGTGTGCCGGAAACCTAGCTCGTAGCTCCAACTTAGCACCATTGTCATGTAGATTAGTTTCAAATGTAGCATCAGTCATATCAAGACCTGATAAATTTAATGCTGATTCCACACCAGACACTATATCTTGATACTGCACAGGTTCATATGCTTCAGAGACTATGGCAACAGGCTGCTTGTTATCAGTACGTCTAAGACCCATGCCAATATCAGTTGGTATGCTGAATCCATCATGAGAATCAAGATAGAATTTCTCCACGGTAAAGTCTATTATATCATGGTCAAACATTATGCTACTTCCTTTCTCTGTTCTTTGTCACACCATTCATTCATCTCTTCCATGTATTCGTTAATAACATCTATATCAAGAGCATAGATGTTACGTACTCCAGACACTGTACAAATATAATTTGCGGTCAAAGAATCTATTTCTATGTGTTTTTTGTAGGGCATATTATACTCCTATCTCATAGGTACGTGTGTTATTCTTGACTATGAAACCTCTCCTTGTTCGTGTTACCTGTAGTCCCAATGTTCTCCATAGTCCAGAATAGTTTTGTTGCATTGCATTAAGGTTAGTGCAATCTGGATTGTGTATTTTAATAGCTTTTCTTTTGTCATGTCTTCTCATCTTCCTCTCCTAGTCAGGGGTAAGGGGGATCACTCCCCCCACACCTCCTATTATATCACAAAAGTACGACCACGTATATCCACAATTCCCTTTATATTCCAGAAATGTGGGGCCTTGGCAACGTGGAGATACCACTTACCAATATCAAAGCGACGTCCATCTTTGGTCTTGCGAGTACCGAAATAACGATCACGGCTACGAATACGGAATACAAAATTCATATCATTCTCTCCATTTGGTTATACTAATTAATCCATATGTAGTTCGTAAGAACTCACTACATATGGTTAATTAGATTGTTGTTTCAACAGGTCAAACATATCATAGGCTTCTTTGAAGGTCAAGTATGGTCCTTTCCAGTAAGTCTGTACTGAAATAATATACCAACCACCATTCCACCGTTCTATACTCATGGTTCCCTCCTTTAAATATCTCCTTTCTCTTCTATGGCTCTTTCAACTGCGACTAAAGCCAGATCTTCAGCCCAGTCATCAGGATATCCTTCATCTATTAGTCTATTAAAGGTATCCCAATACAAGTCTTGATGCTGTTCATAGACTAGATCATTCATATGATGTGACATTATTCCCATCCTTCTGGCATCATTGACCAATCTGCCACATTATGTAGAGCGTAGTCAGGCATAGCTTCCTTTTCAGCTTGGCTCTCAGTTCTATTATGAATAGTCCAAGACTTTATAATGTTATCCTCTGCGTCGTAAGTAGTAACTATCCAATTCATGTGATGTGACATTTTAGTACCTCTTTACTTTCTCCACTATTGTATCCACTCCGTTGTTGGGTGTGTAACATAGTAAACAATTCTTGCACTGTTGTCCAGTACAATTTTGCCGTTCAACCTCCTCATGTTCAAGAACATTGTTAAAGGTTCTATGAAAGTGCTTTGGTGGCTTGGATAATATGTTGCTGATCTTTGGATTGGAATATATCAAGATCAAGTTAGGTGGACAGTCGTTATCTTTGAAGTACCTGTTGATAATATCCTTTCTCTTTGTCCATAGTCCAAAGCTACAGTGTGGGTTCTTCTTGGTTATGTTCACATAGTTAATCAGGTTGGTGACATTTATCAACTCACCGTGAGAATCAAAGCGAAAGAACGCATCCAATATCAGAGGCAATTCTTCTTGTTCAAGAACTCTGGTACTCAATAAATCAGAGTTGCGTTGAAACGATGGCTGACAATTCTTGCGAAATGTCTTGAGCATAGCATGGCTGTAGCATTTGGTACATATAATGTTGGTGTCCTTTGCTTTGTTCATCTTGATGCAGAAATCGTTGGTGACAGTATTCGTATTGATGGATTTAATTGAATCCAATTTACCTGAACCATTTGTTATATGTACTTCCATCATTGGACTAGTCCTTTTCTTTGCAAGTATTCTTGAGTTTCAAAGTATCGTATATCAGCTTCCGTTGTGTATGGATCTTCATTAGTTTCCATAGCTTGTCTAATGAGATCGTTCAATTCATCTTGCTGATGTACGGTCAAGATGGTGTTATAGTATGATGCTACATTCCACATAAACTTTCTCCTAATCCTCCATTTTCTCTTCTATAGCTACTTCTATTGCATCTGTAACTCTGTGTGTCAAATAATAATTAGTCTTTCCGTTCCATAATTCCCAGAACAAATCGGAATCATCTTCCGTATTAAATTCATCTAAAATTATGCCTTCACTATCTGTAATAATCATTTTAACTTTGTTACTTTTCATTTTCATTCCAATTTTTATTTAGTTTTCTTTCCATTTTCTACGTTGGCTTACTGGAAAGCCTGAACACAAGTTCTTGAACTTATCTCTTGAGCCTGTTCCGTACCGATCTTGATAAAGATTTATCCTATGCATCTATCGAGTTGCTATTGTCCCAGCCTACGCAGGGCTTTATTGCGACAAATTCGCTTACTCACATAGTCTTTAATCAAGATCAAGTACGATCTTGCTGAATAACAGCACCGCTCTCGTACAAGTTCTTGCACTTGTCTAGCTAGTCGTTCAGACTTTCCAGCAAGCCAACGTAAAATTCCCTTATCTAATTAACCCTGTATAGTACGTAAGTACTTAACTATACAGGATTAATTAGGTTAGTTGTTATCTCTCACATCCTTTGCAAGTTTCTTGATATAGTCTGTTCCTGAATTATCTTCCCATATTTGGAAGATCATAAACCGAATTGCCGTAATCCATAAACCAACTATACCTATTGCCAAAGGCAAGCAAGACAAAAGAAAAATTATGATGCCAATATCAAGCCAAGTCATAGTTTAAAACTCCTCTAAATAATTAGGTTTGATATTTAATAAGCCTGATCTTCTGCTCGATCATACTCATACCAATCTTGATACCTGTCTTCTAACTCTTGCTCGTACTCCTCCTCTAACTGTTGCTCGTATTCCTCCTCAGTTATTTCGTTAAGCTCTACGACAGGCAAAGACATTAGTTTCTTCCAAGCCGCATCTTCCAAAGCCTCTTTGATGGAACGTGCCATTTCAAATCTCCCTATCTAATTAGTCTCTATAGAGTTCGTAAGAACTCACTCTATAGAGCCTAATTAGGTTTGTCAAGTTATCGTTGAACCAGAGTCAGCCTCTTTCAAGACAAAGCCTAGTAGATGTGCCAAACAAAGTTCTCGCTGAAACAACGAGTGTTTCTTATGTGCATATCTTGAAGCAACTGACATAGACTGTCATAGTCTCCCCAACCATTGTCCGGTTGAACATCTTCAAGAAGACTGCGGTTTTGCAGGGCTATTGTCCAGAATTTCAAGATAACTTCTGCCGCTTGAACATTAGTGCAGTTGTTTATATTCTTGATGTGCTTGTCAGGATCTAGCCCTTCGATATCGGACATTTCTGCTATTTTACATAGCATAGGACCATAGTTCCACGTAACGTTGTGATCCCAAGAATTTGTAGGAAGTTCGGTGCGATCAACATCTTCATTAGCAGGAACATAGTCATTATGAAAATCCCAAGACATGATTGTCTCCTTTCAAGACAAGTTAGCTTGAACGAACCACGATGTATCGTGGCTCATCAAAGCCAACTCTGTAGCCCCATGAGATATAGTATCTCACAGGGCTTACAAAGTCAAGACAAGCTACACAGTAACAGGAACGAACTGGCTTGTTTCAAAGCCAGAGTGCAGGTTCTCTGCGTTCTTCACACACTTCAGCCATTGGCCTTTCACACCGTCTTTGACCTTCACGGCGTGCTTGACAAAGACCGGCTTACCATCTTCGATGGTCTTCCAAGTTCGACCAAACTGGTTCGCACCACGCTTGATCAAAGTCAAAGAACCGTCGTCTTGCAGGGCAACCATTGTGAAATTTGACATAATATTTCTCCTTTCAGGAGAGCTAGGTTTAAATTCCAGTACTCTATAAACTACTGCTTGGTATACTTACCAAGCTAAGTAGTAGTTTATAGTAATCAGACTTCCTCCAAAGCCTTGGCATATTGACTTGGAGCATCAGACAAAGCCTCTTGCCTAGAGGTATATCCACGAGCATAGTCGCCCAACACAGGCCCGATCAGACCCATCCAGCGATTCTTTCCATGTGGTTCTATGAACCAACCACGGTGATCCTCACGGACTATATCATAGTCCTTGCCAAAGCTGTACTCGTAAACTTCGTTTGTCATCATCGTGAAATCTCCAATTCATCAGGTTCATCCAAATCTCTATTAACTACTAGGTAGTACGTAAGTACTTAACTACCTAGTATTTAATAGCTAGTTCAACTACTTAGTAGTTGTTGGTCGAGGCCGTCAAGTCTCTGAAGGAGACTTTACAGAGCCATCTCTGATGACCTCCTCAATCTCCATCGTCAACCCAAAACTTCCCTCTATAAAACTACTGCTTTCAAAGAAAGCTAAGTAGTAGTTTTATAGCTAGTTCAGACTACTACTTAGTAGTCTGTTTTGGGGCAAGGTATCTGTTTTTTTCAAGACTTGTCAAGACTTTGAAAGTCTTCATGGGTGCACCCGCAAAATCACGCTCGCATGCATATATATATAATGACACTCTGACATATTTACCAAAATTTAAGGGCCAATAATCAGTCCATATTATCAATAACTTATGAGCTACTATAAAATAATACTTGTGTCTATGTATATTATAGTGTATAATTAGACTTATAAAGCTAATTAAGTGATAAAGTATATAGTTACCATAGGATATAAATGGAACAACAACAAGAACAATATTTATCCTCTCATTTAGATCTAAATAGCCTACTAAGTCTAAGTATACTACAAGAAACTAAGACTGATTTCCTTACATTTGTCCGATTAATGGCTCCAACACTTGTCTCCGATTGGAAAATGGGACGACATATTGAGCTAATATCTAATAAATTAAGACAATTAGAGTCTGGTGAGATAAAAAGACTAATGGTATTCCTACCACCACGGAGTTCCAAGTCTGTTATTTGTTCCAAATTGTTTCCAGCATGGTATATTGGAAGGAACCCGGAACATGAAATTCTTACTGTTTCTCATAGTGATCAACTTTCTAGCGACTTTGGCCGTTCTGTTCGTGACATTGTTAATTCTGAAGAATTTCAAGAGATATTTAAGGGTGTCTCCCTCCGAACCGACGTTAGAGCAGCAGGAAAGTGGAAGACAAATCAAAATGGCACGTATTATGCAGCCGGAGTCCGTAGTCAAATTGCAGGACGAGGGGCTAATATAGCCATATTGGACGATGTGATGTCCGAAGAGGACTCATATTCGGAAGCAGGACGTAGATATGTAAAGGAATGGTATCCTGCCGGACTACGTACTCGTATTATGCCCAATGGAGCCATCCTTATCATTAATACTCGTTATCATTATGATGATCTATGTGGCTGGCTCCTGAAACAACAGGAGGAAATGAGCGAATATGAAACTCTTCCTTGGGAAGTCATACGTATTCCTGCATGGTTGGATGATGAAGCAGCAGAATTACTGGATTTACCTGTAGGTAGTTCCTATTTTCCAGAATGGAAGCCAACAGAAATATTACAGATAGATGAGAATGAGATTAAAGCCTCCAATGGAGCCAGATACTGGAATGCACTCTACATGCAGAATCCAACTCCAGAAGAAGGTGGACTCATAAAGAAGAAATGGATAAGATGGTGGGAATATGGAGATCCTCCAACATGTGACTTTATCTTACAAACCTATGATACGGCCTTTTCCACCAGAACTACGGCAGATTTTAGCGTAATCCAAACATGGGGTATTTTTTCCATGTATGACGAAGATGAAGAAGGAAGAGAAACATTCGCTTCTAATCTAATACTACTGGGAAATATAAAAGGAAGGTTTGAATATCCAGAATTACGGAGAATGTCACAAATATTATTTAAGGAGTTTCATCCTGACGTATGTATTATAGAGAAGAAGGCAAGTGGTCAATCGCTAATACAGGATATGCGGAGAAGTGGACTACCTGTTAGAGAATATCTACCAGATAGGGATAAGGTAAGTAGAGTATATGCTGCATCACCCATGATGGAATCTGGAAAAGTATGGATACCCAAGAATAAAAGATGGGCTGATGATCTCGTGGAAGAACTGGTACAATTTCCCAATGCAGCCCATGATGATCAGGTAGATGCTCTTACGATGGCAATTCACTTTATGAAAGAATCATGGCATCTGACCCATCCTGAAGATCCAGAATGGGAAGATGAACCAAAAAAAGAAAAAAGGGTTGCATATTGGCGTACTTAGGTGTATAATGTAAGTAAGGGAGGAAAAGTATATGGTCGCTGGATTAACATCCTTATTGTCAAAAGGTATTCGACAAGTAATTCCTAAAGCTCGACGTACAGTTCCTGAAGTTTCACAGAAAACACAATTAGGTAAAAGTACTATTCCAACTTATAAAAAAGTTGAAAAAGTATTAAATAAAGAAAAACCAGAAGGTAAAATATTAGATTTTGGAGCAGGTAAGGGAATAGGAGCAAAAGAAATAAAAGCAGATACGTTTGAACCTTATCCTACAGATGACTTTCAACCTAATTATAGATCATCTACAGATATTCCTACAGAATCATATGAAAAAGTTTCAAGTTTAAATGTTTTAAATGTTTTAGAAAGAACTGATAGAGATAAAGCTGTATTAGAAATAGGAAGAATTTTAAAACCTGATGGTATTGCAATTATAACAACAAGAGGATCAGATGTTTTAGTAGCAAAAGGAACAAAAGGTATAGAACCTATGTCAATAATTACAAGTAGAGGAACATATCAAAAAGGATTTATACCAGATGAGTTAATAGATTATATTCAAAATTTATTAGGAGATAATTTTACAGTAACAAAAATATCTAAGTTAGGTAAAGCTGCTGTAAAAATACATAAGAGTATACAAAGATATTCAGGGGGAATGGTTATGAGAAATCCATACAAAACCGAGATGAGGCCAATATAATGGCTACAGAACGAAATCCATTTGATCAGATACCGAAGGAAATTGCAAATGTAATTCCCATGAATCCTTCTGTGACGGAAAACGAACAGGAAGCTACATTTGAAGTAGATCCTGATGGTGGAGTTACAGTTGATTTTACTCGTACTGTTGTTATGGAAGCAGAGGCTCCTGTAAAAGAATGGTATGCAAATCTTGCAGAAGATCTGGACGATCATGTTCTACAAGAAATAGCAGAGAATGTCTATACAAATTATGATGCAGATAAAAATTCCCGGCAAGAATGGGAGTCAATGTTTGAACGTGGGTTTGACCTACTAGGTTTAAAGATAGAAGAAGCATCAGAACCATTTGAAGGGGCTTGTACCGCTGTACATCCTTTATTGGTAGAATCAGCCGTCAAGTTCCAGAGCAAAGCCTCACAGGAACTGTTCCCATCAGCAGGACCAATTAAAACACAGATACTAGGTAAGTCCACTCCCAAGCGTGAGTTGCAAGCGAATAGAGTGAAGAACTTTATGAACTACCAGCTTACGGAGCAGATGCCAGAATACTTTGATGAATTTGAAAAGATGTTGTTCCATCTTCCACTAATCGGATCAGCATTCAAGAAAGTATACTACGATGCTAATTTAAAACGTCCTGTATCTGAGTTTGTTCCCATTGATCAATTCTACGTATCTTACTACTCCAGTAATCTGTCCAAGGCAGATAGATATACTCATGTAATTTATCGTAGTCCTGTTGATCTGGCAAAAGATATGCGTTCAGGAATATATGCTGATACGGAATTACCGGATGCTACTGATCCACAACCAACAGCATTCGCATCCAAGATGGATACAATTCTTGGTTTCTCTCCCACACAAGATACAGATCCACAGTATGTTCTACTGGAACAGCATTGTTATCTGGAGATAAACGAACCTAATTCAGAAGAGGGAATAGCACTTCCCTATATTGTAACCATAGAAGAACAATCACGAAAAGTTTTATGTATTCGTAGAAACTACAAATCTGATGACACGAACAAGGAAAAGATAACTCACTTTGTCCACTATAGATTCGTACCGGGATTTGGTTTCTACGGTTTTGGCCTAATGCATTTCTTGGGAAATCTAACCATGAGTGCAACAGCAGCAATGAGAAGTCTCGTTGATGCAGGTCAATTTGCGAACCTGCCGGGAGGGTTTAAGGCAAAGGGTGTAAGGATGGTTGGTGACAACGATCCCATCAGTCCCGGTGAGTTTAAAGAAGTTGAATCAACAGGTATTGACTTGCAGAAGGCTATCGTTCCTCTCCCCTACAAAGAGCCTTCCTCAACATTGTTTCAAATGCTTGGTTTTGTAACAACAGCAGGTCAGAAGTTTGCCGACAGTACAGAACAGATTGTATCGGAAGCATCTTCTTACGGACCTGTAGGTACAACGATGGCACTACTGGAAGCATCCAGTAAATTCTTCTCTGCAATTCACAAGCGATTGCACAAATCCCAACGAGATGAATTTAGGATCTTGGCTAGAATCGACTATGATTATCTACCAAGTGAATATCCCTATGATGTGCCATTTGAAAGTCGGAGTATATTTAAATCTGATTTTGATGGAAGAGTGGACGTTATCCCTGTTAGCGATCCCAACATTCCATCCAATGCTCACCGCCTTATGATTGCACAGATGGCTATGCAAATGGCACAGCAATCACCTCCCGGCTTGTTCAATATGGAAGCATTAAGCAGAACAATTCTTAATGCTGCGAATATGCCGAATTTGGAAGAGATACTTCCACCCAAGATAAAACCACAGAATCTTGATCCAGTATCGGATATTATGGCAGCGGTAAAGGGAATGCCCATAGCTGCTTTCCCCGGTCAGAACCATGACGCACATGTTCAAATAAAGATGGCCTACTTGAAAGATCCCTTAAATGGGGGAAGTCCTACCATGCAACGTGTAAAGCCTATTCTGGAAGCGAACATTCAGGAACACATGGTTCATAAGTATCAGGAACAGATGGATGGTGTAACTAAAGCAGCAATGGAACAGATGCCAGAACAGGGACCAGAAGTAATTGAAGGTGCAATGGTCTATGCAGCACAACAAGTATTGAATGCAAATAAAGCAGCAGGTCAGGCAAAGTCGCCTGAACAGCAACTGGTCATACTGGAACAGAAGAAAGTGGAACTGGAGCAACAGAAGTTACAAATGGATGCTGCAAATAATGCGGCAGAAGCTGCACTGGATGCACAGAAACTTCAATTGGAAGAAGCTAAACTTATGAAGGAAGTTGTTTCCGAAGGTCACTCTGTTCAGTTCCGCAAAGAAAAAGCTGATCTCGATAGAGCAAGTAAGGAAACAATTAAGCAACTTGAGATACTGGCGAAGAGTGCCATTGAAGATCAGAAGTCAGAAATGAAATCATTGGAGATGTTAATTAAAATAGCAACGGAACAGCATAAAGTTAATTTAAATAAAGAAACTTTAAAGGAAAAGGTTCTGGAACAAGCCAGAAAGAATGAATCAGATAAAGAAATAAAAATGATGGAAATCATTAATAATATTATAGCGGCAGAAACTAATACGAGAGGAGAAGACAATGCCTAAATACGGAGGAACACATTACCCTAATAATACAAAGGGTACAACGAATGGTTATCCAACGCATGTGAAACCAGATGGTCGAGGTGCTACGAATGGATATCCAGAACATGTTACCAATGGTGATCGTAACCTATATGGTGATTATACTAAAAGATCCATAGCAGATGGTGGTACTGGTTTTAGAGCACGTAAAGGTGTTTTAAATGAACGTCCCGATTTTGCATGGAAAACCCCAAAATAAAAAAGGAACTATAATATGTGGTCAAAACCTATTGTTAATGAAATTCAAGTAGGCTTAGAGATTAATTGTTATATGTGTGCAGAACTATAATCTTAAATGGAAATTTGGGATGAGGTTGTAAAGCAATATAATAATGAATTAGTACGGTTAAAAAATTTAGTATCTGAAGGAGGTGCAGAAAGTTTTTCTCATTATAGAGAACTTGTTGGGCATGTTCAAGGTATTGAATGGAGCCGTGAAATTTTTACAACTATATTAAAGAAAAGAATGTATGATGAAGAGGAGTAAATGCAACAGGTACATTTAGGGAACGCTATCAAAAATGATATGTGGATCACAGAGGACGAGGTTAAAGATCCTAATCCTCTACCAGAATTACCGGGATATCATATTCTGGTAAGACCAGTTAGTATAAAAGGAATAACAAAGGGAGGTATTGTCCTTCCCGATTCTACCAAGGACGATATGGCCTACCTCACTACAGTAGGAAAAGTTCTTTCCATAGGAGATTTAGCATACCAAGATAATATTAAATTTCCAAATGGAGCATGGTGTGAAGCAGGAGATTTTGTTTGTTATGCTAAACACGCTGGTCAGAAACTATATTATAAGTCAGTACGATTAATATTACTATTTGACGATCAGGTAATATGCAGAGTGGAACATCCAAAGGATTTAGATCCAACATTTAATTTAACATCCGGTTCGACTTAACACTTGCCTTTTCTCTTATAATATAGTATAATAGAATTATAACGTAAATCCGTATGTTTCGTAAACAGCGAAAGGAATTAAAATGGCTGATAAAGAAGAATGGACGGAAGTAGAAGCAGCTACGTCTGATAATAAAGAAGATAAAGTAGAGTTTGAAGTTGAAGAAGAGAAATCAACTCAAGCTAAAGAAAGTCCTCCTCCAGAACCAAAGGAAGAGAAATCACCAGAAGAACTGGAAGGAATTGAAACTAAAGGTGCTCAGAAAAGAATACGACAGTTAATTAAACAGAGAAAGGATCGTGATGATCAGATTTCTCAACTTCTAAAACAGAATGAAGAATTAACAGGTAGACTCAGTACGAGAGAGCAAGAATTTAATAATATAAATAAACTGCATTTAGACGCAAATGAGAAACAACTTACTGATAAGTTGGAGTTAGCTAGATCCGCTTATAAGTCAGCACATGACGAGGGTGATACAGGAAAGATCCTGCAAGCACAGGAATTTCTAAATGAAGCACAGAATGATCTAAAAGCATTGGGTGCTACAAAAGCTCAGTTTGAGCATCAACCACAAGAGCAAGTTCAGCAACCTCAACAGCAACAAGTACAGGGTACAGCAGATCCTAAAGCAATTGAATGGTCACAAAATAATGATTGGTTCGGTCAAGATAGGATTATGACAGCAGCCGCACTTGCATTAGATGCAGAATTAAAAGAAGAAGGGTTTGATCCAAGTGATCCAGAATTTTATAATGAAATTGACAATAGGATTAAAGAGGCATTTCCGCACAAATTTAACTCTACTGTCGAGAAAAGTTCGGTGCAGGAACAACCGTCACAACCTGCTCAAGTGGTAGCCGGAGCATCACGTTCTACTCCGACTCCGGGGAAGGTTAAACTTACGAAAGAAGATGTAAGATTAGCCAATAATTGGGGTATACCACTTGAACAATATGCTGCTGAAAAAGCCAAGGTACAAAATGCCGATGGTGAATACACAGCAATAAATATGTAACGTGGAGGTGAAATTATGACACGTATTGAAGAATCACGTAATTCTCAATTAAGGGAAAATGAAACCAGAGAAGAAACAGAGTACGTCTTTGAAGAACCAAACGCAACTCATATACCTCGTGGAGTTGAAGAAAGATTTAAGCAGCAGGACATGTCGTTAGGCTGGTTACGTATCATTCTTAATGGTCAGGATGATTACCAAGAAGTTGGTAAGAAACAGTCACAAGGATGGGAATTTGTTACTCCTGATGAAGTTCCTGAAATGGGAGCCACTTCTGTCGTGAGAGAAGAAGGTCGCTATGCTGGAGTTGTCTGTCGTGGAGACATAGCTTTGGGTAAAATACCCACAGTTAAGCTAGAGGCTAAAAGACGCTTTTATAGGAATAAGGCAAATGAAATGTTGGAAGCTGTTAATTCTCAATTAATGAATGCATCCAATGCTCGTATGCCCATTTCCAATAATAGTAAATCGAGAACATTTAAAGGACGAACTCCTACGTTTCAGGACTAGTCTTTAAACAACGGAAGGAGAAATAAAATGTCTAGTACAAGAGCATTACGTGGCTTTCTTCCGGCTCGAAAAAAGGGATCGAATTATAATACTGGTGGTGTAAGTGATCTTATCTCACCTACTACTATAACTCGTGCTCCCAAAAAACTGTATAGTGGTGACTTGATATGTATTGAAGCTAGTGGTACTATTTCAGAATCTATTGGTGCTACCTTGAAGCCTTCGGGTGTATTCATGGGATGTAACTATGTGGATTCTGACGGTAGTCAAAAATTCTCACGGTATTGGCCCGGAGAAGCTATCACGGCTGCGACTAGTATTGAGTTCCATGTCATAACTGATCCTGATCAGACGTATTACATTCAAGGTAATGCTACCTGTAGTCATGGTGAGATTTGTAAGGTACTTAACTTTACGGCAACTGTTTCGACAGCTTCCGCTGGTAGTACCAAAACAGGTCAATCTGCGTTCTTCGTAGAAACATCTGCTGCTGGTGTAGAAACTATTGTAGGTAATGTGCGAGTTCTTGGATATGCGAAAGATCCGAATGAAGGTACAGACGGACTTGACCAATATCCAATGCTTGAAGTTTGGTTACCCACGCATAGGGATCGGTTTGCGACTGCTACAGTATCAACGGCATAACTAGGAAGGAGATAAACTATGGCTGTTAATAGAGCTAGTATTGCCAAAGAACTTCTTCCCGGCTTAAATGCTGTTTTCGGGCTGGAATATGGTCAGGTTAACGACGAACATAAATCACTTTATGAAGTTGAAAATTCTGATCGAGCCTTTGAAGAAGAAGTTCTGTTTACAGGTTTCGGCACTGCCCCGACTAAATCTGAAGGGTCTGCTGTATCCTATGATGATGCACAAGAGAGTTACACTGCTCGTTATACGGCAGAGACTGTAGCTTTAGCTTTTGCAATTACAGAAGAAGCAATGGAAGATAACTTGTATGATACCTTTGCGAAATTACGTGCCAGAGGTTTGGCTCGTGCAATGGCAAATACCAAGGAAGTCAAAGCTGCCAATCTGTTTACCAACGGTTTTACCGATACAATCGGTGATGGTGTTGCATTCTTTGCAACTACTCATCCAACTATTTCTGATGGAAACCAGAGCAATATTACAACTGCCGGTACGTTAGCTATTGGCACGTTGGAAAGTGCTATTACTGCTATCCAGAAGATTAAGGATGATCGTGGTATCCTCGTAGGTGCAAGTGCCACATCTTTGCATATTCCTGTTGATTTGTGGAATACTGCTGATACCATTTTAAATACTCCCGGCAAACCCGGTGGGAATAATAATGATATCAACGCCACTCGTCACATGGGCATGGTTCCTGATGGATTCTATGTCAATCGACGGTTCACTGGAACGGATGATTGGTTTATAAAGACCGATGTTCCTAATGGTACAAAGATGTTTGCACGTACTCCACTTCAGACTAAGATGGAGCCAGATTTCGATACCGGCAATCTCCGGTTTAAGGCACGAGAGCGTTATAGCTTTGGTGTCTCCGATTGGAGAGGCTGGCATGGGAATGCTGGAAGCTAAAGGCAAATGATATTTGGGGAGTGATGCGTTAGCCACTCCCCTTATATTATATTAAGGAGATTAACTATGCCACAAAAATCAAGTAGAGAATATATGATTGAACTTTATGAGTTAGGTATGGAAGGATTAGGTACTGGTAAAAGATCCAATAAAATTTTTGATATCTTAGCAGACAGAGGTTTTGCACCTGATGAGGTAGCTCATAGTATAGAATATGGAGATGGAAGTCTTCCTGACAAATGGAAAACTGGTGGTTTAGTAAAAAGAAAATCTGGTGGTAAAATAATGCAAGGCTACAAAGCTGGTGGTAAAGTTTAAATAAAGGAGAACAACATGGCTTCAAATCTTACAGTTGCAATGGCAACAGTTGGAAGTGGCCCACTTAAAAGGGTAGATACAGGAGCTACAGTGGGTGGTGATGGTACGGTTACTCGTATCGTAGCTATTCATGCTACGGCAACTGTATCAGGAATGATTGAATTTAAAGGTGAACAACAGATTACAAATCGGACTGCAAAGGGAACGGCTATTCGACTAGCTATTCAGGCCAATGGAGTAATTGATACTTATTTTGGAGAAATTGGTGTACCGATTTACGGTAAAGTAACCGTATCTGCACCGGATGCCGGACCTGTAACTGCCATATTAGGATAAGCCTATGCCTAATTATTCATTTCTAAAAACAGATCTGATTAATACAGCAGAAAATGATTCTACAGAATATGAGAATCAGATTTCTAAATTTGTGGAAAAAGCAGAAGATCGTCTAGTTAAAGAATTGGATGATCCGGGGCTGGATAACTTTGCCTCTTTTACATTTACAGCTTCTAGTCCAACGGTAAGTCTTCCTGTAGATTCTCTAGTTGTAAGGAATGTAAGTTTTACCACAAGTACCTCTTCTCTTATTACTCCCCTTTTACAAAGAACATACGAGTATGCTATAGATTACTGGCCTTATGCCAGTGCATCTGTAGGCACACCTCGTTATTATGCACGTAAGAATAATACATCTATTTACATTGTACCCACTCCTACATCAGCTTTATCGGGAGAAATACAGTATACTCGTAGACCTATTCCACTTTCATCAGCAACAGGTACGAGTGCAACAACATCCAACTACTTTAGTGAATTTGCCTACAATGCTCTATTCAATGCATGTATGATCGAGTCTGCAAAGTTTACAAAAAGTTGGGATGTAATTCCTGCATGGGAAAGTAGCTACCAAAATTCAATAGATTCACTTAGAAATCAATCTCGCAGAATGAGACAGGACGATATGGAGACTCCTCGTAATCCAGTGGGTGGACCTAATCCTGTAATACAAGGAGCACAGTAATGGTTAGTCGTACTAAAATATCAAAAGAAATTCGTAGGCGTACTGGTGGAGATAGTCAAGAAACTGGTAAAGGTACTAGTGTTGAAGAAATTAATAGAGATAGGCATATGTGGGAAATGGTTCCCGGTACAGGAACAAGTCCTTATAATCCTCCTAAATGGAAGAAAAAGAAAAGAGCATCCTATACTGAAGAAGATCTTGGTCAAGTTGGTACACTTAAAAATATAGCTATGAAAAAAGAGCTAAGACGAGTTGCAGCAGAGAAAGATAAAGCACGGAATAAAAGGGTAGAGGAAGCCGATTTAGCAACTCGTACTGTTGGTCAACGTCTTCCTAATAAACCAGTATTAGATGATCTTCTTGTAGAAAAAACAGGTGGTAAAGTTTCCAGATATAAAGGTGGAACAGTAAAGAAAGCACAAGGTCATAAGAAGAAGACTAGGAAAATTTATGGTGGACATCACGGTAATAAGTATGTCGCCAAACTGTATAAATAGGAGAGTAATATGGGACCGCATACATTATTAAAAAGTCCTCCAGATTTGGAGAAGATTAATGGTAAACCCACTGGACAAGGCTATGGTGCTGCACGTAAAGGACCAGATGTAGTGGGAACTCCTCATGCTGTAGTAACAGATGAGAAGTATGAGAAGGGTGACACTTTTAAACTGGATCATAATAGTGTCCAAAATATACATGTAAAATAGGAGGTTATTATGGGAGCAGCTAGTAAACTTGGTAAGGCAGCTTTAAAAAAGAAAGTTAAAACACCAAAAGCAGCCGCTGCTGGTGGTGGTAAAAGAGGTAATGGGAGTAAAAAAACTAAATCTGTAAAAAAATATATGGGAACAGCAGAACATCAGATACATGGGGTAGGTGATTTAGCTTATCCAACAACAGGAAGAATTACTCCCGGTGGTGGATCTCGTAGACAAGGAACTGCAAAATCTGGAGATGCTATGTCCTTGAGCGAAAAGAATAAGTTAGCTATTAAAAGATCTAATAGGAATAAAAAGAAATATTTTGAAAGTTTACCTGCGAATCATCCTGAGAGATTAAAGTGGGAATGGAATGGTTTATTAGTTGGAGCAAAACGAGCTATAAAATTAAATATTAGGAAAGGCAAGAAAAGTAAATTTGCTGATCTTTTAAAAAAGAAAGTAATAAAGAAATCTGGTGGAACTATAAAACGTAAGTCTGGTGGAAAAATGAATACAGATGGTAATTCTTTTGTAGCTGCCCTCTACAAGGGTGGAAAAGTAGGAGGGTAATATGGCTGGTTTATCAAAAATTCTTAAAGTAGCTACTAAAAGACCTAAAAAGTCAGTAATGAAAGAAGCTCAAGAAGGAGCTAAACGTGCTGAACGTGGAAGTAAAGTTAAGCAAGTAGAAAAAAGAGTTCTTCCTAAAGTTAAGAAAGTCAGGAAAACTGTTGAATCTATGAGAAGAAGTCCAACAAAGCAGCATAAACGTGCTATGGAAGCCGCTAAAAAAGGACGTAAAACTTATCCAGATTGGGAAGGAAAGCCTACATCAACAGCCGCTGGAATAAAACAAATGCGTAGTTCATTAAAACATTGGAATGCTAATGCATTAGCTGCAAAGTTTACTGCTAAAGAATTGGTTGCAATGCGTAGAAAGATAGCAGATCCTAAAATGAAAAAAGAACTTAATGCTGCTATAGAGCAACGTAGACGTGTTCAGCTTTCAGAACAAAAATACAAAAGATGGGAATCTTGGGAAAAAAAAGGTCAACCAGAAATGACTGACAAAGAGTTAGAGGCATTTTTAGAAAAAGAGAAAAAATCTACTAGATGGAAATCAAAGGGAGGAACTATAAAACGATCTAAAGGTGGTCTTATAGGTGTTGGTTCTGCTCTACGTGGTGGTGGTGCTGTACGAAAAAGGAGTTACTAAAATGGGATTACTAACTAAAGGTATAAAGGAGTTACTAAAATGGGATTACTAACTAAAGGTATAAGAGCATTACAAAAAGGTCGTGTTCAAAAAAAATTAAAGAAAGCTGAAGATAAGCGAATAAGTGATCTTCCACAGAGATCAAGATTTCCACATATAAGAAAAGAACAAGCAGCTAAACGTAAACATGCAGCACAGCAAGCTAAAATACAGGAAGCTCAAAAAGGTGCCAAGAAAGCTGAACGTGGTACGAAGACGGAGCAAGTTGCAAAAAGAGTTCTTCCTGATGTATCAAGAATTAGAACACGGCTTAAAGGTTTGACTGCTACTCAGATTGCCGATAAATATACTGGTTTAGAAATAACTAGTATGATGAGAAAGATTAAACATCCTCAAGTTCTTGCCAAATTACAAAGAGCAAAAAGAATGAGAACTAAACAAGGTAAAAGTTTTATTGAGCAAAATCCGGGTGTACGTCTACCGGGATATCCACCTGTACCAAGAGCAGGAAGTCGTGGTGCTGAATTAGAAGCAAAAGCCTTTAAAAAAGGTGGGGTTGCTAAACGTAAGTCTGGTGGAAAAATGAATACAGATGGTAATTCTTTTGTAGCTGCCCTTTACAAAGGTGGAAAAGTAGGAGGGTAATATGGGAGCAGCTAGTAAAATTTTAAAAACAGTAGTAAAAAAAGAAACTCGTGGTCGAAAGAGTAAGCGTGGTCGTGGTCTTGGAACTGCTGCTGAAAAGGCAGAAGCAAAGAAACTTGGTATTAGTGTAAAGAAATTACGAGAAAGAAAGAAATCTGCCAAGAGAGTAAAAAGGGCTAAACCTACTGTATCTCCCGGTCCCGGTACAATTGAAGTTCAGGGTGGAGGTTATCAAGCTGGTTTTCCCACTGGACCATCAAGACGAGCAATGTTATCTTCTTTACAAACTATGCCAAAAGGAGCAGAACGAGGAGAAGTAGGTAGATTACTTAGAAGTCAACGAGCAGAAGATAGACCTCCTGCTATATCTCCGACTCAAGGACGAGTTCCCCGAACTGAAGGTGCTCCAAGTGTAGGAGAAGGACCGAATACACGCCTCCGTTCTTTACATCGTCCTGATTATAAACAAGTACATGATCAAGCCGTTGCTCATTTAAAGAAAACAGTTCCCGGTAAATCAGAAAAATGGTATGAGCGTGAAGCTATTAAATTAATTGAAAGAGAATTTAGAAAAGGCGAACGAGGACAAGAAGTTATTTCTGGAACTCCAAGACAAATTATGGGAATGATGCATGGTAAAGAACAAGCAGTTCTTCCTGAAGAGGTTGCTAAAGTAACTGGTGGTCCAAGCAGGAAACGTGGTGGAACAGTTAGACGTAGAACAGGTGGTGCTATAGGTGTTGGTGTTGCATTACGTGGTTTTGGTAAAGGATATAAGAAACGAGGTTAAAATGCCTTTTAAGTCAAAAGCTCAACGATCTTTTCTGTATGCAAACTATCCTAAGATAGCTAAAAATTGGGCTAAAAAGCATGGTACTACTATACAGAAAAAGACAGGTAAGTTAATACAAAAGAAAAGGAGATCAAAATGAATCATATTATATGTAGATTTAGAGAACCTTCATCATATGCAGCCTTGGCAGGTGTTCTTGCTATGGTTGGTGTAATAGCTCCAGTAGGTGCATGGCAGACAATAGCTATGCTTGCTTGTGCAGCATCTGGTGTTATAGGGTTTGTTCTAGGTGAAGATCATCACGATCATGGTAAAAAGAAATAGTTTAATATGGCAACGTCAGGAACATTTAACTTTAACTTAGATATAGATGAGGTGATCCAAGAAGCTACGGAGATGATCGGGGGTGAACAAACCCTTGGTCATACTCCTGCATCTGCTCGTCGTTCTATTAATCTAATGCTGAAAGATTGGCAGAACAGAGGTATACTTCTTTGGACTACCTATACTACACTAGTTACTGTTTCAACAAGTGTTACTTCCTATGCCTTATCAGGGGATACTCTGGATGCATTGGAAGTAGTATTACGTAGAGATGATACTGATATACAATTACAACGAATTAGTTTTGAAGAATATCAAATTATTCCTAATAAGAAGCAAACAGGCAGATCAAGTCAATTTACCATAAAAAGAGATAGAGATAATCCTACAGTTCTAGTATGGCCTATTCCTGATAATACAACTGATATTCTTAATATAGAAGGTATACGAGAACTGGAAGATGCTAATAAGTCTGCTGATCAAAATGCAGATCTTCCAAAGAGATTTCTTCCTCCTCTTACTTGTGGACTTTCCTATTATCTTTCCATGAAAACTCCCGGTATAGAGGCAGATCGTATAGGAATGTTGAAAGCTAATTATGAAGAGTTACTAGGTAGAGCATTATTAGAAGACAGACAAAGAGCTAATTTTCGTATTAAATTAGATTTAAATACGGTATAAAATGGCAAGTAATAAAAATGCTCTAGCAATGTGTGATACATGTGGTTTTGTATATGCACATAGAGTTATGAGAATGAATAGTTATGGGATGCTGGTATGCCCTCAAGATTGGGAAGGACAATACGATCTTAAAAACCATCCTCAAAATAAAGTACCTGATGTAAGAGATAATCCAATGATACGTAACCCTCGTCCTGATATTGGTGGCAGACAAATAAATTGGGAAGCTGCTTCCAATAATTGGGATTCTGAAGATAGATGGTGGCAAACGATATGAGTACATTAACTGGAAGACAAATATCTGACACATATAAACAGCTAATTAAAATGGCTGTAAGTGCCAATGCAGGAGTATCTGCTGATCTTACACAGATACAAACTGGAGATGGTACAAATATAGCCCTTCAAGTAGCTACAGGTGCAGCTAAAGCTACCGGTACATTTGGTGTTGCTGGTAATGCTTCCGTATCAGGAGCCTTACGAATAGGAGGTACAGTAACCATTGCAGGTGCTAATCTTCAAGCAGAGAGTGCAAAGGTTTGTGCTTCTGCTTTTTACGGAGATGGTTCTAATTTAACCGGAGTTAATTCCAGTGTAGGTGGGAATGTCTGTGTAGGTAATATATCCGTAGTTGGAAATGCATATGTTAGTGGAACTTCTCAATTTGTAAGTAAAGTAGAATTTGATGATGACGTATGTGTATCTGGTAATACAGTACTCGTAGGTAATGTAGCCATAGGTGGAACAACTACCATTACAGGTGCAGTAAGTCTGGGAAGTACCTTGGATGTGGCAGGTAATGTATCCGTAAGTGGTACATTTAAAGGAACAGGTGCAGCCACCTTTGCAAGTACAGTTACCGTATCTGGAGATGGCACATTCAAGAAAGACGTATCAGTAAGTGGTGATGCCAATATAGGTACAAATCTTACCGTAGCTGGTACAGCAACTATTGCAGGTGCTACAAGTATTGCAGGTGCTCTAAGTGTAGGAGGTGCTGGAAACTTTGCCAGTACTGTAACGGTAGCAGGAGCAACAAGTTTAGCCAGTACATTGAATGTGGGTGGTGCAGTATCTCTTGCCAGTACATTGAATGTGGCAAATACAGCTACCATAGCTGGAGCCGTTACAATGGGAGATTCTCTTGGTGTAGGAGGAGCTTTATCTGTTGTAGGTAATGTATCTCTTGGAGGTAATGTTAATGTAGCAGGGACTGTTACCATAGCTGGTACAAATATTCAAGCAGCTAATGCTAAAGTATGTGCTTCTGCATTCTATGGTGATGGCTCGAATTTAACAAATGTTCCAGCTACTGGTGCTACTTCTGTTTCAGCTTTACGTATAACAGGTAATGCTACGATTGGTGGTACTCTCAGTGTAGCAGGTGCTGTTAATTTCCTAAGTACAGCTACTGTATCTGGAGCTTCAGGTTTCCTTAGTACAATACGTGTATCAGGTGCTACAAGTCTTGGAAGTACATTGGATGTAGCAGGTAATACATCTCTTGGTGGAACATTAACACAAACCGGTATAGCCACCTTTGCTGCCAAAGCTGAATTTAATGATGACGTATGTATATCAGGAAATACAATTCTGGTTGGTGGATTAGTAGTTGGAGGTACAGCAACCGTAGTAGGTGCTGCCAGTATCGGAGGTGCTCTGAGTGTAGGAGGTGCTACAAATTTACTGGGTACGGTAACAGTGGCAGGTAAAGCTGAATTTGATTCTGATGTATGTGTTTCCGGTAATACAATATTAGTAGGTAATTTAACAGTTGGAGGTACGACTACCATAGGAGGAGCAGTTAGTATTGCTGGTGCTCTGAGTGTAGGAGGGGCTGGGCATTTTGCCAGTACAGTTACTGTTGCAGGTGCAGTAAGTTTAGCCAGTACCTTATCCGTAGGTGGTGCTGCACATTTTGCCAGTACCGTAACCATAGCTGGTAATACAACTCTTACAGGTACATTAGGTGTAGGTGGTGTTGCTACTTTTGCTGACAAGGTTGAGTTTGATGATGATGTCTGTGTCTCCGGTAACTCTGTACTTGTAGGTAATTTAACCGTAGGAGGCACAACAACCATAGGAGGGGCTGCAAGTATTGCAGGTGCTCTTAGTGTAGGAGGTACAGCTAATTTTGCCAGTACCGTAACCATAGCCGGAGCAAATGTACAAGCTGCAAATGCAAAGGTTTGTGCAAGTGCTTTCTATGGAGATGGTGCTAATCTGACTAATGTTCCTGTTGCAGTTGCAGGTGATATATCAGTTGGTAATGCCACAATAGGTGGTAACTTATTTGTAGGTGGTACGGCAACAATAGTTGGTAACACAACTCTTACTGCTAATCTTGGTGTAGGTGGTACACTTACAGTAGTGGGGAAAGCTGAATTTGACGATGACGTATGTGTCTCCGGTAACTCAGTATTAGTAGGTAATTTAGCTGTAGGAGGTACAACTACTATTGGTGGAGCCACAAGTATTGCTGGTGCTCTTAGTGTAGGTGGTGCAACAAATCTATTAAGTACTCTTACAGTAGTAGGAAAAGCAGAATTTGATGATGCAGTATGTGTATCAGGAGATACAGTACTTGTAGGTAATTTAACCGTAGGAGGTACAGCCACTATAGGAGGTGCTGCCAGTATAGCAGGAGCATTAAGTGTAGGAGGTGCTGCTAATTTCCTTAGTACAGTAACGGTTGTAGGTAAAGCTGAATTTGACGACGATGTATGTGTATCAGGTAATACAGTTCTAGTTGGTAACTTGGCCGTAGGTGGTACAACTACCATAGGAGGAGCTACCAGTATTGCTGGAGCATTAAGTGTAGGAGGAGCTACAAATCTATTAAGTACATTGACCGTAGCAGCCAAGGCAGAGTTTGACGATGATGTATGTGTAAGTGGTAATTCTGTACTTGTAGGTAATCTTGCAGTAGGTGGTACAACTACCATAGGAGGAGCCACTAGTATAGCAGGTGCTTTAAGTGTAGGTGGTGCTACAAATTTACTAAGTACATTAACCGTAGCAGCCAAAGCAGAATTTGATGACGATGTTTGTGTCTCTGGTAATTCCATACTTGTTGGGAACTTAGACGTTGGTGGTACAACTACCATAGGTGGTGCTGTAAGTATAGCAGGAGCATTGAGTGTAGGTGGTGCTGCTGGTTTGGCTGGTAAACTTACCTTAACCAGTACAGATGGTATAGAGATAGATGTTGCTTCCGGTGATCCTAAGATTGTATTTGATACAGATGGTGCTGATAAATTTGTTGTAGGTGTAGATGATAGTGATTCAGATAAACTTAAAGTTGATACAGGTGCTACCGTAGGTGGAGCTACTGCTCTGGAAGTAGCCAGTGATAAAAGTTTATTTGCACAACATCAGATTGTTAAGATTAATGCACAAACAGGAACAACCTATACAACAGTATTGACAGATGCTAATACATTAGTTACACTAAATAATGGTAGTGCCATTACCGTTACAATTCCACAAAATTCTTCTGTTGCTTATCCTATCGGAACAACAATAGCCTTTATGACTTTAGGATCAGGACAAGTTACTATTTCAGGAAGTGGTGTTACCTTTAGAGCAAATAATGGACAGAAATCAAATGGTCAATATGCCATGTTTACATGTACAAAAATAGATACGGATACATGGGCCGTAGGAGGAGATACAGCAGACTAATGAATATGCAATTATTACATATGGGTATCAATGCCGTTACTCATGGCTTTCCTGCTCCATCTGATGTAGAATACCTTGTTGTAGCAGGTGGTGGTGGAGGTGGTGGTCGAGAGTATCATGGTGCTGGAGGAGGTGCTGGTGGCTATCTGACAAATTATGGAGGTACGGCTATTTCCTTTACCAGTGGTGTGGAATATACGATTACCGTAGGTGCAGGTGGTTCTGGTGGAAGTAATGCAGCATATCCTAATAGCACAACAGGATCAGATGGATCTAATAGTTCTATAGCTGGTAGTGGTTTAACTACAATTACCTCTACAGGAGGTGGTGGAGGTGGTTATTCCTACGGTGCTGGTAGAGATGGAGGTTCCGGTGGAGGAGCCGGTGGTGGACAAGCATCTAATCCCGGTGATGGTACGGCTGGTCAAGGGTATGATGGTGGTGTAGGTAATAATTCTTCCCGACCTTACGGTTCTGGTGGAGGTGGAGGAGCATCAGAAGCTGGTAATACAGATTTCAATCCGACTTCTCAAAATGGAGGAGGTGCTGGTGGTGATGGATCAGCTAATTCCATTACTGCAGCATCAGTTACATATGCTGGTGGAGGTGGTGGTTCAGATGGTTTTGCAGGTGGAGGAGCCGTTGCTGGATCAGGTGGTGATGGTGGTGGTGGAACTGGAGCATCTGTAAATAATAGCTCCAATGCTACTGATGGAACTGATGGTCTTGGTGGTGGAGGAGGTGGTGGTGAACGTGTAGGTTCTGCTGGCTCATCCGGTGGAGGAGGAGATGGAGGAAATGGTGTAGTTATTCTTCGGTTCTCCACAGCTAGTTATACAGGAACAGTAACAGGTTCACCTAATGTTACCACATCAGGTAGTGATACAATTATAAAATGGACAGGGAATGGAACATATACACAGTAAAGATATTACATTAATAGAAAACTTTTTACCAGATGATGTTATAGAAGAATTTGAAGAATTACATAAAAGTCCTGACTTTCCGTGGTATCTTAATAAAGTATCAACAGGTATAGAAAATTATAGAGATGATAAAAATATAAAGGAGACATGCCAACTTTGCCATTCAACTGTAGTAAATACGGAGATTAATTCAAATTTTTTTAATCGAATGAAAATTATAACATTCTATCTTGAGTCTGTAATTGATAAGAAGATTAAAGAATTTATAAGAATTAAAAGTAATCTTTTATATCCACAACCTAATTTTTATGAATATAATTATCAACCTCCTCATGTAGACTACCCAAAAGATTTAAACAATAATGATATATTTAGTTTCCTATATTATATTACTAACTCTGATGGTGATACGAGATTTTTTAATGATGACTTTAAAGTAATAAAAAAAGTAACTCCAAAGAAAGGAACTGGTTTGTTTTTTAATTCAAATATATGGCATTCAGCATCGAATCCCATTCAGACTTCAGAAAGAATTATTATTAATTATATTTTTTCTATTAAGCAGGATAATTAGATGGCTTTATTTGCAAAGATCGGATCTGATAATGTTGTGATATCTGTAGAAGTTGTTAATGATAATGAACTTAAAGATAGTAATGGAAACTTACAAGATAGTTTCGGAATTAATTTTTTAGTTGAAACAACAAATCATGAGAATTGGGTACGAACATATAAACAAGGAGTACAACGTAAGAATTATGCTACAATAGGAGGAACATATGATTCAAGTAGGGATGCCTTTATTCCTATACAGCCATATAATAGTTGGGTTTTAGATGAATCAACTTGTCAATGGATACCCCCTGTGACTTATCCTGATGACGATAAGTTTTATATATGGAATGAGGAATCAACAAGTTGGGTAGAAACTGATCCTCCTCCTGAATGGAATAGATAAGAATGACTATATTTCAGAGGTTTATGATGGGAGCAGCTTCCGTAGAAGGAAGTGGAGGTGGTCCTTATTCCATTGAAAATTCTGTTTATTTTAATAGTTCCTCTTCTGGATACTTATATAGAACACCATCCGGTACTTCTTCCCCAACTACATTTACCACCTCCTGTTGGGTTAAACGAGCAAGTAGTGGATCATGTCATAAATTATGGAGTGGAGGAGATTCAGTTGATGAGGCATGTGAGTTTGAATTTACAGCCAATGACTATTTACAATTTAATCAGCAGTCTTCAGGTAGTGCAAGAGATTTAATTACAACCAATGCTACCTATACAGATACGAATTGGCATCACTTTGTTTGTGCTATTGATTCAACTCAGAGTACAGATTCTAATAGAGTAAAACTATATGTGGATGGAACTTTAATAACTTCTCTTAGTAATACAAATTATCCCGGTTCAAGTGAAACATTTAGATGGAATGAAGGTGGAGTAGCTAATGCAATTGGTAGAGAATCTTATAGAGATCAGTGTATGCTGAATGGTTACTTTGCTGATTATTATAATATAGATGGTTCACAAAAAGCTGCTTCAGATTTTGGTGAGACAAACGATGATGGAGATTGGGTTCCAATAGAATATACAGGTAGTTATGGAACACATGGTTTCTTTTTAAACTTTCAAGATGGTTCTGATCTTGGTAATGATGTGTCCGGTAATAATAATGATTTGACAAAAAGTGGTACATTAACTCAATCTACGGATACTCCCACTAGTTAGATGTGGGCTTTAGTAGAAAAAGGAGAAGTAGTTACAATATATAAAAAACCTCAGTCTTTGGTTCTTAGACAGATACGTTATCCTTCAAGTATATTTAAATTATATTCTGAAGAGGAGAGAAATGATATAGGAATATATTCTGTTAAAGAAAAAGAAGAACCAGACTTTAGATTTTATATTAGAGGACAATCAGAGTATATCTTTGATTCAGAAAGTAAAATAGTTAATGAAGAGTTTACAGTAGTAGAAAGAAACTTAAAAGAGTTGAAAGAACAACAAAAGTATAATACGAAAAAGAATGCTTACGATTTTATTAAAGTATATAGTTGGTTAGTAGAAAGATTTATATTTGATAATGAACAAAGGATACCAAATGAAGTATCTAACTATACAAAAGAAGTTCGATTACGATGTAAAACAATTTGTTCTGCTATAGATAAATGTGATATAATGGAAGAGTTTAAAGAATTATTTAAAGATACAATTTATAAATGGCCGAATGATATAAATATTAGAAAGTATAAAAGATGAGAACTTTGTTAATTACAGTATTTTTAATTATTTGTTTAGGAGTTATTTTTGCTGTTGTATCCAATACACAAGCACAAGATCAGGGTGTAGATAAAACAAAGATATTTCCTCGTATGTTTCAAAAGAATATGATATGTTCTGAAAGTGATTATGTATATCAGGATTTAAAAAATAGGGTACAAGCAGTTAAAGTTTGGTGGGGGATAGATAAAAATGGAAATCTTTCAGAATTATATTTAAATCAAAATAGTGGAAGATGGTTATTTATGTTATCGTTTCCAGATAAAATAACATGTGGACTTATTGGAGGGGAAATGAGTGTTCCTTTTGATAAGAATCCATACTTTAAGTAGGAGTTAATTATGGCATCAAGTTATACTAGTAGGATAAGACTTACTAAACAAGGAGATGGTGAGAATCCTAATACGTGGGGAACCATTTTAAATAATCAAGTTATTGATCTAGTGGATGATGCTGTAGCTTCTTATACAACAATATCTATTGGATCAGCAGCAACAGTTACATTAACGGAAAATGAGGGAGCAGCAGATCAGTCTAGGTCTGCTTTCTTGGAATTAAAAGGATCAGTGGGTGGAGCAAATAATACTATATCTTTGGTAATACCTGCTAAATCTAAAAGTTATGTAATTAATAATAAAGTATCAGCCAATACAACAGCTTCCGATATTGTTAAGATGAAGACTGCAAGTGGACAAGGGTATGATATTCCATTAGGTTCAGTAGGCTTAGTTATTTGTGATGGAACTTCCGTACACTCCATTAATGCAAAAGGATTTAATCTTGGTACAGCAGCCAGTGCCGATATAGGAGTTTGTGCTACAAATATTCCTGATACATCTTTGGCTGATATTAGATATCTAAGAACGTCAGTTACAGTTAATACTACTTTAATGGGAACTAAAACATTCTTGGGAGCTTTAACATTTACAAGTGGTGGTATAACTTTAAATCATGGATCATTTGTAGTTTCAACTTCGGCAAGAATATATAATCCAATTGTAACGGTAACCGATGCTGCTTGTATTAGTGTAAACTTTGCTAAAGGAAATAACTTTCTTGTAACTCTTGCAGGAAATAGAACTCTTAAAGCTCCTACTAATTGCACAGTAGGTCAAGGTGGAAATATTTATTTTATACAGGATAGTACAGGTAGTAGAACACTAAGCTATAATACTGCATGGCAATTTGTATCAGCCACTGTTCCTACATTAAGTACAGGAGCTAGTGATGTAGATATAATGGTATATAGTGCAAGAAGTGCTACAACAATTGATGCAGTCGTATTAAAGGATTTTGATAGGTAATGTCGTCATCAAATGCCAAACTTATAAAAATGAATTTTTCTCCCGGTATTAAAAGGGAGTCTACTCAGTATGCTGAAGAAGGTTCTTGGTATGATGTAGATCGTGTAAGATTCAGGGCTGGTAAACCAGAGAACTTACGTGGATATGATACTCGTGTATCCGCTACATTTGATGGGGCTGCTCGTGATCTTATTACATGGACAGATTTTGATCAGTTAAAGAGAGCAATGTTTGGTACACCTCAGAAGTTATATGAGCATGATGGAGATAGAATTGTAGATATAACTCCTGTATCTACATCTGTAACGATTACGAGTGCCTTTACCGTAGCTCTGTCGGCAACTACAGTAACAGTTACCGCTCCCGGTCATGGTAGAACCACTGGAGATTATGTATTCTTTACCAGTGTATCAGGACCAAGTGGAGGTGTAACTATAGGTGGTAATATAATACTTGGTACGAGTGTTTTTCAAGTAAGTGTTATTGGTGCTAATTCTTTTGCCATTGATGTATCTGCCACGGCCAGTGCTTCACAATCCAGTTCCGGTCAGGCAACAGTACATTATCCAATCTTTACAGGAGTATCCAATGCTGCTCCCGGTTTAGGTTTCGGTGCTGCTACATTTAATGCTACAGAACCTACATCAGTGGGAATAAGTAAAGTTACGACAAATGCAGGAAGTCCTCTTGTTACTGTTTCCTGTGCTGCTGCTCATAATGCTGCTGCCAATGATTTTGTTTTCTTCAAACCCTCCAGTAATAGTGTTACACCTGCAACTGTGGGAGGTAATCTAATATTAACTAAGTCAAGTCTGGGAGGAGTAAGTGTAGGTGGACCTTTATTCACAGTTACTTCTGTAGCCAGTACACAAATTATTATTACAACTAAGGCAAATGCAAGTGCATCTGGTGATGTTACATCAAATTTAAATATGACCGCACGTATCTTTCCTCAGAGTACAACAGGTAGAGAATGGAGTGATCCTACATCTGCCGGTGCTACTACATTCTCCAGTGAGATAACTCAATGGAGTTTAGATAATTGGGGAGAAGATGTACTGGCTAATCGTAGAAAAGGAACAATCTATTTCTTTGATACGGATGCTTCCACTGTACCGACAAGGGCAGTAAAGGTTTCAGGAGCAACTAATTCTACACCAACTACGGTTAATTCTATATTAGTATCTCCTAATGATCGACATCTAATAGCTCTTGGAGCCAATCAATTCGGAACAACAGCTTCTCCAAGTGGTACATTTGATCCTCTTACAGTACGATGGGCTAATCAAGAAGACTATACAAACTGGGTTCCTTCCGTTAGTTCAACCTCTGGTGAAGTACAACTTACAGATGGAACAAAAATTGTTGGTGCAGTACGTTCCAGAAATGCTGTTAATGTCTGGACAGATAATTCATTATGGTTACAAACATTTGTTGGTCCTCCTTTTACATTTAAGTTTGCACAGATGGGTACAAATTGTGGACTAATAGCACCACATGCAGGAGTAGACTATGATGGTCGTACTGTATGGATGGGCTTTGATAACTTCTATATATTTGATGGACAGGTGAGAACTTTAGATTGTACAGTACGTAGATATATATTTGATAGATTAAATATTACAGCAAAGGATAAAATATTTGCAGGAATTAATTCAGAGTTTAAAGAAGTAATATGGTTATATCCATCAACAGATTCTACTGAATGTGATTCATATGTAATATGGAGTCCAGATGAAAACTACTGGACCTATGGTAGTAGTATCTTTACAACTTTTGCTGATAAAGAAGTATTTGGTAATACAATTACAACTGGAGTAAGTGCCGCTGGAAATAACTTATATAATAATGAACCATCAGGAGTATTTACAGCCAATGGTGAAGCAATAACTTCGTTCTTGGAATCAGCAGACTTTGATATACAGGATGGTAATGAGTTAATGTTCATTGATCGTATCATTCCCGATTTAACTATGAATGATGGAACAATTAAATTTTCAATTAAGACTAAGAATTTTCCAGATCAACCAGATTCAGATATAGTAGAGAAGGGACCATTTTCAATAACAAAGAATACAAGTAAAGTTGATTTACGAGCAAGAGGAAGGCAAGGGAGAGTAAGAGTGTCGTGTAATTCTACAGGTACGAAATGGCAATGGGGAACCATTCGTATGTCAATGCAACAGGATGGAATGAGATAATGGCTAGGTATCCAGACTTTCCATTAATATTTCCTGATGATGTTAAGAAGGGTGTAGACTATGTTTATGGTCGTTTTCAGCAATGGGGTGCTGCTTTGATTAATGAACTGGATACACGAGATCAAATAGAAGAAGCTACACCATCTACTAATATATATGCAGTAGTAACAGTAGGTAGTATTAAACGTCCTGAAAAGGGAGATATAGCTTACTCAGTAAGTAGTGGAAAGTTTAAAGGATATGTAAGTACAGCAGCAACACAAGCATGGCAGGATTTAAACTAATGGCTAAAATGCGACCCGATGAATATAAAGATTATATAATGAATGGTACTTTTATTACTAATATGAATAAGGGAGTGTTTGGTACGCCTATTTATTTAAAGTCTACAACATTGCAAACTGCTGTTAAACCTATTACAAATTTAGATAATCCAATGTATTATCATCCCAATCAACAAAGTACATTTATTGCAAATAATACATTACCGCAATCCAATTATATGAATCCACGGAGAATGAAGCATGGCGTATAATGTAAGACAACTTCAAGATTTACAAAATAAAATTAGTATAGAACCTGATATGCCTAATGCTATGGATAGATATACTGCTATGAAACTTCTTCAACGTAAGCCTGTACGTAGGCCAATACGTAGAGATCAGGGTGGTGAGTTACAACAGAATGCAAATGAGTTAGCATCAAAGGGCAGGTATGGTGATACTATGTTGATGCATGTTACTCCTGAAGAAGTTCGTGGACTTTCTTCTTTAAGAGGTGGAGTTACTATTAATCCTGAAACTGGATTGCCTGAAGCATTTCCTTGGTTGCCTGTTCTTATTGGTGCTGGTCTTGGTGGACTTGGTTCTGCTGCTACTGGAAGAGATCCTATAAAGGGTGCTTTACTGGGAGCCGTTGGTGGATTTATGCCTACTGCATTGGGTGGATTGGCAGGACTTTCTCCTGCTTTAACTACTGGATGGAACTCTCTTGGAGCTATTGGACAGGGAATGCTAAGTGGTGCTGCAATGGGAGGCGTTAGAAGTCTGTTTGGTGATAGTGATAATCCTCTTAGAGATATTATGTTTGGTGCTGCAATGGGTGGTGCTGGAGGAGCTATGTTCCCTGAGACTATCGGAGAGGCTGCTGCTGAAGGAGTAGGATATGGACAGCAAGCTAGAAAAGGAATTGAAGGTATGATTCCTTCTGTTCAGGATTTTAATTCAGGTGTACCTTCAACGATGCCGATGCCGGGTGCTTCTTATGCTACAGGAAATATGCCAGTAGGTGCAGGACAGGTTTCATCTCAAGCGACACGACAATTATCACCATCTCTTAATGCAGTACAAGGGCAATTTGGTCCATTAGTTACTCGACCTACATCAATGGGATATAATCAAGCTATTACACCAAGATCAGATATATTGGAGGGTGCATATGGAAGTGATATAGTTAGAGGTGGTGAAGTATTAGATCGTTTACAATCACCAGTACGAGATTTTGGTTGGGAAGGCTATCGAACTGGACCTACAACTACTACTTCTAAATATGAAGTACCATATCCAGAATTTGGTGATGTAGGTGCAGGTAATGTTATGGCTTCAACTACAGAAGGAATACCAGAAGCATCTTTTGGTACTAAAATTAAAGATTGGTGGGGAGAAAGAAAGCCTTGGGAACAAGCTGCAATGATTGGAGGAACAGGATTATTAGGTTTGTCTGCACTGGAAGAACAACAACCACAGGCAGCATTAGCTCAAGCACGGCCTCCTTCTGCTATTCCATTTACTCCTGCTAAACCATTCCGTGTTCCAATAAGAGATAGGGATGAAGAGTTCTATGTACGTACCATAGGAGAAGGAAGAACTCCTGAAGAAACAGAATACTTTACAGAAGATGTTAATGTAGCCAAGGAAGGTGGTATAGTTTCTTTAAATACAGGTGGAGCACCTACAGGTGGAGGACCGGGTGGTAGATCTAGCACCGGACATTATGGTGAAGTTGGTCCTATTGGAGTAAATACTTATAATCCATATACTACACATTATACGTCTACTCCAGATAGAAGAGGTGAAGGAGGATATGAAACTCCTGTTGTTTCTCCCTTTGAGTTTCCTGAAGTAAGTCCATTTAGATCTAATTTACCTGCATTTAATATAGAAGATAGATTAGAAACTATAAATGCTCCTGCTTTTGAACCTGTAAGTTCTATTCCAATTTCTTCTTTATCTCCTACAGGATTAGGAACTTTACAACAGATTGCTTTGTCAAATGCAGCTAATGTAGCACAACAATTTATTGATCCGACAGTAGAGACTGCTATATCTACTCCTTCTGTAAATCCAGAAGAACAAGCTATTATAGATCAGTTTACTGGACAGGAAGGTGGAATTATAGGATTAGCCAATGGTGGTAGTATTCCTGCATTTGGTACTAATACTCCTGTATTTGAAGGAAGAGTACAGGGACACGGTGATGGTATGGCAGATCAAGTATCCTTTGGTGTTGTTCCTCAAACACCAGAAGATATACCGAATACTCCTGATATGGCCTTATTAAGTTCAGATGAGTATGTTATTCCTGCTGATGTAGTATCTATGTTGGGGAATGGTAGTAGTACAGCAGGATCAAAAATACTGGATCAATTTAATAAGACAATGAGAATGAAAGCTCATGGAACAAATAGACAGCAACGTGAATTAGATGCAGGAAAGGAACTATCAAGTCTAGTGTAGATGATTACATATAGAGCAGAACCACAATACATAGATATATTATGGCCTTATGCGGCTCCTTTATTAGAGAAAGCACTGAAGAGAACATTAGGTGAAGTAGGATTGGAAGATGTAAAGAACTGGTTAAAGGAACAACGTCAACAACTTTGGTTAATATTAGATGAAGAAGAACAAGAAATTATAGTTGCATTTACAACAGAGATTTATCGTTATCCAAATCATAATCATTTACGAGGACATTTATGGGGAGCAAAGAAGAATACGATAAAGAAATGGATGGACGAATGGAGTGGTCCTGTTGAAAAGTTTTGTAAGGAAAATAATATAAGTCATATTGAAACAGCAGGTAGAGATGGTTGGACAAGAGTTTTAAAGAATAAGGGATATAATAAATATTATACTGTTTTAGTGAAGGAACTGGAAAATGACTAGTACAAGAGAATATATTTTAAATTTAACTATGCCTGAGAAGGTATCATTATTTAAGGAATTATATAATGATATTGCAGGAGAAGGCATGGATGGAGATACGGAACTAGCTCATGTAAATGATTTTGAAGTTCGTATGTTAAAATCTCTTGGTGGATCAGATACGATTAATGAGATAACCGGACTAAGAGAATTTAAAGGTGGTGGTTCTCCTCCTCCTCCTCCTGCTTCTCAAAGTGTAACTCAAACGTCAGAATTTCCAACAGAGCTAAGACCTTTTGTAGAAGATGTACTTGGTGAAGGAAGAGCAGAATTTCAACGAGAAAAAGGAGAAGGTTTCCAAGCATTTCCCGGTCCTCAGATTGCCGCATTTACACCAGAACAGCAAGAGGCTTTTACCACAGGTAGGCAACAGTTTACAGGATTGGCAGGTACACCACTAGGACAGGCCGCTACTTACTATGCTCCTGCACTTTCTTCCACTGCTGTAGGTACATCTGAAATAGGAACAGAAGATATCCAGCGTAGGATGGACCCATTCTTGCAGAATGTAGTTGACATAGCAAAGAGGGAAGCACGTAGAGATGAGGATGTTGCAAGACAGGGTAGAGCAGCACAAGCAGTAGGTGCTGGATCATTTGGTGGTTCACGACAAGCTATTGTTGAAGCAGAGGCAGAAAGAAATTTAGGAGAGAGGCTTGCGGATATACAAGCACAAGGATTATCCAGTGCTTTTCAGAATGCTCAGAGAGCCGCTGAACAACAAAGAGCTAGAGAACTAACAGGTGGTCGTCAGTTTGCTGCCTTGGGAGATATAACAGGACAAAGAGCACGATCAGATCTAGCTGGTCTTGCAGGTATAGGAGAGACACAACAGCAACGAAGGCAACAGGCTTTGGATATAGCTCAACGTGAGTTTGAACAGGAACGAGCATTTCCACAAGCAGCTTTGCAACGGTATGCTTCTTTAATTCGTGGTTTTCCACTTCAAGCTAGTCAACAAAGATTTACCACAGAAACTACACCCACACCTTCTTTGGCACAGACCTTAGTAGGTGGGCTTGGTACGGCTGCTGGATTATATGGAGCCTTTGGTGGATTTAACAAGAAGGGTGGAGGAATTGTATCCTTACAAGCAGGAGGACTTCCCGGTGCTCAGTTTAATCCCGGTACGGCTGGTGGATTCCATACTACTCCTATGCCTTCAGCAAATCAGTATCCTAATCCAGAGAATGTAATTAATGCTTTGGATCTTCTACGACAACGTGGAGCATCCATAAGAGGATTATCTGTACCACAAGCTCCACAAGTATCTTTACCTGCTGAGATACCACAAACTTTAGCTGCTGCTGAAGGTGGATTGATGTCTGTTGTTAAACGGAATGAGGGTGGTATAGGTTCTCTTGGATTACCAAATATAGAAGGTAACACTGGACTTGATGACTTATTTCCGACACAATTTAGTGTTTTAGATCCTTCTTTAAAATATAGTAAACTAGCTGAAGACCAACTAAGGCAAAGGCTAAAAGACTTTCAAACTTATAAAGAGGGTAGAGTTGAACCTAAAGAGGAACGTGATAGGAGAAGGCAAGCATTATTGGACGCACAAAAAGAAATGCCTGAATATTGGAAACAAAGAATATTAGAATCAGACGAAGCCCGAAGACGAGAACAATGGGGGAATGTAGCAGGGTTCTTTGGTAGATTAGGTACTGATGTTTCTCCCGGTGCTCAAGTAGGAGGACTGCGTGGATTACTTGGTGCTGGTGTATCAGCAGGAGCACAAACTGTTCCTGAAGTATTAGCAACAGAAGCACAATTTAGAGAAGAGAAAAGAGATTTAGAAGATAAGACATATCAATCTAATCTCAATACTCTTAAAGCGGAATTGGATATTTCTGAAAAAGATTTAGCAGAAGGCACAGCAGAAGCTCATTATGCAGCAGATTTTGCAGCAGAGTATTCTAAAGCATTAATTGATTTAGCTGAAGTTGAAGAGGCTCGTTCTGCTTCTCTAGGTACAGGAAGATTGAAGGCTGCTGATATTAATTCACTTTCCAATTTAATAAACGAGGCAGTAGGTGTTCGATTCTCTGTTGCTGCTAATGGAAAAATTAATATCATAAAAGGAAAATCTTATAGTGGAGTTACACAGGGAAAGATTAATATGTTATTAGACGAAGCATTACAACATCTTCAAGCAACTGGTAGTATTCCAGATTCATATAGTCTTGTTCAAGCAAGACTGACTGAAATTGTAAATCCCTCACCAAAACCGGCGAAGAATGGTGGTACAGTAACTGGTACAGAAACTAGTATAGGAGAGACACCTGATGACGATATTATTGATGCTGCTACACCATCACAATAGGATAAGTAAATGGCAACAAATGTACTAAGTTCTCTTATAGGTGTTGATCCTACTATAACAAAATATTTTAGGTCACCTGAAGGAAGACGAGAAAAACAGGAGGGTTTATCTCCTCGTAGTTCAATATTTACGGATGCAAATAATGAACTTAATGAACTTATGCAACAAGCACGAGAAGAAGGTAGTCCTTTTAGACCTGAAGATGTTACATCTTTCCTTGAAGAAAAAGGATTAGATGTAGAAGATTTTAAACAAGCCAGAAAAGAGTGGAGTGAAGCCAGAAAAAAAATGGAAACTCCACACTTAAAAATGGCTGGAGAATTAGGAGAAGGTGGTATTGGTCCTACTGGTAGGCTAATAGGTAGAGGCGTAGGTTATTTTGGAGAAGCTATAGAAGAAGGATTTCCAGAAACTGCTGAAGCTGGTAAAGAAGCTCTGTCTTCCATGATGGGAGAAAGAACAAGGCAAGAACTATTCTTTCCTGCACAAACAGGATTAGAAGAGGGAACAGCATATATGGGTGCTCTTCTTGCTCCATTAGGAAAAGTTGCAAAAGTAATAGGATTAACAGGAAAACTTCTCAGAGCACCAAAGATAGCCAAAGCAGTAAATATAGGAACAAAGACACAAAAAGTAGCAGGAAGTACTATTAAATATGGTGGTGGATTTTCCATAGTTAATACAGCACTGGAAAAGCCAGAAGATAATTGGGTTATGCTACTATCAGAAATGAAAGGGGATACAACAATCCCTATTCTTGGAAAGACCGTAGATGAAACAATTGAGCATTTAAAAATAAATCCAGAGGACACAAAATCAGAACAATATTTGAGAGCCTTTATAAATAATTTATATCTTGAAGGACCATTAACACAAATTGGTAAGATTGCACAAGGAATAAAATGGAGTTCAGATAAGATAGGAATAGGACAACTTGGAAAATTCTTGGGAAGAAATGCAGTAAAATATACTGATAAAGTTGTTCCCATAGGTGTTAAAGAAGCTGCTAAAGGAGTTAAAAGATTTGGGGCTGAGTGGCTTACCTCAAGATATGGTGTAAGTGGAGATGCTATTGCTATGTTAATTGCAAGAAAAGGAGCTAATAGAGAGGCTCTTACACAGGCAGCACAAATGTCTGATGATCTTGCAAGAGCATTAAGAGAAGAAGAACCGTGGAGAATACCCGGTATAAAAAATTATACCCTTAGTGCAGAAGGACGTAGAGTAAAGCAAGAATTTTTAGAGAAAACTGTTAATGAAGCATTGGCTGGTAATCCTGATGCAATACGAAGACTTTCTAAATTTAAAAAAACTTCAGGTATTGTAAAGGAAATGCGTGATCAGATTGATGACTTATCAAGACAGATGGGGGATATAACTGAAGGTGAGTTATCATATGTTATTAATGAGAATCTAAAAACTTATTTGAATAGATCTTATCGTATTTTTGATGATCCAACTTATTTAAGAGGAGGTATAAAAGATCTTCCTGATGATGTAAAAGAGGCTGCTGAAAAATTATTTATAAGTGAAGGAATTGATCCGCAAGATGTACCTGCTGTTCTTAGACATTTTACAGAAGGATTAAAGAAAAAGGAGAAGGACTTCTTTTTAAAGAATGTAAGTACAAAATCAAAAACAAGTTCTGTATTAAAATCAAGGAGAGAAGTACCAGATGAGATAAGGGCGTTATGGGGAGAAGTAAAAGATCCATTTGCAAACTATGTAAATACATATAGGAAACTTTCCAATGTTCTAAGTGAATATAAATTTAGGGATGAGATAGCAGAAGAAGCTATACGAATGGGGAGGGCAGCAACGGATAGTTATAAGTATCGTGAGTCTGCTATTCCTATCGGAGATATAGCAGAAGAAGGTGTGGAACAGGCAGGAAGAGGTATTGGAGCTTTAGGAGGAGCTACAACAGGAGGAGTGAAAGATCCTCTTGCTAATTTGTTTATTGATCCTGCTTGGAAAAAAGCTATAGATAATGGTATGGAAGTTGTAATGGATGATGGGTTAGGGATAAATAGTTGGATGAAAGCAAAAGGACTTTCACAAGCTATGGCAACTGTTTATTCTATACCTACTCATGGTGTTAATATGATGGGTAATATGTTTATTATGCTTGCTAATGGAACACTTGATCCAAAATTTGTTAATCAAGGGTTTAAAGATTTAACAAAACGATATGTAGGATCAGCTACTTACGGTAGAGGAACGGCTGAAGCACCTCCAAAATGGTATCAAGCAGAAACTGGAACTTGGGTTGGAGATCAATTAACAAATCTTCCTGAATGGACAAAAAATATTAAACTTACTTCTGATCAACTAAAAAGTATAGGTAGTCCATCATGGGCAAAAGGAACACTTGATCTTAGAAAATTAACAGGTGAGCAAGCCAAGGAACTTCCTCCTGAAATAAGAGAACAAATATTACAGTTACCAGATAGTATTAAAAGAGCACTTAATATAGAAAGAACTGTTACTAAGTCTATGTCAGGAACCAAAGCTATGGAAAGGATGGCAGATAGAATAGGATACTATCAAAGACTTGGTATTATAGATAGTAGTATTGGTGTTGAAACATTAGCACGAACTGCAAAAGAATCATTAAGACCTGATAAATTAAATGATTTAGGTGGTAGAATTTTAGATGCTAATAAAGTTACAAGAGGTGTTGGTGAACTTACTAAGTATACATCTGATAGATTTGTAAGACTATATGAAGCAGAAGATAATCTATTTAAGATATGGAACTTTGAGCAGTTGAAAGCAGCATATAAGAAAGCTCTACCAAATATACCAGAAGAACAACTAGATAAGTTTGTTGCTGAACGAGCTAGAGATATGATGCCTAATTATAATATGATTCCAAAAGCATTTAAAAGTGCAAGAGTTTTGCCATTGGGTAACTTCATAGCCTTTCCACTGGAGATGATACGTAATGGAAAAAATATTCTTAAATATGCATGGAAGGATGCGTCTGGTCAAACAGCTAAAGAGCTTGGTATTACTGATCCTAAGTTAATTAAGGAACTCCAAAATATAGGATTAAAAAGAGCCGCTGGAATGACAAGTGCTATAGTTGCTGGCGATGCTATGAAACATCAGAGTATGCAAATTTTTGGAATAACCAGTGAGCAGGATGCAGCTTTAAATACAAGTGGATTACCACCGTGGGAAAGTTTTCAATCAAGAATATATACCGGTCCAATCAAAAGAAATAAGAAGGGAGAATTAAATGTTCCATATATGAATTTGGGACAAGTTGATCCGCAGGCTTATTGGAAAGCTCCTGCAAAACAGGTTATTGCTGCTCTTATAAATAATAGAGGTTATAATGAAGAAGAATTAGATAGGATGTTTGCTGGTGCTGCTTATAATATTATTTCTCCATATGCTGATCCTAGCATGTTAACGCAAACAGCAATAGATCTAATAAGAGGAAAGGGAATACCAGAAGGATCTACTCTTAAAGATATTGCTTTAATAGTAGGAAAAGATTTTGCCGAAACTATGTTTGTGCCAAGAACAGCAGAGTGGTTTAAGAAGAGAGCCGAATATAAACGTGTACGAGGAATGGAAGAGTTTGGACCGGGGGAAGAAGTAACAGAGTATGGGTATGCTATAACTCCCGGCCAAGTAGATATACCTGCATTATTAGGCTGGAGAAGAAAAGAAGGAAATTTGTCTCATGGAATGGAATGGAATTTAAAAAAGGAAACTACTGAAAGAGACAAGGTTATGAGGCCATTTATACAACTACTTAGAACTTATGCTCTTGATGATCCTGATGCTATTAATGAAGCATATATGAAAGGGCTAAGAAAACAATGGGAATTGGATAATATAACTAGAGGAAAATTAAGAGCTTATAGAACTTTAGGATTTACAGATGAAGATATTATAAATGCATTGACATCAGGTGGAACTAAAGATAATGATAAATTAATAGATAGGATAATTGATATAGAAAATAATATTTTTATGCCTAGTGAATTACCAGAAAATATGATTCCATACATTGAACAGGTTACTAAAGCTCCTATAGAATATCAAACTATACTTAATATATATAATAGATTTTTAGGTTCACCTATAGAAGAGGAAGAATAATATGCAAGACATGACCATGATTTGGAATGCTATACTCACAATGGCAGTAGGTGGATTTCTATGGTGGATACGTACTACCAGTGCATCCATTACAAAGATACGTGAAGATAACTTGGAAAATAGGGAGCACATTGCTCTGACCTATGCAACCAAGCAGGACGTTAAAGATGACCTACAACAGATCATGGCACGGTTTGATAGACTGGAAGATAAGATAGATGATTACATGAGGATGGATAAGTAAGTGGCTGATCTTATTACAGCCCTTATAGATCTGTATGGTAGACAGTCGTATTCTGAACTACAAGATCCTGTAGAAATAGTGTTTGAAACAGAGCTTCCACAGTACGATGATCTTGGTATTGATTCAGAAGTAATGCGTAAAAATTTAAAAGTATTTGCAGAGGGAACTGGTTTAGCAGAGAGTACTCGTAATCTTAAAGCAGAGTCAGGGAAAGAAGGTAAGGCCAAAGGTTATTATCAATGGTTGACAGAAGTTCCGAAGACAAAAGAAAATCCTGAAGGGAAAGGCCAACCAGCATTTCAAACAGCTTTAAATAGATTAATAAGATACTATAAAAAAAGGGGAAAGAGAATAGCTCCTTGGATTATAGAAGCTAAAGAACATAATGATCCTACAAAGTTATCAAAGAGGCAGCAAGATGCACTATTCTATGCAGATGTTTTCCAGCGTAAAGGTACAACTACAGAAAAAGGAGAAGGATATGAGCATGGTAAATTACAGGAGATAATGAGAACTGGTGATCCAGATATAATGAATGATGTTTATTTAAACCACTGGCACACAGATCCAAATCAAGCTGTTATTGATAATGCAAGAAGAAGTTTTATTAGGGAGTAGTAATGAAGAAACGATGGGAGTTTTTCTCAGAAGACGAATTAAGATGTAAAGGAACAGGGGAATTAAATATGGATGAGGGCTTCATGGCAAAGCTCATAGCTCTCAGAAAAGAACTAGATCAACATATGAAAATAGTATCGGGCTACAGACATGTAGCATATAACGATGTACTTGGGGGAAATAGGGATTCACCACACCTTCAAGGTAAGGCCGTAGACATTCGATGTCATGGTAAAAAGGCTTACAATATAATCAGGTTGGCTACTAAACATGGCTTTACAGGGATAGGTGTAAAGCAACATGGTTTAAAGGAAGATAGATTTATCCATTTAGATATGGTTAATGATTCTAATCTATCCATATGGAGTTATAAATAACGAAACGATAAGGAGAAATAAATGGATTGGATGGACATGGTTAGAACTTCTTGGCCCATTTTACTCGCACTTATCTCCCTTATCATTGTATTGGCAAAGATGCATTCTGATATAGAGGTAATGAAAGAGAAGATCAGAACTCTCTTTGACTTATGGAATAAACGAGGTGGAAAATCTGATTAAAAACTGTAAGAGTATTCTACGAATATCTCTCCAGTATCACGATAGTCTACACCATCTACTGTTTCATAATTAAAGAAGTTAATAGTTTCACCAATCTGTCTGGTCCATGCAAATTTTATGGCATGGTCCTCCAAGATTTTCTTCTCCATAAACATTCTCATTTTATTCTGAGTACCATCGTCGGCATTTAAAATGTAACGAGAGCCTATGGTCATATCTAATTTTTGTTTATTTAAAGGTAATGGTTGTATATTAACAGTATCTGCTTCTGCAGGTTTAGATGCAAACCATTCACAAGCACCTAATGTAAACAAACAGGTTAACATAACGGCAATAATTTTCATTTACTTCTCCTATGTAAAGTTACATTTCTTAACAAGTTCACTAACTCTTTCTTTACCAAGAACTTGAAGAGCTTCTACGATTGCAGTTTCCAATCCTTCCTTTGACATATCTATTTCTTTATCGCTCTTTGCTCCTCGTACTCTTGATAGTAGCTCCAGTGCTTTGATAGCACTATTCGTATGTCCATTTGCTTTTGCAAACGTATATTGATTTTCTATTTCATCTATAACGTCGATGTTTGTTTCAAGTTCATTCTCAAGATCGGCTATTCTCTCTACAATCTCATCGTTCTTCAACATCCTGTAGCCTTGGTTATAGGCTGAACGTGGAGCATAACCAGCAGCCTTTGCAGCTTCAGTGGCGTTACGGTGCAGGATGTATGCTTGAGCAAACCTTTCTTGTTTATCTGTTAACATTACTTTAAATTGTTTCTTTGTACGCCCTTACTCTTTTCAAAACTTCTCATACCACCAAGACCTAGTAGGGATACTGTTAATGTCATTAGTCCTTCTGTGGGTATAATAGGAAGGACTATATCATTAGCCCATATAGCCAAGGCCCATACACATACTGGTTGAAATACAAATTGCCAACCAAGACCGAATGCACAGATCCACATGATGGCAGGTCTAGCTCCGGCTACAAAAATAGAAGGGTGAGAAGCCTGTACTTTGTTCACCTCTATCTGTGCCATATTAGCTTGTTGTACTTGTGTCTTCAGTTCATGGTTTAACTTGGCACGTAGGTCTTTATCTTCTACGAACTTATCCAGTACATTATCGACTACACCTACAACAGCTTCAGCAATTCCTAATACCATGTCATCCTCCTATAAAAAATATATTGAACCAAAGAATAAGATAACTCCAGTAAATACAAGTAATTGAAAGATTAATTCCCATCCTATATCCTTAATGAAATTAGCAATTATAGAATACATGTGTCTTAAATATCCCTGTTGATAAGAATCTATCTTCAACTTCTTCAAAGGTTATATGCATAGTTATCTTACTTCTATACTTATCGTACCATATTTTCTTAATAAAATCAACCCACCAATTCGGTTCCTGTACAGAGACATGAACGTTCTTCCCATTTGGAAATGTCTTGAGTGCTTCATAACAAGCTATGTTAAGAAAGATTGCTTTGTCTGCATGATACATAATTTTATTCAACACCCACTCTAAATCCGACAATGGAATATGTTCCATAACATCTACAGCAATAACAATATCAAACTTTTCGTCATCGGAAGGGAGCTTTGAAAACTTTTCCACACCCGGATCATAACATTTAAAAGAAGATAGGTTCCATAATTTATGTAGAGGTTTATCTAAATTTTTCTTACAATAAATACTATCGGCATCATACAAATAACCTTTACCACTTCCATAGTCGAGGAGTGTTTTACATTTGTTATCTCGTATTATAGATTTAATGTAATGAACATACTTTAAAGTACTCTTACCGGGAAACATGGTAGGATCTGCGTGTAGTTTTTTATATTCATCTATTAGTTCATAATATTCTGTGGATAGTTTAGTCATTAAAGACATCCTTAAACTCTGGAACTTTCCGTTCATCTAAGTAGAGTTGCCACAAAGAACTTACCAATGTATGTTCTCCATGTACGCTAAGAGATAAGCTCATGGATGTGTCGTTGAATACTCTTTCACAATCTTGAGCCATTGCCAGAAGCTCTCCTGTTGTCCAGAAGTTTTCTCCTCGTACATTAACCTGAAGATACTTTGGTCTTGCTTCTTCATCTTCTGCACCTGTTGTTTCTTTACGTTGCTCTGCTGTAGGCTCGTCTTTAATAGAAGAATCAAATCCAAATAGATCAAACTTTCTAAAGCCCATTGTATGCATGATACCTAAACATCTCATGGCTGCACATGTACCACCTGTAATCAATGTTGCTCCTTCCGGTATGCCTAACTCCTGCATCACGGTAATCTTCTGATCTTTAATTTCTGTTTCTCTTTCGCTCTCACTACGTAGAGATTCAGTAAAAGCATGCCATCCATAAATGTTAGCCTTCTTCTCTATGAGGTATTTCGTTACAGAAGGATCAGTCATGGAAGCTACAAAGAATTTTGTAGAAGGATCTATAGTCTTAAAGAGATCCTTACGAATTACTCCATGTGTACTCTCTCCTTCTATAGATCGTGGATCAAGAACCACACATCCCCACGGTTTGATCCCATTCTTCAATAAAGTAGGATAAGAATGTTTAACACAAAGAACTTTTGCTTCTGGATTATTTCTAATTAGTTCTTTTAATTTGGTAAAATCAGTTGAGTGACCACCCGATACTACAATAGCTTCATGGTCATTAGGTATACATTTACCAAGGAATTTATTCTTATCTATTAGAGTCATGTTCTCTTTAATATTGGCTTGGATATATTCTTTATCCACACAATCTCGTGGATGTACTACGATGGGAACATTTAAAAGCTCATCAGGCAAAGGAGGAACTATCCTTTCATCAAAGACTAAAGCGAAATGAGTTACTCCACCGTTCTTAACCGGATCTGAAGAAGGAAGAACAACTCTCTTTATATTCTCCAGATTTTGAATAAGAACATTAGCACCATGATACTTCTTGGAAGGCATCTTCTTGTCGGAGTCTTCACTAAAATAATTATCAATAACCTTAACACGAGCATCCTTTAACTTCTCATAATCATTATGGATGGTAATGATACTATTACCTCCTCCTATAAGAGCAAAGTCTGGGTTCTCTTTCTCCAAAACATCTCGTGTATTACCCTTAACAAGTTTGAAGTTAAATGATTTCTTTTCTTCCTTCATCTTGTTTTTAAACTCAGTCAATCTTTTTCTTACAGCATCTCTTGTGACATGCGGTTTAAGATTAAATTCTTCTTCATCTATAAGATCAGTGGCATTCTCAAAGAGATCATAACCAGTATAGTTTAACTCGTCTGTATTCTCAAAAGCTGCTAAAGACATCTCTATAGCTCTGCCACCATTCCATGTTCCTGTCTCTACGATAGACTTAGGCTTGTAGAATCTAATAATATCGGCCAACATCTTTGTACGATTAGGTCTAATATCAGGAGGGAGAGCTTCTTTCGATAAGGGAAAGATTCTGTTACCATCTGTATCTCTAATTGATCTGTTTGTTTCTTCAATATTTATAAGATGACCACTTAGCGGAGTAGACTGAATCCCCTTCTTGGTATTGGAAGGAGTTAGAGAGTGTACTCTCATTCCATGTGCTCTATAAATATTTAATAATCTTTCAAGAATAAAAGCATCATGCCACTCTCTGTATGATAATAGTTCCCCACTTATATAGGCTCCACGTAAGTCTCCCAATATATCAAGAGGAGCTTTATGATTAAGATTAAAAGCTATGAGAGAAGGATCACTATATTGATCGGGATTTTTATCTACTTGATCACCACTTAAATGCACAATGTCAGCACCTTCAGGAAAGAACTCATTTACAAAATCAGGAGTAAGAGTGGCCGTAGGTATAACATTTGTATTCATCCATACTAACCATCCACCATCCTTTGTTTTTTCTGCTATGCTGAATGCTTCTTCAGTTAAGGCAAAAACTTTTGGAGCACTTAGTAAAGCATCTATTCTCCAGTTATATTCCAACGTACCATTCTCAGTACCATCATGTACATCCATCGTAGTTCTAAAATCATTGAACTCTTCTATATCTTCTAAATTCTTATAAGTAATTATAGAAGGTAATTTATATGCGTCTAACTTACATTCAAAATGGTAGGCTGATAATTTAATATCTGGATGCCAGTACTTCTCAACTCTTTGAAACATTTGACTCGCATGATCATTCAAAGAATTTTCATTGAAGGCTGTTACTACATTTATTTCTGTCATTAATTTAAACCTGTAATAAATTATCTATAGAATCTAAATTCTCTATTGCTACATTGTAACAATCAGCTTTAACTCTAAAATTATTTGCTGGATCAATCTGATTCTTTTTCATAAAACGAGCTTCATTAAAGTATTCTTCTTTATCTTTGTAACCAAGTATCCACCCTTTTGTCATATCATTAAGAAGGCGACAAAAGATATATACATCACACTTTTGTTTAGTATTAAAAGAAGCAACAGAACAATCATAATTGGTTCGTGGCTTTACAGAGGTTCTCTTTGTTTTAACATCCACTTTTCTACCATCAGCTAAAACTAAATCATAATCATATGAGTTCATACTTTCCCCATTTATATAGTCTAAGACCATCTCTTCCCCTATAAATCCAGCTATATTTCCTTGACCTTTTGTTATAGAATTATTGAGTTTCCCCATTTGTTTTGCTTTATCAGTAGCTTTATTAATCATATCCTCTGTAATTAAAACTTCTTGCATATTTTTAATCCTTTGCCTTTATTAAGTAGTCTATTTCTGCATCGACCATACCATGAGCTTGTAACCAACGTGCATCATTAGTCCATTCAACTGCATACTTACCGTCTATCTTTCCTCTGCACTTCCAATTCTCAAACCAAGGACCACCTGTTGTAAAGTGTACATTCTTTGCTTTTAACTTCTCATCAGAGTGACCATCCAACCAGTTCCATTCTTCAGGGATTCTTCCTATGTCTGATTCTTTATCAGATAACCATTCAAATCCATGAAGCCATCTACCAGTTCTTGTATTAACATCGTCTATAGTTAACATCTTATTAGACTCATGCGAACAGTTAAACATCATAAGACTTGACCAGTTCTTTCTATGATAGGACTCTTGTACTTTATTATCCATCTTACTTCCTAACTCCGGCTCATATTTATGATGGACACACCATAGAGGATAATAATCCAGATCACATGCTTCAAATAGTTCAATGACATCTGTCCTCATGTACATATCACAATCCATGTACAATGCTTTACCTTCAAACATATTAAGGAAGGGTACAAGAAAACGAGTGAAAGAAAACTCAGTGGAAAAAGGACGGCCATCTATAACATCATAGTTCTGACCGTCCATAACAGTATGCTCTCTACGATACAATCCCATACGTTGAACTACATCCCTTTTGATTGGCACAACTCTCACTGGTTTGGATGCTATACGTTCCAGTGAGAATTTTAATACTTGATAAGCCATGTCTTCTTTAGGATCATAGCCAATATAGATTGTATACATAAAG